>ORMF010401182.1_pt1 | contig 20059 bp, 20 predicted proteins | sample 1779871 | NCBI WGS metagenome assembly ORMF01 (sample SAMEA104232316, study PRJEB22302) | groundwater metagenome | biome: forest; feature: aquifer; material: groundwater | place: USA | collected 2011-08-07 | depth 5.4 m | reverse complement strand
GCAGAGGTCAGAGGTCAGATTGCAGAGGTGAAACCCTATAACCGCAGAGGGCGCAGAGAAAGGCCGCTGAGGACGCGGGAAGAAGCTTTAACCGCAAAGCGCGCGAAGATTCGCAAAGGGCGCTAAGGGAAAATCTTCTCGTTGGTTACACCGCAACTCGGCGTTCTTTGAGGATTTCCTCCACGGCGGCGATGGCTGCGTCGATCTCTTCGTCGGTGTTGTAGAAATGCGGCGAGAAACGAACGCCGGCCTTGGGACGCCAGTCTACAAGGATCTCGCGGGCGAGCAGGTCGCGGCAGACTTGCTGGGAGTCGGGCATGTCGATGGAGACGGTGCCGCCGCGCTTTTCGGAATCGCGCGGGGTGTTGATGCGCCATCCGTGCTGGTCGGCGAGCTGGATCAGGCGAGCGGTTTGGCGTTTTGACTTCTCGCGGATACGGCCGATGCCTGCCTGGGCAATGATCTTAAGTCCGGGGCGAGCTGCTTCGAGCGACGGGATGTGGGTGGTGCCGTTCATGAAGCGGAACGGCGGTTCGGTGTAGCGGATGGGGCCGACTTCGAAGGCCATGGAGTCCCGATGGGCGAACCATCCCGTGAGCTTGGGTTCGAGCTTCTTGCCGAGGTCGGGACGCACGTAGAGATAGGCGACGCCGGGCCCACCGCAGAGCCACTTGAGCACGCCGCCGCAGGCGAAGTCCACGTTGAGGGCGGTGAGGTCTACGGGGACAGTGCCGAGCGACTGGAAAGTGTCGAGCACGACATGGGCGCCGACGCGGTGGGCTTTTTCGATGATGGCTCGGGCGTCGTTGATGTAGGCGCTGCGGAAGATGACGTGCGAGATGGGCACGAGTAGAGTTTGCTCGTCGATGGCGTCGAGCAGGCGGTCGGTAGGCACGGTAATGCCGTCGTCGGTCTTGACCATGTGAACCTGCGCGCCGTACTGGCGCTGCGCTTCCCAGAAATACATGACCGATGGAAAGTTCAGGTCGCTGTAGACCACTTTGTTTCGCTTGCCGGAAAAATCAAAGCAGGACGCTACCACCGCTTGACAAGTGGTGACGTTCTGATGCGTCGAGACGGAGTTTTCGGGCGCGTTCATCAGGGCGCCGAGTTCGTTGCCGACGTCGAGCGCGAGCATCCACCAGCGCTCTTCCCAGGCGCGGACGCCGCGCGTGGCCCAGGTGTCGGCGTAGGCGTGGAGCGCGTCATAGACGCCGCGGGGCATGGCGCCAAGGGAGTTCGAGATCATGTAGTTGGTGCGGGCGAGGATAGGGAATTCGGAGCGGTATTGGAGAAGGACGTCGGGCATGGGGTCATTGTAATGCGGGGGCGGGCGGGGGCGCCCGCTCGACAGCCAGCGGGGCGCCGGCGCTACGGTCGGGAATCCTGTGAGGAAGCATGCTGGAGGCGGCGCGCGTGAAGGATGAAGTAGAGGATGGTAAGGCCGATCAGCATGGTGAGGCCGCTGATCAGGTTGACGCGAGAATCCCACCAGGTCTTGCCGACAGCGGCGAGAACGACGATCAGGCCGATGACGGAGCCCCAGCCTTTCAGTGGTGAGGGTGCGGGAATCGCAGCGGTTTGTTCGGGAGTGATGCGGCGGCGGAACGAGATGTGGGCGGCGAGGGAGACGATCCAGGAAAGCATCATCCCGAAGAAGGCGCCGCGCAGGATGTAGACGAAAGCATTGGAAGCGGCCCAACGTTCGAGCGCGAGAGCGACAATGATTCCGTAGGAAGAAACCAGCAGGGCGAGAGTCGGGGAGCCTTTGGAGTTGAGGCGGCCCAGGGCCGCTGGGGCCCACCCCGTGCGGGCGAGCGAGAAGAGCATGCGGCTGGAGATATAAAGCGCGGCGTTGGCGCCGGAGAGCGCGGCGGTGAGCACTACGAAATTCATGATGTGAGCCGCGCCGGGCAGTTTCACGGATCGAAAGACAGTCACAAAGGGGCTCTCAGTGACCCCGGCGTGGTTCCAGGGCATGATGCCGACGAGGATGACGATCGCGCCCAGATATAGAAAGGTGAGAGTGAGGAAGGTCATGCGCACGGCGCGGGCAACTTCGGCAGCAGAAGTCGATTCGCCGGAGGTGACGGCGACGAACTCGACGCCTCCGAAGGTGTAAATGGCGAAGGTGATGGCGAGCAGAGGCGCGGCGGCGCCCAGCGGGAAGAATCCGCCGTGGGCGGTGTACTGGGGCTGGGTGCGTCCGGTGAGAAGCAGGGTCGCACCCAGGAGGATGAAGGCGGCGATGACGGCCACCTTGATCATGGCGAACCAGAATTCGAAGCGCCCGAAGGCGAGGACGCTGAGCAGATTGATGGAGAGAAGAAAGGCGGAAAAGATCAAGACCCAAACGATTGCGGGGACGCTGGGGAACCAGAGCTGCATGTAAGTAGCGGAGGCGACCATCTCGGCGCCAATGGAAACGGCGATGGCGAGCCAGTATCCGGCGCGCGAGATGAAGCCGGCGTAGTCGTTCAGATAGAGGTCGCCGTAAACGCCGAACGATCCGGCGGCGGGATGAGTGCTGGCGAGTTCCCCGAGGGCGAGAGCGACGATCCAGCTGATGAAGGCGGCCAGAACGAAGCTGAGGATGACGGCGGGCCCGGCCAGTTCGAGGGCGGCTGCGGTTCCGAGGAGAAGACCGGTTCCGATCGAGCCGCCGACCGCGACCATGGTCATCTGACCGGCGGAGAGTTGGTGGCGAAGGCCGGATTCGGGGTTGGACGCCGGAGAAGACATGGACGGTTCGTTGTATCAGACTTCGGGGACGGGGTGCAAAGCGTCCTGCGGACAGGGTGCCCCCAGGACACAGTCGGCGAGGCGCCGGCGGTGCGCTGGAGAAGGGAGACGCGGCCATCAGTGTGGCCATGGGTAGGGACCGGAATGTCGGCCGAATAGCATGAGAATCGGCGGCGGGAGCGGGGGCTTCAGGGAATGGCAGACTCGATGGGGGAGGGGTCATGACCTTGGTAATCAGCAGTGACGCTTACCGCGTTGCTGGGGTGAAAGGTCAAACCTAGAATCAAAGCGGGTCTCTCCGCCCCTACACTGCCGATGCCGGAAAACCCCAATCGCGTCGATATCGCCCGCCGAGCTGAGAAGGCGGAGAAGCTCTTGCAGAAGGGCAAGACGGCTGAGGCGCTGACAGAATATCTGCAGGTCCTGCGAGACGATCCACAAAACGACAATGTGCGCCAGATGGCTGCCGACCTGTGCCTTTCCCTTAACAAAGGAGCGCAGGCGGTGACCCTGTTGGGTGAACTCTTCGAACGGCAAGTGGCGGCGAAGGACGCGACGCGCGCGAGCCTGACTTACAAGAAACTGGCGCGCTACACCAACCCGACCTGGGAACAGAAGGTGCAATTCGGGCAACTCCTGGAGCATTCCAACAAGAAACTGGCGGTGGGGACGTTCGAGAATGCGCTGGAAGATCTGAACAAACAGGGACGCAAAGAAGAATCGCTGCTGGTGCTGCGGCGGATCGTGGACCTGGAGCCGACGCAGCAGAACCATCTGCGGGTGGCGGAGTCGGCTGCGGATCTGGGCGAGCACGTGCTGGCGGCGCAGTTTTTCCTGAAACTGGCCGATATCACGGTGGCGGCGGGCGGGAAGGCAGCGCAGTGGTTCGAGCGGGCCTACTCGGAGAATCCGGCCGATCCGAAAAACGCGATTGCATATGCCAAGAGTCTGCTCGGGCAGGGCGAAGCAGGCGCGGCCATCTTTATCTTCGAGCCGCTGGTGCAGTCGGGAAATACCTCGGTCGAGTTGCGCGACTTGTACGCCCAGGCGCTGCTGGCGGCGGGCCGTTGTCTGGATTGCGAGCCGCTGATCTGGCAGATGTTCGAACAGAATCCGGCGCGCATGCACCAGGTGGTCAACCTGATCGGGAAAATGGTGGATTCCGAGCTGGATGCGGAAGCGGTTACTCTGGCGCGCAAACTCGAGGTCTTCCAGCGCCGGCGCGGGGAGAGACGGTCGTTCCTTACCACCATCCAGGAAGTGGTGGCTTCGCACCGGCCTTCCACGGAACTGCTGGAGTTCCTGGCGGAGCTATACAACGCTTCCAATCGGGAAACGGATTACGCGCAGGCATTGCTGAAGCTTTTTGATCTCTACTGCGCAAAGCACGATTACCAAAAAGCGGGGGAATGCCTGGACCGGGGGGCGGAGGTGGATCCCTACGAGCCGGGACACCAGAAACGGCTGGAGGCGCTGCGCGGCAAAATCGACGACCAGCGCTTCAACGTGATTGCTTCGCGGTTCATGGCAGTGAAGAAAGCGGAACAGGCGGCGATCAAGGTGGAAGAGCCGACGCTGGGCGCGGCCGCGCTCCAGGACCTGATGCTACAGGCGGAAATCCTGGTGCAATACGGAATGCGGTCCAAGGCGGTTGAGCGGCTGCAGAGAATTCAGGAGTTGTTTCCGCGTGAAGAAGAACGAAATCAGGAACTGCAGCGGCTCTATATAGCGGCGGGACTGGAGCCACAGTATTCGGGCGCCCTGTCTACGCCGGCACCGGCCGCGGGTGCGCAGCCCTCGACTGCGGCTTCGCAAGCGGCCGCGGCGGCGGCCGCGACGGCGCTGACGCATGAAGCCGGCGAAGTAAGCAGTCTGACCAAAGTGGCGGAGATCACCCGCAAGCTCTACCACCAGGGCAACGCGGAAGGAGTTTTGAAGACCTCCGTGAGCGAAATCGGCGGACACTGGCGGGCGGCGCGCTGCATTGCGGCCCTGCGCAAGCCCGGCTTGTCGCCGTCGAGCGTACAGGAGTATCACGTGGACGGCCTGATTCCGGGCAGTTCGGCGGCATTGGTCAGCCTGGTGGAGACATTGCAGGACCTGGCGGTGGCCCGCAGCACGGTGACGATCAGCGATGCGGGCACGGCTCCTGAGTTGCTGGGCGTGCGGGGAGCGATCGAGGAATTACAGATCGAATCGCTGCTGGCCCTGCCGCTGGTGGAAGGCAACGATCATCTGGGAGTGCTTATCCTGGCGCAGAACACGGCGCGAGCGTGGCAGTCCGGCGAGATCGTGGTGATCAAGACCTTGAGCGATCAGGTGATGATTGCGCTCAACAATGCAGGTCTGCGGCGGTTGGTGAAGAACCTTTCGGTGACGGATGAGAAATCGGGTCTGCTGAAGCGGGTGTCTTATCTGGATCTTCTGCAAGCAGAGACGCGCCGCGGGTTGCAGCAGGGAACGGCCGTCACGGTGCTGCTGATGCAGTTTGGGCGGCGCAGCGCGCTGGTGAAGGAACACGGCGAGCAGGCGCTTGAGACCGTCATGGACCAGATTGGGCAGCTATTCTCGGCAAATATCCGCACCAACGATCTGGCGTTCCGCTACGAAGCGACTACGGTCGCGCTGATCCTGGGCGACACGGGAGAGAAAGAGGCGTTGCTCGCGGTGGAGAAATTGCGGCGGCTGCTGGCGGAAGTTCGCTATCCCGGGAAGAATCAGACGGTGGAGTTCAGCGCTGGATTGGCGCAGGCGGTGATGCGTCAGCATTTCGATCCGGTGGACATTGTGACGGAAGTAGTAAACCGCGCGGACCAGGCGCTGGAGCAGGCTGCGGCGCAGGGGCTGGGGAAGGTCATGAGTCTGGCGCCGCAGTTCGCGGCCTCGGCGGCCGTGGCGTAGGCTCCTCCGAAGAATTTGTAATTGGTAATTTGTAATTGGTAATTGAAATGCAACGCATGTCGAGCCAGTGGCCTGGCTGCATTGGGGACGCCGGAATCTGACGATGCCGAGACGGCAAATTGCAAATTACAAATCACCAATTACAAATTCCAGTCTTTGGTGATGTTCCTTTCCTACTGTTAAACTCACAGGTTGGCTTCTGGCCAGCCATCTCTTCTATCTAGCAGGACTCATGCTGAAACCTGGAGACATTGCTGTTGTCAGCGGGGCGCGCACGCCCTTTGGACGCTATTGCGGGAAGCTCAAAGACTACTCGGCGCAGGAACTGGGAGTGGTCGCGGCGAAGGCGGCGATCGAGCGCTCGGGAGTGGATCCCAAAGATTTCGATCATGCAGTGTTTGGCAACGCGCAGCAGACCTCGGGCGACGCGCTCTATGGGGCGCGGCACGTCGGCCTGCGGGCGGGATTGCCGATTGAGACTCCGGCGCTGACCGTGAACCGGCTGTGCGGGTCGGGGATGCAGGCGATTGTCAGCGCGGCGCAGATGATCCAGACGGAGGAGGCGAAGATCGTGCTCGCGGGCGGGATGGAGTCCATGTCGCAGGCGCCGTTTGTCATTCGGGGTCGCGACGGTTTTACTCTCGCGCCCGGCGGGAAGCTGGAAGACTCGCTGATGGTGGCGCTGCTCGATACCTATTGCGGGTTGTACATGGCGAACACGGCGGAGCTGTATGGCGAGCAGCAAGCGATTACGCGGCAGGCGCAGGACGAGTTCGCGCTACGCTCGCAGCAGGCTGCGGACGCGGCGTACAAGGCGGGGCGCCTCCAGGAAGAGTTGGCGCCGGTGCCGCTGCGGAATTCGAAAGGCGAGCCGACGGGCGAGATGCTGACCGAGGACGATCACCGGCGCGCACAGACGACGATGGAGGGGCTGGCGAAGCTGCGTCCGGCGTTTGGGAAGACAGGGACGGTGACGGCGGGGAACGCCAGCGGCATCGTCGATGGCGCGGCGGCGTTAGTGGTCATGTCGCTGGAGATGGCGCAAAAGAGGAACATCAATCCGCTAGGGCGGATCGTGAACTGGGGAATCGCGGGCGTCGAACCGAAGCTGATGGGGCGCGGTCCCGTGCCGGCGACGAAAGTGGCGTTGCAACGGGCGGGGCTTACTTTGGATTACATCGATTTGATTGAAGTGAACGAGGCCTTCGCGGCGCAGTATCTGGCGGTCGAGAAAGAGCTGGGGTTGGATCGCGAGAAAGTCAACGTCAACGGCGGGGCGATTGCGTTGGGGCATCCGCTGGGGGCTACGGGGACTCGGCTGGTGATCACGCTTCTGTATGAATTGCGCCGGCGGAAGAAGAAGTACGGGCTGGCCACGGCTTGCATTGGCGGCGGGCAGGGGATTGCTATGGTGGTGGAGAGCTTTCAATAGCGCGGCCTGCGCGAGTGGGGCAACCGGCGGTTCAATGAACGAAGGATTAGGCACCCGGCGCGGTGGGCCACGCCTTCTAGAAAAACGTTGCGATCCAATTGGGCGTTTGCCCTATAATTGGGATGTGCTCACGGAAGAAGACAAACAGTGGATTAGCGAGCGGTTAGAGAAGGTGGAAACCACCCTGCTCACCGAGTTTCACAAGTGGGCGTCTCCCGTCGAATTGCGTCAGAAAAGCCATGCCGCAGCTCTTCGCGCGCTGGATGCCGAAGTCGAGTCGCTGTCAGATCGCCTTAAGAATCTCGAAGGCCGCTGATCGGTCCCTGGTCAGAGTGGCTTATCCTTTGAACGATGCGCCTAGCGGAAGAAGAAGTACGGGCTGGCGACGGCGTGCATCGGCGGCGGGCAGGGGATTGCTATGGTGGTGGAGAGCTTTCACTAGGACCCGTAGCAGGCGTCGACGAAAGGGATAACCAGAGGGAGCACGGAGTGGCTTCGTATGAACGACTGGGAATATTTGGTCGACACAATCGTGATAGACACCGAGTACCAGAAGCGCAAAGACCGTATCGACAACTTTCACGGCAGTGATGTAATCCTGAGCGAACGTCTAAACATTTGGGGTCGTAAAGGTTGGGAACTTGTTGCGTTTCTACCAGCACTCCCCGCACCAGACCTTCCCAATAGCCCATACGTGCTTCACGCGATTTTCAAGCGCCGGGAAAGCACTAGCCCGTCGAGCGACTAGGCGGCGGACTCGTCTCCGCCTGCTCTCCTGCGAAGTTCCAGCAACGCCATATCAGGCACGCGGCTCGTCATCTCGCCACAGCCAATGCAAACGCGAATCCATTCAATCGGGGTAGTCTGCGTGCCGCATCAACAATGGCATCGGTCCTTGCCTTCGCGAGCAGTTTCGGAGCATAGTTATAAGAGAAAAGGAAGACATCATGGCCGAGATACCGACGTGGATGAAGGCGGAGAACGCGAAGTTCGAGGCGCGTAAGAAGGAGCAGGAAAAACAGTTTCAACAGGGCGCGGAGGATGCGATGTTCATCTCGACAAGCAGTCTCGATTGCTGGAACAAATTCACCGATGAGATCAAAACCATGCTCTATCTCTGAAGGAACTGAAGGGCCAAAGCCTCGACGGAAGTGCCGAGATGTACGGACAGTCAAGTTGTCATCTCGTCATCAATTTTCGCAGCCTCACTTCTGGGAACTCGACCACCCGCACGTTCCACTACGATAATTCTGGAATCCGTATCACGCCGCCGTTCGGGTCAACCGGAAAAGAAACCATTTGGGAGTTCGGTCGTCTTCCCGATGGGAGCGGTGTCGGGATTCTTGCCGAGGGAAGAGTCGTGACTCCCAAAGAATTTGCCGAGAGAGTCTTCAAGATAGTGGTGCAAGACGCGAAGCGACCACCCATCGCCGTCTAAGGGTTTCCCCGCCGCGCCCAAGGCGCGCTCAATTCAAGTGTTGGGAAAATAGAGTTTCAGTAGAGGTCCCTCGCCGCGCTCGGGATCTCGGCTGCGAGCTCCCGCTTCACTCACGCCCGCAAAGCGCCTCGACTTGCACGAGCGAAGAAACCGCGCTAGGGTTGTAGGCGTATGAACGATTTGCGAAGCCAGATCAATTGCCTGTCCGCTGCGGAGAAGGCGGAACTGCTGGATACGGTCTGGGAGAGCCTGGAAGCAGACGCGGCATCGCTGACGGATGCGCAACGGGCGGAGCTTGATTACCGCATTACCCGGCACGAGCAAAACCCTTCCGATGTCATCCCGTGGCAGCAAGTCAGGGCCAGCCTGTTTAAGAAACCGTGACACTCCTAGTCGTCTGGATACCAGAGGCGAATGAGGATTTGCTGGAAGCGCGGGCATGGTATGACAACATTCGCCCGGAACTTGGGGAGCGTTTCGCATTGGCGGTCGAGGCCACGGTTGAGGCAATCGCGGAACATCCATTGCAATTTCCTGCCGTCTACCGGAGCCGTCGCCGTGCGGGAGTGCGGCGCTTTCCCTACGGAATATTCTTCGAGGTTCAGGAGCATCGGATCGTGGTAATCGCCTGCTTCCACGGCAGGCGCAATCCGAGGCGTTGGCAGTCGCGGTAGAAAGGTCTGAGGTTGCTCGCAACCTCGTTCTTAGCTATCTTTTCTTAGCGATCTTTGCCCAAGAAGGCATTCCTATGGAAATCAAAAAAGTCGGCGTTCTAGGTTGTGGTCTGATGGGTTCCGGCATCGCGCAGGTGGCGGCGATGGCGGGGTTTGACGTTACCGTGCTCGAAGTCGAACAGAAGTTTCTCGACAAGGGCTTTGCTGGAATTGACAAGTCGCTGGCGAAGTTTGCGGAGCGTCCGGTGGAGAAGGGCGGGATCACGGCGCAGCAGAAAGATGCGATCCGGGCGCGGTTGAAGGGGACCACCAACCGGCAGAACCTGGCGGATTCGGACATCGTGATCGAGGCCATCATCGAGAACGTGCAGCTGAAGAAAGATATGTACGACTCGCTCGACGGGATCGTGAAGCGCGAGGCGATTTTCGCCACCAACACTTCGTCGATTTCGGTGACGGAGTTGATGGCGGCGACCAAGCGGCCGGAGCGGTTTATCGGACTGCATTTTTTTAATCCGGTGCCGCTGATGAAGCTGGTCGAGGTAGTGCGCACGATCGCCACCGCGCCCGACGTCTACGAGACGGCTTACGAGTTCGGCAAAAAGCTGGGCAAAGTTCCGGTGCGGACTTCGGACAAGACCGGATTCATCGTAAACCGGCTGCTGGTGCCGTATCTGCTGGATGCCATCCGCGCGTATGAAGAGGGCGTGGGGTCGATCGAGGATATTGACAACGCCATGAAGCTGGGCTGCGGGTATCCGATGGGGCCGTTTACGCTGCTGGATTTCGTTGGACTGGATACGACTTACTACATCACGCATGTGATGTATGACGAATTCAAGGAGCGGCGGTTTGCGTCGCCTCCGCTGCTGAAGCGGCTCGTGATGGCGGGATGGTACGGGCGGAAGACGGGGCGCGGGTTCTATGACTACGCGAACCCGGAGAAGCCGGTGGCGGGGAAGTTCTGAACTTCTTTTCCGCGGATTAACGCGGATCAACCACGACCACGGTGGCACGGAGAGATGCAGAGGCCAGCCGGCACGTTTTCACGGAGGAGTTTCAGCGCGAGTAGATTTCTCGGCGGTGGCCGATGCGGAGTACCAGGACGACGAGCTGGTCCTGTTCCAGGGAGCAGATGAGGCGGTAGTCTCCGACCCGGTATTTCCAGAACTCGCTCAGGGTGCCTTGAAGTCTTGCTCCGATCTGTCGCGGATCGTCCAACTTCTGGACGCGCTCGTGGAGAAACTTGAGAATTCGGTGGGCGACGGGTTTGTCGAGCTTGTCCAGTTGTTTCAGCGCTGTTGGTGCCAGATCAATCTTCCAAGCCATAGCGTTGCATTACTTTTGCGAGTGGAACCGTCCGGCTGCGTCCCGAGCGCACTGCTTGCAATTCTTTCTCGGCGAGGTAGATGTCTTCGAGTTCATCCAGATGTTGGAGGATGGCTTCGCGGGCGTAGTAAGTCTTGGTGCGTCCCGTGCGCTTGGCGAGCTGGTCGAGTCGTTTTTCGATGGTTTCGGGAAGGCGAATGGCTAGCATGGCATCACCTCAGTGCTATACAATTATAGCACTAACAAGCGTGGGCGCGTGCAGCGCTCAAAGATGCCTTTATTGGTATGCTGCTACGGCATCGCTGAAACCAGGCCCTGATCCGAAGCTTAAAGCGACGCACTGAGAAGAGCACAGATGACGGATACAAATATGAAACGCTCTCCACTGATAACGATCGTGGTCTTCCTTCAGCTCTTACTCGGCGTGTTGCTGGCTGGGCTAACGGTTTACTTGCTGGCGCTCACGCGCTCGCCGGAGACACTGGCGGAACCTGACGCGGCAGAGACGATTCATAGACTGATGATTGGAGCCGCCGTGCTGGGTGTTCCAGCGCTGATCACGCTGGTCGGTGTTTCGGGCCTGTGGAAACGGCGGTTTTGGGGCTGGGCGTTATCCTTGGCGACGGATGTCGGGGTGCTGGCGGTTCTGGCTTACAACGTCGTCGGCGAGAGTGATCGGGACGGCGACGAGATTGCCTTAGCCGCAGGCTTTGTGGTGCCTGTTGTCTTGTTGTTGCTGCCAAAAGTGAGGAAGTTCTACTGGAATACGACGAGTCCGCAGCCGTCGGCGAAATCGGAATAGTCTCCCGGTAAAGGAGCAAGGCATAGCAGGTTCATTAAGGGAAGGGTCTTTGCGGGATTGCTTTGCTCCGTGACTCCGTGTCTCCGTGGTGGATGTTGATCCGCGTTCATCCGCATAAGTCCGCGGAAAGGAATTTTATGACCTACGAAAACATTCTGGTTGAGAAGAAAAACTCGATTGCTTATGTCACCGTGAACCGGCCGAAAGTGCTCAATGCCCTCAATATGGCCACCATGGAAGAGCTGCGGTCGGCGTTTCACGACATCAAGAACGATGCGGCGATCCGGGTGGTGATCTTTACCGGCGCGGGCGAGAAGGCGTTCATCGCCGGCGCGGACATTGGCGAGCTGGCCAAGCACGATGCGGTGTCGGGCAAGGAGTACACGCATCGCGGACAGTCGGTGCTGAACCTGATCGAGAACCTGGGGAAGCCGGTGATTGCGTGCATCAATGGATTCGCGCTGGGCGGTGGATGCGAGATTGCCATGGCTTGCACCATGCGGCTGGCCAGCGAGAACGCCAAGCTCGGACAGCCGGAAGTGAAGCTGGGGATTATCCCGGGATACGGCGGCACGCAGCGACTGCCGCGGCTGGTGGGCAAAGGACTGGCTATGCAGCAGGTGCTGACGGGAGAGATGATCACGGCGCAGGAAGCGCATCGCATTGGACTGGTGAATGAAGTCACCGCAGCGGCGGAGTTGATCCCGCGCGCGGAGGCGATTGCGGCGAAGATTATCGCGAACGCGCCGCTGGCCGTGCAGTATGCCATGGAGGCTGTCAACAAGGGCACGGAGATGACGCTGGCCGAGGGGCTGTATCTGGAGGCGGTGCTGTTCGGCGTGTGCTGCGCTACCGAGGATAAGACGGAAGGCACGACGGCGTTTCTGGAAAAGCGGGCCGCTCAGTTTAAGGGCAGGTAAGAGGTCAGAGGGCAGATTGCAGAGGTAGGAGCGGGATTGCAGAAGTCAGAAGTCAGATTGCAGAAGTAAAGGCAACTTCTTTATTCCGCGGATTTGCGCGGATTAGGAGAACATCCACCACGGAGGCACGGAGTCACGGAGAAAGGTAAACAAAGACGCGTGAAGCCCGAGACTCCTCGCGAACCAGCCGTGAGGGCGCTCGAAGGAAATCTCAGCGCTACGGGGCGGCGGTTCGCAATCGTGGTGTCGCGCTTCAACTCCTTCATCACGGAGAGGCTATTTCAGAGTGCGTATGACGGGCTGCTGCGCTCGGGGGCAAAGAGGAAAGACATTCATCTCGTGCGAGTCCCCGGGGCGTTTGAGATTCCATCGGCAGCGCGCACGCTAGCGGAAACGAAGAAATACGACGCGATCGTCTGCCTGGGGTGTCTGCTGCGGGGCGATACGGCGCATTACGATGTGATCGTGAACGAGGTCACGCGGGGGATCGGGCAGTCGGCGCAGGAGACGGGTGTGCCGCATGCCTTCGGCGTGCTGACCTGCGACACGCTGGAGCAGGCGATTGATCGCGCCGGGCTGAAGATGGGCAACAAGGGATTCGAGGCCGCGCTGGCGGCGGTGGAGATGGCGAATTTGAAGAAGAGCGTCGCTGGTCGTTCGTCGTTGGTCGTTGGCAAAGGCAAGAGCCGGGGCCGAAGGACATCCTCTTCTAGAAGCAAACCGAAACGTTGAAAGTCCGCGTACATTGCAATTCCAACCTGTAAACTGAATATCTCTAGCCAGAACGCGAGGTGCCGGTCCTATTTTCCGGGTGCTGATGTTTTGGCGAACAGCGAATCGCGAAAGACTTAAAGACTAACGACGACTTTGGGCACCCGCCGCAAATCCCGCGAACTGGCGCTGCAGATGCTGTTTCAGGCCGATATGGGGAAGCAGACGCCGGAGGCTGTCCGGAAGTCGTTCTGGGCGGAGCGGACGAATGTCGATGAAGACGTGCGCGGGTTTGCCGAGGACCTGTTCCGCGTGGCCAGCGACCGGTCGAGCGAGATTGACGGCCTGATCGAGAAGCATACCCAGCACTGGCGGATGGATCGGATGGCGGCGGTGGACCGGAATATTCTGCGGGAAGCAGTGGCGGAGTTTTTGGGGTACCCGGGGACACCGCGGGCGGTGGTGATCAATGAGGCGCTGGAGATTGCGCGCAGGTTTTCGACGCCGGAGTCGGTGCAGTTTATCAATGGCGTGCTGGATAGTGTCGGGAAAGAGCTGGGTTAGCTTCTTTTCCGCGGATTGTGGCGGATGAAGGCGAATCGAAAACCTACCACGGAGACACGGAGGCACGGAGTGGGGCTTGGTCTTCGTTCTCGAGTGTTATCCCGCCTGAGTTGTGACGATTTCTTTCCCCGAATTTGCGCGGATCAAGAACATCCAAAACATCACCACGGAGGCACGGAGCGGGGCTTGATCTCCGACTGCGTTTTTACTTTCATCGCTTGCGGCGGGCGGGGCGCCCGCCGGACAGCCGGCGAGGGCGCCGGCGCTACGGTATAAGCCTCAATCCTAAAACCAGAAGCCTAGAGTGCAGAGCCTAAGGCGCAGAGCCTGAAGCCTAGAGCCTGGTTTACTGCGGACGGACGGCTACTAGTTTGGGGAGGCAGGGGGGCTGGGCGGGGTCGAGGTTGGTGCACATGCTGTTGTTGGTGTTGACGTTGATGTAGACGGCTTGCTGGATGTCGCCTCCGGATTGCGTGTTCACGATGTGCACGGAGCCGTTGAGGCAGGGCTTGGCTGGATCACCATCCTGAAACGAGTCGCAGGCGGCTACGAAGATTTGGGTTCCGTCCAGGGTGGCGGTGGCAGCAAACGGGAAGGCGCTGTCAGTGAGGGAAAAGGCGGAGGTGGTTCCTGAGTTCACGTCAAAGACGAGCACGGCGGGAATGTTCTGTGCGAGAAGGATGACCTGGGAGCCGTCGCCGGTGACCTGCGTGTAGAGCGGGGTGAAGTTGCCCTGGCCGAGATTCACGGGGTCGCTAAAGTCGAAGCTCGAAAGAGTGGGAAGATTGCAGGTGAGTTGTGTGGGGTCGTCTAAGGGGTTCTGATTGAAGTGGGCGGTTAAGAGCTGAATGTTGGGTGGCTCGAGCCCGATCACATTCTGAGTGATGCGCGAATGCTCGGCGTCAATCTGGGTCTCCTGCAGATCCGGCAACGGGGAGATCTTCAAGGGGTTGCCGGCGGTTGTCACACTGCCGAGGTCCACACTGCCGACGCCGGGGATGTCGCAGGTCGAGAAGGCGGAAACAGAGTTCCCCGGGGTTCCGGCCACGTAAGCGAAGCTGCCGTCGGCGGAGAAGGCCAGGCCAGTGGCGGAAGCGGAGACGGGAACCGAGAGCAGCGAATCTACGGTGGAGAAGACGTACATCTGGCCCGTGTTGCTCAGGATAAAAATCTTCATCTGGTCGGGGGAGAAGGCGGCGGCGGTGGCGCCGGGGATTAGCAGGTCAACCGGGGGATTGCTGGGGCGGGCGGCGTCAAAAATGTAAACCTGGTTTGGGTCGGTGGTAGTGTCGGAGACGACGACGCGAGTGCCATCGGCAGAGATCGTGAGCGGCTTGCCGCAGACGGCGACGTTGCAGGGTATTGTAGCTGGTGAGACGGTACCGACCGTCGCGTTCTGGCCAAGATCCACAAACATCAGGCCTTTACTGCTGCCCAGGTAGGCGCGTGTGCCCTGCGGGTTAAAGATCAGCGAATTGGGCGTAAAGGGCAGAAGCACGGCGGGGCCAACGGGATTGCTCCCGGCGGCCACGGGAAACATGACACTGGGGCAATTGAATGCGTCTTTGCAGTCGGTGGTGGCGGTCCAGGCGATGGCGACCGGGGGCTTGGCCTGGGTTACGTGCGCATTGATGACGCCGAAGCCGGGCTGGCCGTTCTGTGGGGTTCCGCCGGTGGAGTAGATGGGGAGTCCGGGTAGAACTCCAATGTTGCAAGTGGGGGGAGTGCAGGAGGCAGAAATGTTGGCCGCGCCGGCGGTCTGACGGGCCGTGACCACTCCTGAGGTGCTAACGGTGGCGATCTCGGGGTTGGAGGTGCTCCAGGTGAGCGGCGGCTTGCTCAGGGTGACGTTGAGCGTGTCGACCGCGATGGCTTCAATCGTCTTGGTGCTTCCGGCGTTGATGGTGACCGAGTTCCCCGACCCGTTCTGGACCTGGAGCATGATGGACTGGACCAGACAGGTGGTGTAGTTCAGCGGGGTGCTGGTCGTCCCGGAGACGCTGGCAAACAACTGGGTCACGCCCGGGTTTCTGGCGGTGACCTGGACCTGGTTGTTGGGAAGTCCCTTAATGCTGTCTACGGTGAGGACGTTGCCGGTGGCGGACGACCAATTGATCGGCCCGACCGTATTGGTGATGTCCACTCCGTTGGCGCTGAAGGCGGTGGCCTGGTAGTTAGAGGAAACTCCCTGCGAGAAGCAGCCGTCGTGCGTGCCGACCTGCGTAACCTGAATGCTTTGAATGTGCTGGTGAACGTTGACGGTGGCGGGCGCGCTGCTGACGCCTTCGGCTTCGGCCGTTACGGTGGCGACTCCGGCGACTCCCGGGGTGCAGACGACCGGGTTGCTGGGAGAATCCCAGGAGCCGGCGCAGGCCAGGCCGGAATTGGAAATCGTCAGCGAGGCGTTATTGTTGGAAACAAAGTGGATGGTAGCGAAGACGGTGCGGCCGGCGGAATCGCGGGCGGTGGCGTTAAAGTTTTGCGTCTTCCCGAGTTCCAGCGAGACATCGCTGCTGGGATTCAGGGTGACGGTTTGGACGCCGCCGTTTTGGGAATTGCTGGTGCCTTTTCCCACGCAACCAGAGAGGGCTACAAGCGAGACAATGGCCAATGTAAAAGTGAAGCCGGGACAGCGACGATCCATGAACCCTCCTCGCGGCCGTTTCCCAGACGCGAGCGTAGTGTGTGGCGGAAAGGTGTCAGTGTAGAAGGTCATCGTCGGTTTGGGCAAGCGTCGGGGCGTCTTGTGGCGGCCACTTTGGGTGATTTGCGGATGTGTTGCGGACTTCGCGTGGACAAACCTTTACCGCAAAGGACGCTAAGGAATCGCAAAGGGCGCCAAGGAATGCTCAAACTCCCGTTGATCGCATTACCTTTCTTCTGAGATGCGGGGGAGAGTGGTTGACGATGTGCAAGCGAGTTGCTATTATCAAAAGGTTCCGCGAGTTAAGTCTAGCTTGCCTGTGTACGGTGGTCTGATTGGCTGGGCAATTTGTGCCGGCGACAGGCTCCGGGAAAACCTTGGCTGAGCTCTGAAGAAATACGGCCTCGGTCTGTACGACAAGACTGAGGACGCCCTCGCTGAAACGTCCTGCGAAAACCTTTGCGCCCAGAGTGTGGGAGACACGCGAGGCTATGCAGGGGAGAGCAGACGAAACGGAGCGCCTCCGGGCCGGAATCGGGGTCAGGCGTGGCGTCACCGTCGTCGGCGACAGTCAGAACGGGAAACCGAATCTATTTCTCACCGGCGTTTGTGCGCGGGAGAGTATGGCTGGGCGATCAAGCCTGTGCCAGACCGGAGACGAGGGAAGTTTGCGTCTCTACGGAAATGCGTGGTTGGGCGAAATGCGTGGTAGAGACGCGGCTTGCCGCGTCTTGCTGAAGGAGTGGCCAGAGTGCCTACGTTTAATCAGCTGGTGAAGCAGGGCCGCGAACGGACGCGTTACAAGACGGCGAGTCCGGCGTTGCAGTCGTGTCCGCAGAAGCGCGGAGTTTGCACGCGCGTGTACACCCAGACTCCCAAGAAGCCGAACTCGGCGCTGCGCAAGGTTGCGCGGGTGCGGTTGACGAATGGGATCGAAGTGACGACCTACATTCCCGGCGTTGGCCACAATCTTCAGGAGCACTCGATTGTGCTGATCCGCGGGGGCCGTGTGAAGGATCTGCCGGGCGTGCGCTATCACGTGGTGCGCGGAACGCTCGACGCGACCGGCGTCGCGAACCGCCAGCAGGGACGCTCGAAGTACGGAACGAAGAGACAGAAAAAGGCGTAAATGTAGTCGATCGTCGTTGGTCGTTCGCGGGACAAATAAGGGGGGCCAACCGGAGAACGGTGCCCCGATAGGCTCGAGCGAGAAGCTCAGAGCCAGGAGCTAGAAGCTGAAATGCCTCGTAAAGGACATATCGCGAAGCGGACGGTGGAAGCGGATCCGGTGTATGGATCGGATCTGGTGACGAAGTTCATCAACTCGATGATGTGGCAGGGCAAGAAGTCGACTGCCGAAGGCATCTTCTACAAATCGCTGGAGAAGCTGCAGGAGAAGGGCGGCGACGAAGCCTTGAAGCTTTTCAAGAAAGCGGTCGAGAACGCCAAACCGCTGCTCGAAGTGAAGACTCGGCGCGTGGGCGGGGCGAACTACCAGGTGCCGATCGAAGTGGGTCCGGACCGCAGGACGTCGCTGGCGATTCGCTGGATCGTGAGCTATGCGCGCGGCCGCGGCGAAAAGGGAATGATCGACAAGCTGACGAACGAGTTGCTGGATGCCGCCAACGGCAAAGGCGCCACCATCAAGAAGAAAGAAGACGTGCATCGGATGGCGGAAGCGAACAAGGCGTTCGCCCACTATCGGTGGTGATTTTGTAATTTGGTAATCGGGGAATTTTGTAATTTAGAATCCGGAGCTCGCACGCAACGGAAGATTCCCAAGAGCTTTCAAATTACCAAATTACCCGATTACAAGATTACGAAATTTATTCAGAGCCCCAGAAAGAAGAGTAGAGAAAGACAGTGCCCAGAGCAGTCCCATTAGAGCGTTGCAGGAACATCGGCATCATGGCGCACATTGATGCCGGGAAGACCACGACGACGGAGCGCATCCTGTTTTATACGGGCCGGACGCACCGCATCGGCGAGGTCCACGAAGGCACTGCGACCATGGACTGGATGGAGCAGGAGCAGGAGCGCGGCATCACCATCACCTCGGCTGCCACCACCTGCACCTGGCGCGATAGCCGCATCAACATTATTGATACGCCCGGCCATGTGGACTTCACGGCTGAGGTGGAACGTTCGCTGCGCGTTCTCGACGGGGCAGTCGCGGTGTTTGACGCGGTGCATGGCGTACAGCCGCAGTCCGAAAAAGTATGGCGGCAGGCTGATAAATACGGCGTCCCGCGCATTTGTTTCATTAACAAGATCGACAAGATGGGTGCCGATTTCGAGCATGCCATTGACACCATCCGCAAGCGCCTCAACGCCAGACCCGTCGCGATTCAGATCCCCATCGGACAAGAAGACAAATTCAAGGGTGTCGTGGATCTGGTCGAGATGAAGGCCGTCGTCTGGAACGACGAGACCATTGGATCGGAGTACCTGACCGAAGAGATTCCGGCCGACCTGAAGAAGAAAGCGGAAGCGTTCCACACCCAGCTGGTCGAAACCGTTGCCGAGAATGACGACGAGATCCTGCACAAGTTCCTCGAAGGCGAAGCGATCACGGCCGCGGAACTGCGGGCTTCGCTGCGCAAGTCCACCATCAGCCTGAAGCTGTTCCCGGTGGTGGTAGGCACGGCATTCAAAAACAAAGGCGTCCAGCCGTTGCTCGACGCGGTGGTGGACTATCTGCCCTCCCCCCTCGATACTCAGGAAACCAGAGGGATCAATCCGGACAACGGGCAGCCGATCGCCCGCAAGGCAGATGACAAGGAACCGTTCTCGGCGCTGGCATTCAAGATCATGGCCGACCCCTATGTCGGCCAGTTGACGTTTATCCGGGTGTACTCGGGGCAACTCAAGTCGGGCGAATCGGTCATGAATGCCCGTACTCAGAAGCATGAGCGCATCGGGCGTCTGCTGAAAATGCACGCCAACAAGCGCGAAGACATTCAGGAAATTCTGGCGGGCGACATCTGTGCGGCGGTGGGTTTGAAAAACGCCGGAACGGGCGACACTATTTGTAACGAGAAGCATCCGATTCTGCTCGAGTCGATCGAGTTTGCGGTGCCGGTCATTTCGGTGGCGGTCGAGCCCAAGACCAAGGCCGATCAGGAAAAGATGGGCATGGCGCTGGGCAAGCTGGCGCAGGAAGATCCTACCTTCAAAGTCCACACCGATCCCGACAGTGGACAGACGATCATCAGCGGCATGGGCGAACTCCACCTCGAAATCATCGTGGACCGCATGATGCGCGAGTACAAGGTCGAGGCCAACGTCGGCAAGCCGCAAGTGGCGTATCGTGAGACCATTCGCAGGCACGCCGAAGCAGAGGGTAAGTACATCCGGCAGACCGGTGGGCGCGGCCAGTACGGACACGCCAAGATTCGCCTGGACCCGAACGAGCCGGGCAAGGGCTACGAATTCATCAACGACATCATCGGCGGTTCGGTGCCGAAGGAATACATCAAGCCGATCGATCAGGGCATGCAGGAAGCCATGGAAGGCGGCGTTCTGGCCGGCTATCCGATGGTGGACATCAAGGCGACGCTTTACGACGGCAGCTATCACGACGTCGATTCGAACGAGATGGCGTTCAAGATCGCCGGTTCGATGGCGTTCAAAGAAGCGGCGCGCAAGGCGAGCCCGGTGATTCTAGAGCCGGTGATGGCGGTGGAAGTGGTGACGCCGGAAGATTACGCCGGAGCCATCATGGGCGACTTGAGTTCGCGCCGCGGACGGATCGAGGGCATGGAGCATCGCGCGGGTTCGCAGGTGATCAAGGCGATTGTGCCGCTGGCGGAGATGTTCGGCTACGCGACGCACATGCGTTCGAGCACCCAGGGCCGCGCCGAGTACTCGATGCATTTTGCGCGCTATGAGGAAGCTCCGCG
>ORMF011752944.1_pt1 | contig 20070 bp, 10 predicted proteins | sample 1779871 | NCBI WGS metagenome assembly ORMF01 (sample SAMEA104232316, study PRJEB22302) | groundwater metagenome | biome: forest; feature: aquifer; material: groundwater | place: USA | collected 2011-08-07 | depth 5.4 m | reverse complement strand
TCATCCGGGTGAGGCGCCAATACCAAAACACGGTCATTCGCATTAAAGTCGGGCAAACGGGTTAAGTCATCCGCGGAAACACAGGGGAGAGAAAAGAAAATAAAAAAACGATGAGAACGAAAAACTTGCTGTACGTCATTTCTTTTTAATCAGTATTAATTTTCGAAAAAGGACAAACACCGTAGATTCTATCGGCAGCATTGCGCTAAATTGAATCTTGGTATAGGTTCCAAAATTCAGAGTCGATCAATTCCATCATTTTTCGGAGATCTTTTTCAAGCGGGCGGTCTTCATCCACAAAAGCTGAAAATTTCCGGATCTGCGTACAAAACTTGCGGACGGCAAGCGTCAATTGGGCGTCTTTCAGATCTCCCTGCCGCTGGCGAAGCTCAATCCCCTGCACGCAGGCAAGCATCGTGGCGGCACAAACCTGCTGAGTCAACTCAATCACACGCAGGCAATCACGCGCTGCAATTGTCCCCATGCTGACCTTGTCCTGGTTATGACATTCAGTGGAACGTGAAAAAACACTGGCGGGCATCGTCAATTTCAAAGCTTCGGCGGTCCATGCCGACACGCCGATCTGTACCGCTTTAAAGCCGTGATTAATCGGGGCCCTTTTTCCTGTTGAACCAGACAAATTCGCCGGCAACCCGTTGTTGGCATTCCTGTCGGTCATCAACGCAATTTGACGGTCCTGCAGGTCGGCAAGATTGGCGACCGCGTTTTTCATGGAATCCATCACGAAAGCGATATGCCCGCCATAGAAATGCCCGCCGTGCATAATTTCCTGATTTTCGGCGTCGATCACGGGATTGTCATTCGTGCTGTTGATTTCCGTTTCAATCTGTTGCTTCATCCACGGAAGAGCGTCACGAAGAACCCCAATCACATGCGGGGCGCAACGCAAAGAATAGCGGTCCTGAAGCTGATGCACGGGTTTGGTTTTGTGGTTGCCGATATCGCTGTAAATCCAATGCGCGCATTCCGCTTGCCCCGGAAACGGCTTAACGGCGAAAAGCTCGGCCTGAAAATGATGTTTATTTCCCTGTACCACTTCCAGCAGCAGGGCCGTGCACCGGCTGGTCAGACGTGTGAGGTATTCCGCTTTTTTCCAGGCAAAACAGGCCAGCGCCGTCATCACGGCGGTGCCGTTCATAATGGCAAGGCCTTCCTTTGGACGCAGCGTTAAAGGTTTAAGCCCGCATTGTTTGAGCGCCTTGCTTGCCGATAACACTTTACCCTTATAAACGACATCACGCTCGCCGATCAAAGCTGCCGCTAAATAAGAAAGCGGGGTCAAATCACCGCTGGCTCCCACGGAACCTTCCTCAGGAATTCGGGGCAAGATATTGTCATTCAGCAGCGAAATCATTTGCTGGAGAAGTTCCAAACGCACACCCGAATACCCCCGCTTCAGCGAAGCTAAACGCACGGCGATGATCGCCCGGGTCTGTTCTTCGTTGAAGCACCGCCCCAATCCACAGCCATGGAACCGCGTCAGGTGCAGGGGCAATTTGGTAATAAGTTCTTTTGGAATTTTCACATTACAAGAATCACCATACCCCGTAGTGACTCCATAGACATTCGGATGCTCTCTTATCAATCGCTGAAGAAAATCCGAACCCTTTTTTATGAATTCTTGCCAATGCCGGTCACCGAACTCAAGAGGCTCTTTATGCCCGGCTATGCGGAGAATATCTTCAATCGTCCAATCGGATTTATCTACTTTCAACAGAAGTTCCTCGATTCATGAATCTAGGGTAACTGCATGGAATAAAAAACGGAAAGGCGCGTGGCAGGCTCCAGCAAATGAGAGGCGTTACTATTGGCGCCATGCTGCGGTGAGGCAGCCCGGCGCTGCCAGTGACACCTCCGAAATAACTTTTTCACATCGCCTTTTTCGACAATATTTTTTCAAGCGTTTCCCTGATCATAAACTCAGGATCTTTGCGGGCCAGCGAAGTTCGATAGGATTCACCGCTCACAATGACTTCTTCCGTGTGAGCATCGCGAAATTTGATATTGATTTTAATCATGTAGTTGCTCATGTCCCAGTACCAGTTATCCACATAAGTCACAAGCGTATCCGTGCTGGCTGGCATGTCCTGGCGCTCTCCGGCCTCTGCAGGATAGCCCAACGAAGTCAATTGATCGGCGATCATTTGATCCAAATGGCGTTTGTCTGGCTCAAAATGAGCCACATAGGTTTCACCCAATTTACTAAAGGACTTACCCTGCTCGATATTGGCCTTCAAACTGGTAGCACAACCGGAAATGGAAAAGGCTAGAATCAGAAAGCCAACGGGTATCATTTTTTTCATAGCAAGTTACCTTTCATATTTTTAAAATCAGCGAATACACCCGCCTTAAAATCGAAAGTTGACGAATGGGAAAAAAGGCAGCGGATCTTTATTTTTGTTTACGTTTACTAGGCCGATCTGGAGTCCCTTTTCAATACCTCCGATATTGACCAGCCCAAACTGAAGGCCCTTAAAATTATCACCAACATAATTGACAACACCCAGTTGCACCCCGTCATAGTTCCCATACACCATATTCACGATCCCCAATTCAATGCCGGAATAATCTTCCTGAACTATCTGGACATAACCCAACTGCAGGCCTTTGCCGCCCCCCTGTAAAAAGTTGCACCCGGCAAATTGCACTCCCGAAAAATCGCCTATCACAATATTAGCCACATTCGCAAGCTGAAGCCCGGAACCCTGTCCCTGCACAAGGTTGGCCCCATAGTGAATCCCGACACCCTTGAATTCAGATTTGGAATGACCGACGCCGATACCCAAATCCAACCCCTTGACCGACTCATTCTTGCCATAGAAAAGGTTCAACCTCAGTCCTGAGATATCATCGGTATCATCAAAAATTTGAACGGGATCGACAAGCGCAGCATTGAACGGTCTCTCTGCCGCGTAAGATAGCCCGCCTGAAGAAATCCAAAATCCAAAAAGTGCAAAAAACAGCTTTTTCATAACGCCTCCTTGGCAAGGTTTGAGATTGAATTCGGGTTGCCTGCCGCCAGGAATAGACACCTGTTTAATTCCGTAACGCATTCAAAATCTTTTCATTATCGCGTACGAGCTCGCGGACAATCTGAGCATGCAGAATGGGTATTTCTCTTTTGAAAGCAAAAACAGGGCCGACCCAAAAGCTACCTTGAATAGGGAGAAAATCTTCTTCATTGGGGCCACATTATGCCATATTCCCGCCTACTCTCACAATATTTATAGGAAAAACCGCGGATGTCAGACAGGTGGACAAATTGTCTTTTCCTACACATGAATCACGCTGAGGATGTCTTTAATGTATTTTTGGATACGCGGCGGCTCGCCATCGAACAAACAGAACAGATTCGCCAAAAATCGACGTAAAAGAATCGCCTCATTCACATCCACATGCTCAATTTTTTCCAGCACTTCTTCGGCGCTCATGCGTCACCTTGAATGGGTCTTTAGTTCCTTTGCTTCGTCGTCAGGCTGTCCATTTAAGAAATGCTGCTGTCGTTCTTTATAGAAGACAGCTCATTAATATCCTCTATGAGCTCAATCATGATGTCATTCAAAGCATACTGCGTAGACTGATGCACCGCATGCTTTGTAGCCATGGCACCGCCCCAAAACATTTTTCCTCCTTGCGGTTGACCTCGGGAACGATAAGTTCTATCGAGGATTAAATCAGATTCATCCATAAGCTTAACATTGAGGGCGATATGAGCGGTGAACTCGCTAAATTCATAATTTTCCAAATCAAAGATTAGAAGCTTACCCTCTGCCTTTTCATCACCTTGTTTGGCAAGCTTACCAAAAGCCCTTTGGACTGAATCGGATTGTAAAGTCACATCCAGCATTTGGCCGAACTCGACAATCCATTTATTGGCAATCCCCGATGTGAAGGCCCGGAAGGAGTATTTATGGTTCATCGTATCTTCAGTAATGTAATAACCCGTCTTCAAATCTGTCGACGCCGGGATCGGCAATTCCCCACTGCGTTCCAAATACCTGTGATAATCTTTTGAAAGTGAATGGCATCCTATCAACGACAGCGCTAGCATTAACAATAAAGAAAATGAAATAAAATTTTTCTTCATTCTAAACCCCCTTTAATTTATGGAAGGCTAATTTTTGTAATAGAGTTTATCTGCAGCTCGAGATATCACGTAAGCAAAACAACCATCAAATAATATACTCTTTCGACTATACGCCCCATATCGCGCTATTGCTTCATTGCCTTTCTTCACATTCGCCAACTCTTACCTGTCCCTCCCGGCGCACCTAGCACCTTCTCTCTCTGTCTCTCCTGATATGCGGCGGCGGATCGCCGTCGAACAAACAGAAAAGATTCGCCAAAAAGCGGCGCAAAGGAACTGCCTCGCGGGCATCGGCATGCTCAATTTTTTCCAGCACTTCTTCGGCGCTCATGGATCACCTCGGAAACCGTTTTTCGGGACAATGCCAACCTGTCTCTGTAACCCCGCTCAGGATGTCCGTTAAGAAACCAGTTCCAGGTACCCTAACGGGTGACAGGCATGCTCTGGAATAACCGCTCCTGACAATGCAATTTGAAAAGTTCTGATCCGATGGCATATCCTTCGGCAAAAAACTTTTCCTTCTCCCCAACAACGACTGCTGGTTCACCATCAAAAATGTAAGCGTCTACCAAGCTATCGATTTGTCCCGTCTCATAATGCCGGCTCGAACTATACGCCCAGTCGGCGTTTTTACGAACCATACCCGCTTCAACAGGATTTCCTTCAACATAACGCCCGCACGCCAATAAGTATCTCTCATTTTCAATCACAAGACTCTTGAACCGATCACGCCACAATGGACCAAACCGCTGGGCTTTAAAATTAAAATACTTCGCATAGGCCCATTTAACCCACTTAATCCCCTCCGAAAAATGCTTGGCGACTTCCATGGAAACCACAAGATGAAAATGTGTATTCATCAGACAGTAATGATGGATTTTGTAACCACTCTTGAACTTGGATTCCATCAAGAGGCCTTTGAACTTCTCGAAATCTGCGGCCTCTTCAAAAATAAATCTCTTATCTGAAGCCCGGGATATCACATGCGCCCAACACCCATCAAATAATATATCTTCTCGATTTCGCCGTCCCATTTTTCACTTCACTCCGCGTAACCATTTGTCTGTCCCCCTCCAGAGTGCCTGGCACCAATCTCCTAGGTTGGTTTAGGTTTACACGGTTTAGCGCAGCAAGAAGTCGATCGCGGATTTCTTGAGCCTTTTTCGCTCCATGTTCACCTTTGTAATATTTTTGCTCAACCTCGCTTAAAAGCACCATTGCCTCATCGTAACGTCCAAGTTTTTCGTAAGTAGGGATCAGAAGAGATACGCCAATATATGATCGACTTAAGGGATCAGTTGCATATGCTTTCCTGTAAGCTACTAAAGCATTATCGTAATCTCCATTCTGAAAATAAGAAATACCCTTTTGAATGCTTTTCGAAGCGTCATCAATCGCCTTTATATCTTGTTGGTGATCTTCCATCCTTTTTTTAGCCTCTGGTGATATTTTGGGATGGTCAAGATGCTCGATCTGATCTCTATCGCCCACGAAGATTCCCTGTTTCCCCATTTGGGCTACTGTCAGTTGTTTTTTTTGCGCGCGAACATTTTTTTGAAGTAGCGTTACACTAGCAAAAAGAATCAAAGCTGCGAAAATTCCAATGATTAATACGGTCTTTTTCATACGTCACCAAAGTCTACTCTCCATATGCCATTTTCGTATTTAGCTTTACCTTGAGCAACCATATCCTCAAGAAAAGCTATTAATAATCCTGGTTGTTTTTGATCTTCAACCACACGATCATATAATTGTCTCATAAATAAATTTGTTAAACGATTAATCTCCCGAGCCTTGCGTTCGGGCTCATACGGATCATCGTTCCAATCTTCCGGCTTGAATGTGAAATCATTATGCCGAGCGTCTTTAATTTCGATATTGATGTTTGTTAAACCTAACGGATGGGAACTTGTAAAATTCGCCTTGTCGAAGACCCATGCCGGCGGCCCGAAATCTCCGACCGGAACTTCTTTTTTTGTGTAATCCATGCAGGGATGCCCATTCAAGCAAGTTTCTCCATTATGTTGCCCATTGGTAAAGGGATCATTCGGCGCCGTTCCCCACACATTGATAATTGTTTTCAAATTGGGATTGTCGATAAACCCTTCTCCTTTAAAACCGGGATGCACCCCTTCATAATTGATAATGGTGTTCACATCAAAATAGGTATCGTCCGGCCGTTTTTTCGCAAGGGCACCGGTCAGGGGAGCGAAAAATCCGGAATGAGCAAAGGCTATACCCTTATCGATACGACCCATTTGGGATTCCAATGCCAACATTTTAGCCCAAGCTTCAAACGCAAGATTATTAACTAAACCCAGCCCTATTTGTACGAAAATATTTGCGGCGCCAAATAAGGGAAAAGGCGCAATGGCATTCAAGCCCGCATTCATCAAATTCTGCAGCCAGCTTTCATTTTCAAGGTTAAGCAAAAAATCTGTTGACCAACTCAAGGCATTGGAAAATAAATTAGTTGTCTCATACATCGGCACCAACAGGCTTTCGGCTAACTTAATAACTTTGTCGCCGAGCTCACTGAGATCTCTCACATAAGGTGGGATGAGACCGTCATAGGTCCCTTCACGAGCCACCGTATTATTGAAACCGTTGCCGAATAAATTATGCGTAACTTTGTTTATGACCGATGCAGCGGCAGCGGCGCCTTGTTGTACAGCATTCGATATATTAAGCGCCACTGCTTTTCCTTCGCGAACAATATAGTCAATAGCAAGCGGTAAAAACTTAACTACCGCATTCCAAAAACCACCGCTATTGTTATTTTTTGCAAGCGCTTCAGAACCATCGATGATGATGTAAGGGCTATTCCCTTCCGGCCTAATTTCGGCAACTACCCCACTCGGACCTGAAATAGTACCGCGTACAAGCTGGCCGTTTTGCACTTCGCCGGCAAAGACAAGCCCGCCGGCTAAATTCGCAAGCACACTTCCGGCAAGCAGCCCCCATTTTCCAAGCGTTGTCTGACCAAAAGTCCCGACTTGCGTCACCCCATTTTCTTTTTTCCCAATAAATGCTCCCGCCAGATCATAGAAAAGAGACGTCCCGCCGCCCAGGTTCTGCTCCTGGACACTTTGGCCGTCCAGGGTCGTCAGAACTTTTTCCGCGGTTCCCAATACCCCGCCCACACCGCCGGAACCCAGCAGTGTTTCAATGGTCTGACGGCTGAAAATAGATGCGGCCAAGGATTCAAAAGCGCCACCAATCCCCTTTTCCTGAATCAAAGCATTGAATTCCGTCACGCCATTCAGCGCCGTTTTGACAACCCCGCCGACAAGACTGACGGGGCTGAGCAGCGCGTCTTTGACAACCCCAAGGATATTTGAGAAAAGACCTTCTTGACCCAACATCGATCCAATCGCGGATGTAATGGACGCACTTGAAAGCGATCCGAGCAGGCTGCTACCGACACTGCCGAAATTAAACCCGATGGATTGAGCTCCTAAAGACACGGCTCCGCCCACAAGGTCAGAGCTGAACAGAGTATTCCGGATCGTTTCGGCAAATGTCAGCCCGGTGTTTGAAGAATTGGAAATAATAATTTTTTGAAGATTGCCTTGAGAATCCGTATAAAACCCACCGACATCCCCGGCAAGTTTGCCCGCGGCAAAGCCGACTGCCGCGCGTGTCACCATGTTCAGGCCCATTTGAATGCGCGGATCAAGCCCAAGCGCATCACCGACCGAAACGAGACCCGCCGAGGCAAGTTCGGGCGCCAGCGAAGGCAGGGCACCTTTTAAAAGGCTTAGGCCGCTGGATAGGTCGCCGCCGCCAAGACCGCCACCCACCACCACGCCTACGACCTGCGCGCCTATCGAAATGGCCCGGATAACCGACGGGGAAAGATTCGTATGCCGCGATAAAAGCTCCGAGGCGCCGCTGCCGATGAGGCTGACGCCCGCCCCAATGGCAACCGGATTGCCGGCTGAAAATACGATCAGGCCGACACCGATCACGATCTTGCCGCCGCTGATCACGGCCTCTTTGATCCGTTCCGCGGTGCGTTCGGAAACACCCAAAACCTGCAGCTGATCCGCGAAAGCATTGACGGGAGAGACCACAAATTCCAGAATACCGCCCAAGGCCTCCAGCGTACTTTGCACAAAAATTTGGTTCAGCCCTTTAAAAGCCCGCGAAAAATCAAAAGTAAAGAGGCCAGCAAAAAAATTACCGAGCCCTTTGACGAACGTCACAAGAGCCTGCACCACCCCTTTGACCAGAGCGACAACACCTTGGACCACGGCTTTAATACCGGCCCAAATAAACTCACCGATTTTTTTGAAAATTTTGGCGAAGAAACCAAAGAAGGCCCCGCGGATGCGCATGGTTTCCTGGTCCGTCAGAAAAACATATTCACCGGCAGCAGATTCCGGCGGCGCCCGCGGCGCAAGCAAATAACCGTAACCGGCGGGCAGGCCCGGGATGGGCTGCTCCCACACCTTGATAAACTCTTCGCGCGATAAGGTCACAACCGCCAGCGAACCTTCGGCCCCGGCACCCGGATCCGTAAACACCACTTCTGTTTCCGTGACGCGGTTCAGGATGACATAATGGTTACCATTGATCAGGGCCACGGCACGGTAATCACAGGTTTCGGACTCCGAACCGCAGACCGTTTCATAATCCCTTAACAACCCTTCATAAGACACACCCAGATTATGCGCCGCTAATCCATAGTGCGCGCCCACGCGTTTCATGGCATAGGCCGAGATCACCAAATCCCCCTGTTCCAGCGGGCTGATAATGCCGGTTAAAATATCGATCAGGATGAGACGGCGGGCCAAGGCCACTCGGTTAGGGACAGTCCCATCCGGGGACAGTCCCTGTGGCAGCAAGGCTTCCAGCGCAAGAAAAGCCGACTGTCCGAAGTGCAGCGAACGGGAGAGCAGCCACTGTAGAATGGAAGCCACTTCGGGTTGGGACAAAGTCACGCGATGGGCGGATTCAATCCCAAGATCTGCGGCAAAAGCAGCCTGGGCTGCGGCATCCATGGCCAAAAAAGCCTCGAGATCCTGCGCTACCCGGTCCTTGATGGCCTGAACCTGGCTGCTGCGCGCTTCAAATTCGGCACTATTCTCAAGGCTCTGCTTCAGCGTCTCGAGATTAAAAATGCCGGTTTCATAATCGGTGTTGGCGATAATAGCATCGTATTCAGCCTGCGAAGGATCCCGTCCCAAAATCTTGCGATACCAGTGGTAGACGACCGGCGTGATTTCTTGCCGTAAAATGTGCTGCCGGATTTTCCGATTCTGCGCTTCGATATCCAGATAAGCTTGCGTAGTCTGGATTTCAATGTCTTGCGAAACCACCGCCACCTGCGTCGCGAGTTGTTCCAACGCCTCAATATGTTGTTCCGCCAATTGAGCGAGCGCAGCATTCACCTGATCCAGCCCCACCTGAATCTCCGTGATGGCACTGCCGATCAGATTCCGGGCCTCTTTCCCCTTCACGGCAATCGTTGCCACGCGCCCCTGTTCGGCTTCAATTTGCCGGCGAATTGCTAATAAATTCTCGCGCGCCACGCGATACTCGCCTTCCACCGTTTCGTTGATGACCTGTTCGCGTTCCGCAATCCGGGCTAAGGCCTCTTCGCGCTCCATGGCCACTTCCGCGCGTAATTGGAGGACTGCGGATGCCAACCGGCGGCGCGTGCCCTCCATTTCAATGCGAATGGGATTGCCGTCTTCATCATAGTCATACCGCACCAGCCGTTCACCGTCTGTCCCCACAATCTCCCGGATGCGGCCATTTTCATACAACTCGATGCTCCCATCGATTTTCTGACGGGTGACCATTTCCCCGCTCATGGCATACTCGATCTGCACGGGAAGCTCCGCCGGCGGCTGGAACTCGAACCATTGCGGTTCCACCATTTCTTTCCACACCCTCATGGCCCGGCCATAATGAAACGCGGCTGACTCATTGGGATCAATCAATTCTCCGTTTTCCGTGACAAGACTTTGGGTCCGGCCCGTCGCCGAAGTGATGGCAAAGGGATGTCCGTCGCGGAATTCCGTGACCGTACCATCGTGATGCAGGACCGTGGCATCAGCCAGATGCCGTCCACGAACGGTTTCACCGTTCGCATCCGTCGCTTCCGTAATCTGCACACGATCAAAACTGATCAAAGTTCCGTCTTGAGCCTTCAAGCTTTTGAGTTCGGGACCCTCGTATTCCACAAACCGGCCATCTCGCGTTGTGTAACTTCCAAGCATGACGCGTTGTACTCTCTCGCCTTCCGGATCTTCTACCAAAGACACCACAGGAACTTCCACGCTCCATGCTGTCCCGTCCGGAAAATTCACGGTTTGCGTTTGCATCGTGGTAACAACTGCGCGAGCCTGTTCAAAGCTGTGAGCATAGCGGTAGCCGGCGGACGTGGTGTGAAAACGAATTTCGCCTTCGGCGTTATATTCTTCCACCGTACCGTCTTCTGTTGTGAGGGTAGTCAGACCGTCTTCGGTTTTGCCGTACGTGAAAGTACTGCGCGCGCGGCCCTTGTAGAGGATTTGAGATTCGGTCAGCTCGCCAAGATGATTGTACGCAAAGGCTGTGAGCACGCCGTTGGCCTGGAGGCGCGAGAGCAAGCGTGATTCTTTCACGCCCGCGATGACGAATTCTGCGTAGCGTTCGGACACACCCGTGGCCGGATCGCGGACGACGGTGATTTCGGTGCCCGCGGCAAGCGACGTGAGGCCCCATTCCGGCGCAACCGTGTCGCCGGCAAACTCGTACGCATATTCCAGCGCGCTCTGGTTTTCGCCGCGGGACACACTTCGCACGCGGCCATAGGTGAGCTGGAGATTTTCGACGGTGCCATCCGCCGCCGTGCGTTGATGCGTGACCGACGGAACGGCGCCGGCTGCGGGCGCGGCATCATATTCGATGCGCGTGCCGTCGGGCAGGACGGTTGCGGTAATCCGCCCGTCCTCGACTTGCGAAACCGAACCATAGAGGGTTTCGAAAGCCGTCATGCGCGGCGCCGGAGAGGTCTCCCCGTCCTGGGGACAGTCCCCTTCGGGGACAGTCCCCGATTCGTCCGGAGCACACCCCGTCACTGCCGTCTCTGTTCCGGAGTCCATGCCTTCAAACTGGATGCGTGTTTCGGCCTGGAGCAGCGCGTCCCAGTTAAAATCCGTGGCCGTCTCGGCTTCGCGCATGCCGAGATATTGCGCAAGCGTCTGCGTCCGTTCATCCTGGATCGCGGCCAGCACGCTTTCATCCGCCAGCATGCGGTCGGCCCAGGCTTTCATGGCCGGCGGCCGCAGGGCTGTGAAGGTGATGTTGTCGACATAAATGGCGGTATCAATTTCTTGTCCTTCGGCAGGTACAAACTGAATACGCACTTCCGAAGCATTGAGTTTTTCCGGATCCATCGGCAGATAAAAATCCTGCCAAGCCATGGTGAGGTTTTCGACAAACCATTCCTGATACGATTCCGGAACATCCGGATTCCCAAGGCTCACGCGCACACGTCCCGCTTCAACCGGGATCGCAGCCGCGGCTTTCAAGCTCGCATGCAGGTAATCGTAGCGCGTACTGCGCACGGACTTCGTGCGCGTGGCCAACCCAACAATTTCAATCTCTTCGGCCGGGAGAAAACCGTCGCCAGTCCCGAACTGAATCACCCAACGCGTTTCGCCGGGCCGGAACAGGATACGGTCCACAAACCCATCGCCGTTGAGATCGCGTAACTCCGCACGCTTTTGAAATTCACACGGGATCACACGGCTGCAATCCGTGGCCATGGTGCGGTTCAAACGGTAGCGTTCATTGTCCTGCCCCAGCGAAGTCTCGGTCGCGTCCAGGCCTTCGATGCCGGTCCATTCCACGGCTTGGGCAAAACCGGATGAAACCACGTTCCCCGCTTCGTCTTCCGCGTACTGATTTACTTCAACCCACCAGCTCGTCTGCGCGCCGCTCGCGTGACGATCCAGCGACACGCGATCCGCCAGCCCGTCGCCGGTCACATCGACCAGCTGAATTTCATACCGCCGGCTTGCGCTGATATCGTCAAAAAGACGGATACTGGTGGCGAGGGCCGGAGCCGGCGCACCCGGTAGCACGCGGACATCCGAATCCCACAGGGAGGCAGGATCAAAGCCCTCGCCGTTATTAAACTGCACATACCAATCGTAGGCGCTCAGGGCATCCGCGGGATTTTTGTGTTTCATCAGCACGCGGTCCGGCAGACCGTCGCCATTAAGATCCGTGAGATCCCCGGTGTCGGCAAACATGTTGAACAACCCCGTCGAATAGTGATGCCAATTGATCGAGGCCCCGATCGCGCGCCGGTCACCGTCATAAACCGCGCCCGCCTCCGGCGGATAAAAAGACCAGTCCACGCCTTCCCAAATCACGGCGTCGGCAAAACCCGTGCCCGTATTTTTTTGAAAAAACCAGTGGTCGGGCGGATTCTGGCCCTCGGCCGGCCCGCCTTCTGGCGAGGCAGGCATCGGACGCACAATACGGTCCGGCAGACCGTCGCCGTCTAAATCCATCAGCGTGGATTGTAAATCCTGAATGTCACTGCCATGCGGGTGGTAACGCGAGGCAATGGCGTATTTGCCTTCAAGGGTGAAGAAGCTCAGCGTCTGCGCCGTGCCCCATTCCCGGATGGCATCAAAACCGCTGCCGTTGTTGAGCTGCACGCGCCACACCGGATCGTTATATTGAGTGAGCACGCGGTCCGGACGGCCGTCGCCGTTCATATCCACCAGGTCACTGTAAAAAATCGGATGCGCCTGCGCCGTCTCGCGGATCGCAAAAGACTGGAAACTTGTATTCACGCCGGTCCATTTCATGGCGTTCTCAAAACCAAAACCGGAATTGCGCTCGACCCACCAATAATCCGCATAACCCGGCGCAAGCACCCGGTCGAGCAATCCGTCGCCGTCCATATCGATCAAACTCGACGTTAAATCCGGCAGCGTGTCACTGCCGCCCGTGCGCGTGCTGCGTTCTAAAAACCCCTGATCGCGGTCGCCCTGATTGAGCGAGACATTCATCCATTCCGGGAACCAGTCCTTGGCAAACTCCAGACTCTGGCCGCGCTGGCCGTCCATCACCAAACGCGCCAGAAAAAGTTCGCGAATATCCTCTTTTTTATTCGGGTCTACGGGTGGCGGCGGAATCACTTCGCCCCCGGCGGCCATTTCTTCCTGCGTAAAATTAAGCAGCATGGCGGTATGTTCATCCCGAACTGTGGCCTGTGCGGGCGGCGTGAAATTTGAATTCCAACGGGCCACGCCTTTGCTAAAATGCAGTTCGTCAATTTTGCCGGCAAAAAAGCCCCAATTGTTTTGAGAGCCGATCTGCAGCATTTCCGTGCTGGTAAAAGCGCCGTCATTCCTTAACGCTACTGCCCCCACTTGAACACCGTCCTGAAAAAAGCGCAGCATCTGGCCGTCGCGCACAAGAGCAATATGATGCCACTGCCCTGTCTGCATCGTGGTGTTCACCGACATGTTATTATCTCCCGCGGTCATGATATCCCAGCGGTTGATGCCCGCATGGCGCGTGAAATAAAAACCGCCGGACGTGTGCGTGCCTTTGCCCATGATAAAAAATTCCCGCGACTGATCCTCGAGCTGGACCCACATATCCACGGTCCAGCTTTCCGTACCGAATTCAAAAGCTTTGCTGTGGGCTACTTTGACATTCCCGCTGGTGCCGTCAAAATCCAGGCTGCCCTCACCGTATTTTTTATCCGCCGTGTTCAAGGCGACGCCTCCGCTCTGCGTAAAAGTATTCAAACCCCCGCCGGCTGCGTTTTCTTCCTCGGGTTTGAAAAGTGAGCGCACGTTTTTGACATCTTCGAGCGTGTTTTTCAGTTCGCGCGGCATGAGGATTTCACGCAGTTCCTTCACGTTGAGTACGGAGGCTTGCGCAACGGGTGCAGGCGGTTCAAAATCTAAAAGCAGTTTGGTGACGGCATCCGCGCTCACGGGTTCCACCGGCGGCGCGAAATTCGAAGTCCAGCGCGCGCCTCGGCTCATCCGCAACTGATCAATTTGCCCAGGCAGAAATTGAATGGAGCCTTGATTCGAACCTAAAAATAATGTCCCTTGGTTATTCACATTCATGGCACCGACCGCGAGTCCGCCCGCTTGCACGCCATCCTGAAAAAAACGGATTGCCGCCCCGTTCCGCACCAGCGCAACGTGATGCCATTGCCCCGTCTGCATGGCCGTATTGACCGAGAGAATGTTGTTACCGGCCAGCATGAGATCCCAGCGGTTGATGCCCGCGTGCCGGTTCATCATAATGCCGCCATTCAAATGCGTCCCTTTGTTGACGATCGCGTATTCCGCGTCCTGCCGGTCGAGCTTGACCCAAAAGTCAACCGTCCAATCGCCCGTGCCGAATTCAAAATCCGGGCTGTGCTCCACCGAAACAAAATCGCCGGAACCGTCGAGCTTGAGCGCCGCATCCCCCGCCCGCGAGCTGCCTTCCTGGATCACGGCATTGCCGTAAAAAGTCACGGGATGGTCCGGCGCTTCGGTGGTGTCCGCCGCCATGATGAGATCGGGATTCTGCAAAAACGGAATGAGCGGGTATTCTGCGGCGTCCGCTTCGGTACTCATACGGATGCGCAGATCGGTCAGCTTGCCGTCCGCATTCTGCCGGTAAACAATCGGGTAATGGCCGGAGGTGGTCTCGACCGACGCAATGCGGCCGGTTTCATAATGGACTTTGGTGCCGTTCGGGCGCACGGCTTGAATCAGTTCGCCGTTTTGCACGATGAGTTTGGCGCCGTCTTCAAACGCGATTTCACCGGACATTGCGCCGGCCTCATTAAACTGCGGCGTTTCGATGGCGCCAAAGCGCGTGAAAAGCCGTTTGATTTGATCCTTCTCGACATCGATTTCGGCGCTGACGCCCTGTTCCAACAGCGCGGTCAACCGGCCGCCCGGCGTGAACGTGCGCTGTTCATGCGCCGCCTCAAATCGGATCGCCCGAACTTCGCCCGCAGCGTTGCGCTCGTACTGCACCTTTTGTTCCGTCTGGTCGGGCAGGATCACGCGCTCGGCCAGACCGTCCAAACCATAATGGATCGCGGCGCCTTCCGGCGTTTCGATTTTACGCAGCCGGTTCGCCTCAAAATAACGTTTTGTGCCATTGATTTCTTCGACAAACGTTTCGATTTCGCGGTCCGCGTTGAACCCAAGGGTATGCAAGCGCTTGCCGTCCGGCAATAAAATTTCGTCGACCGCGCCACCGCCGAAGAGCACGCGCGTGCCGTCACGGAAATGCCATTCTTTGAGAATCGCTTCCTGATCCACCATCTCATAAATTTTACCATCCACGGTTTCAAAGCCCGTGAGCACGCCGTTTGCAATGCGCTGTTTGATCCCTTCTTTCGTTTCTAAAATCCCGCGCAGAATCCGGCCTTCGCTGTCGAGTTCAAAATCCAGCAGGCGGTCTCCTCCGGCGGTCTCAAGCAGCAAATCCACGGTATCCTGATCCGTGAGGATGCCGTCGCCGTTGGTGTCTTTTAAAATCCGGTGAATCGTGCCCTCGGCGGTTTGGATTTGACTTAAAAATCCGCCGGCATCATAACGGAGCGTGGCGGCGTTGCGGCGTACTTCAAGCCCTTCCAAATAACCCTGCGACTGCCAGTCGTCATAATGAATCGGATTGCCGGATGCATCCGTCGCCTGGGCCAGCTTCCCGGCTTCAAACAGAACCTGCGCGCCGTCTTCGAAAGCGTACGATACCGGCCGTCCTTCCAGATCATATTCGGCGGCCACGAGCGTCTTAGCTTCCGCGGCATCCGAACGCATACGCTCCAGCGTCAAGTTGTAACCGGCGGCGGTTTGGGTCCGGTCATAAAAATAAGCGCGGACTTCCTCGCTCAGCGTACGATGGACTTCACGCATGAGACCCACTTCATCGTAAAAAGTGGTAACCCCCAGCGAGTTGGCAATGCGCGTCCGGGTGATTTGGGTTTGTGATTCTTTTTCAAAAAAGAAGGATTCCAGGTGGTCCTCGAAAATTTCACGGACCGGCAAACGATTTGGAAGAAAATCCAGGACTGTTCCGTCACGCTCGATCCGGCGCAGAAAATACCCGTTCCGGAGGATTTCCCGCCGGCCGCCGGGATACACAATCATGGCATCCACGAGCTGTTTTTGCGCATCCAGCGTGAACTGGGTCACGCGAATCCCCGCGGCAGTCCGGATTTCCACGGGCTGTCCGTTCCTGTAATAAACTTCGATGCCGCCTTCATGCGTCATTTTAACGGCCTGGGTTTCGTCCAAAACGGGCGCGGCCGGCCGGTCCAGGGTTTCCAGCAAGGTACCCTCGGCGCCGTAGCGCAGAATCCGGAACGGAGGTTCCTTTTCATAAATGATTTGAGCGCCGTCCGCTTTCTGCCAACGCTCGACTCGCCCATCCGCGGCATAGAAGACCGCGTGCCCCTCCGGCGTAAGTTCTCTTGTCAAAATGCCGCCTTGATAAAAAAGCTTGGTTCCGTCTTGAAGCGTGCTTTCATCAGGGCTAGGAATATAGCGGATGGTATCTACATAAGCGGCAATATTGCCGGCCTTGTCTCTCACCTCACAACGAACCTCTTTGGCCCCATCGCCTGCAGGCAAGGTCAAAGCCTTGCTTGTTCCATAATTTTCCCAGGCGTCCCATGCTTGGCCGCCGTCCACGGAAAACCGGATTTGATCGATGCCAGATCCGCCATCCGATGCGGATAAGGTTGTCGTGATATTGCGTGAGTTTGTATAGAGCGCGCCGCCGTTGATGGCAAACGTGCCGCTCGGAACTGTGGTATCAAGTAAAATACTTTTTGAATAAACTATGCTGACGTTGCCAGCCTTGTCATAATATTTCACGTATACCGTTTTATCGCCCTCATCGGCTGGAAGCGTAAAAGCTTTGGCGGTTGTATAATCTTCAAGTTCAGTCCAATTCACGTTATCCCCTGAAAAACTCATCTTATCCATGCCGCTGTCAGTGTCCGATGCGGAAAGATTCAAGGTGACACCAGCCGATACCGCATAGAGCGCTCCTGAATTAATATCGATCGCTCCTACGGGAATGACACGATCTCGCAACACTGTCATGGAGTTAGCCGTGCTTACTTTTGCGATGGAGTTCTTCGCTGTCAGACTCAATACGTTATTCCCTTCGGTCGGAAGGTTCAGGGTGGCGGACCAGGTTGTGGCTGCGTCCCGGGCCACCACTTCAATGCCGTTCATGAGAATGGAAGTATTGGCTTCTTTGGTTCCGGAAACCGTCAGCGTCGTTTGGTTGGTCGCTGCAGGAATTGCAGATGTCACAACCGGCTGCTCGGGCGCGTTCACATTGAGCCCGCTTGTGCGGACATTAAGAGTGCCTGTCCTCTTGGTTGAAGCCGTGTTGGCTTGAGCGATAATGAACTGAAGCTGTTTTATCTTTGTTTTATCCAGCGTATTTAAAATCGACGACACCGGAATTCGCCAAAACCGTTCCGCCGTGTTGACGACCTTGGTCAACGTAAAAGTATCCTTCACACCGTTGATATCCATAATCTCAAGTTTTACGGATGTGTTCGGACCTTTAAGGCCAAAGGTAAGATACGTTTGGGTGCTGAGATTTTGTGTTTCAATGGCTATCGTGCTCGCATTATCAAACGAAACAGTAAACCCGGAAGAGTCCGATGCGCCCGGCACGTTGTAGCCAAGTGAAAACTGATTGGCATCGGCAGACAATGACGTCGCCGGAGTTGACCCGGTCGTGATATAGGGATAAGGACTTCCGGGTAAGGTCGTGACATTGGCCGAGGTCAGGCTTGACGTATAAGAAAGAGTGCCGCCCCGGCGAAACGTTTCCCGCTCTTCTTCGAATGCCTGATTGTAAGCATCTTGCGCGGCAATAAACTGATTTAATGCCTGGCGGGCAGCAACACTGGAGTCATTCCCGCTTAAAACATTCGGGGATGACGAGGGCTTCATTGGCCCTCGTACTTCCCCGTGCTGGTTTAATGAAAAACCAGCCGGGGATGACAATGCTTCTTGCAGCTTTGAAAGATACCAGCCATATTCCTGAGTTTTGCCTTCCTCCAGCAATCCATCCCGGTTGTAGGCATACGCACCGCGATGCGTGATCACATACTCTTCACGCGGAGCCTCTACTGCCTCATTCATATCCTGACCTGAAGGTCCCTCAGCGGAATAAATTCCGGGATGGGTATGCGACATAAACGAAGCCCCCTCCATTAGCTGCCGCGCGACCGGGAGCACGCCAATTTCATCTTCGCTGCCTGAAGTGACCAGGACAATTTCTCCATGAATGACCAAGACAGCGGTTTCAAAAGAAAGTTCCGTCAATTCTTTCAGGTTTTCAGCCGTAAGATTTTTAACAATAACGGCTACGGCAAATTCAGGCCGCAGCAATTCAAGGGCGTCCTTAAAGTCGTAACGCTCATATTCGTAATCTTGATTCGCGTAAGGCTCCGCCTTTGTTATTGCGCTATCGGCGAGTGTCCCGTCTTGCGGTACAGGATTGCTGAGAGGATGATCCCCCATCAAGAAATCAATCGTGGCTTCGAAACCTTCAGCGGGCATGTCCGGCGGCGGAAGCGGCACCGAAGACGGCTCCACCGTGGGCTGGGTGCCCGGCTCAGGCGCCAGCGGCTCGGAGGTCCAGCCGGTCTGGGTGGCGGTAAAGGTGATCAAAACGGATAAAGCGATGAACTTGCGAAAAACGATGTTGCCGAAACCTGCGCTGGCGGTGGGCCGGGTCTTCATGGTGACATCTCCTTGGGACGGGAATTTTTTACGCTTCCGAATTGCGTGGTTAAGGTTAACCGCTGTTTTCGGTGCCGTCGACGGGAATTTCGGGAAAATGCGGGTCGTATCTACTAATAAACGATTTAAAATCTACTAATACATGATTTTCGAGGCTAACTGCTTGGAAACAAAAGACTTAGCCTGCCAAAACCACGGTCACTTGCTCACACTCGGATGAACTTCAACGAACACGATCACGCAACGGGAGAGCGACTTGCTTGACGGGAAAGGTACGACGGGAAGGAAAAACAGGGAAAGTATAGGAAAAGGTTGGACGCCTGTCCAGAAAAATTTTAGAAGAATTGAAATTTTTACGGGAGCGGTTTATCGGGGCCGCTGCGCGCGGCGTCAATTTCCTGGTAGTGGCGCATCTGTAAACGGACTTGCGGGGATTTGATGATGGCATCCTGCATTTGACCGAGGGCATCTTCGACGGCATCCAGCACAGCTTGCTCGGGGCCGATCTGGTGGCCGAATTGCTGGTCCACCTGCACATAGCCCTGGCCGCGGAAGGCCTGCTGCCACATGATTTCGCCGCGCGGGCTTTTCATGGCCGCGCCGATGGTGATTTCAGCGCGAAAGCTGTCGACATTTTCATCAAAGAAATCGTGCGACAGATCCATGATATGGACTTCGAATATGGCCGGAACATCGGGCCGGCCGGTTTCGATCTTGGGGCCGGCTTCCAGCATTTCGACCTGGCCGAACATTTCCTGAAAGGCGGCTTCTACCTTGATGGGAAAGGTGTGCTGGGTGTGAAAGGATTGCAGGTCCCCGAGGTCATAGTTGGAACGCGGGGCCTGATACATCTCATATTTATCTGAAACGCTCAATTGGACTTTTTGTTTGAATTCCGGCGGGGTCTGGAGCGGCTCAAAACCCACGGCCGCGCAGCCGGTCAAGAGCAAGAATGACATAAGGGCGAAGCGTTTCAGCATGGGATAAACATCGGCTTTTGCGGCTTTAGACTTAAAACAAAAAAAGGGACAGGTACGGAATAAGTACCTGCCCCTTTTTTGTTTAAAAATACGAAACAGCTTACTCAGCACTCAAATAAACTTGATCCACCATCACCGTCCCGCTCTTCGGGCTGGAGTTGATGTCATCAAACACGATGACAAATTCATTCAAGGCCTTCCAGTCGGTGATGCGGCGAAACTTTTC
>ORMF011538210.1_pt1 | contig 20084 bp, 19 predicted proteins | sample 1779871 | NCBI WGS metagenome assembly ORMF01 (sample SAMEA104232316, study PRJEB22302) | groundwater metagenome | biome: forest; feature: aquifer; material: groundwater | place: USA | collected 2011-08-07 | depth 5.4 m | reverse complement strand
GGCAAACACATCTGGGCTCGGGGTTATTTCTGTGTCTCGACCGGAGTGGTGAATGAACAAATGATCAAGGACTATATTGAACACCACCATGAAGATGAGGATGAAGAGTTTACGATTGAGAGAACTTAAGTCGACTTTCAGTCGACGCCACAACCTGTGCGCTTCAGCGCACAGTGGTTGAGTAAGACATCACTTATGGCAAAATTAAAGGTCCTTCAATATCCTGATCCGGTTTTATCCAAAAAATCACTGCCCGTAGGCCACTTGACTGATAAAGATCTCCGTTTAATTCGCGAAATGATTGAGATCATGTATGAAGAAGAGGGTGTTGGTTTAGCAGCCCCCCAGGTTGGCGTGTCAAAACGGATCATTGTTGTTTCACCCCGTGCGGTTCGCGGTGAAGAACAGGTCTATATCAATCCGGAAATCACTTACTTTTCAGAGCAACAGGAAATAGGTCTTGAAGGTTGTTTAAGTGTGCCGAACGTTAGCTGCGAAGTTAGGCGCGCGAAAAAGATCATGCTCAAAGCGTTAATGATGGAAGGGAAACAACTCGTTGAAGAATTACAAAATTTTCCGGCTCGCATAGTTCAGCACGAAATTGATCATTTGAACGGAATCCTTTTGATTGACCGGGTAGATTTTAATCAACGCCAGGCTTTACTTGGAAGTTACCAACGTCTTTAGCTTGAGGCCATGAACATAATTTTCTTTGGTTCTTCCGAGTTTTCAATTCCGGTTCTTTCGTCTCTTTTCTCCCGCCATTCGATCGTCCAGGTCGTTACAACACCGGAGAAGAAAAAAGGCAGAGGCCAAAAACGTTCCGGAACGGTCGTAAAAGATTTTGCATTAGTCCATAAATTACCTCTTTCAGAACCCGACAAACTTTCGGATCCAAAATTTGTTGATCAAATTCAAAATTTAAATCCTGATTTTATTATCATTGCTTCTTACGGCAAATTAGTTCCTTCTTCGATTTTTACACTTCCTAAGTTTGCGCCGTTGAATGTTCATCCTTCATTGTTGCCCAGACACAGAGGCGCCTCTCCGATTCAGAGGGCCATTCTTGAAGGAGATCAAAAAACGGGGGTTAGTATTGCAGAGATTACGAAAGATTTGGACGCGGGTGATTTATTTGCGCACATTGAAACCCCGGTTAACCTCAATGAAAATGCAAGTCAATTAAGCCGGCGTCTTTCAAATATGGCCGCCGGGCTTTTATTGGAATTAATTGAAAAACTGAAAACTGGAAGCTCAAAGAAAACGCCGCAAGATTCATCAAAGGCAACTTATGCAAAAAAAATTACCAAAGAAGAAGGTAGAATTGATTGGAACAAACCCAATTTGATAATTCATAATCAGGTGAGGGCCTATGATCCATGGCCCGGTGCGTACGCATTGTTTCAGGACAAGCGTTTAAAAATTCTGAAGACAGAATTATTACAAAAGACGGAAGAAAATAGAACACCGGGTTTGATTACAGCGATCGACCGGCAAGGCATTGCTGTCCAAACGCAATCAAACCAGATCCAATTGAAACGGGTCCAGCTGGAAGGACGAAAAGAAGTCGGGGCTTATGAATTTGCGATTGGGCAGCGGCTTAAAATAAAAGATCATTTCCAATAAACCATGACGCGAATCCTCCATTTAACCACTCATCTGAACATCGGCGGCATTACTTCTTACATTAAACTGCTCACAAAGGAAATGCAAAAAATGCCGTATGAGTTTTATGTTGTTTCCAGTGGAGGTTCACAAGAATCCATTTTCAAAGAAAACGGCGTTAAATGTATTTCGATGAAAATTAAAACAAAAAATGAGCTCAGCCCAAAGCTTTATTTCGCCATCCCAAAGTTAATTCGTTTAATCCATGACGAAAAAATAGATTTGATTCACGCTCATACCCGGGTTACGCAGGTTTTAGCTTGGTGGCTTCAGCGCTTCACCGGAATCCGCTATGTTTCAACCTGTCATGGTTTTTACAAAAGACGACTTGGCCGGCGCCTGCTTCCGGCCTGGGGAGATCACGTCATTGCCATCAGTAAACCGGTTGAAGGTTCTTTGATCATGGATTTTCGTGTATTGGAATCGAGAGTGACTACGATTTTTAATGCCATTGATATCAACGATCTAGTCCTGCGCTATCAGGACAAAAATCCGGATCGCATACGAGAGGAATTGAATTTACCGAAAGGTAATAAAGTGATCGGAATTGTGGCACGGGTGGTCCAAGATAAAGGACATGAATATTTTTTAAGAGCCGCTGGAAAATTAATTACGGCTTCGTTTCCAGACGTTAAGATCCTGGTTGTTGGGGACGGCCCTTATTTGGACAGAATAAAAAAATTGACAAAGAAATTAAAGTTGAACAGTTCAGTCCGGTTTTTAGGCAATATCGACGATATTACTTATGCTTTGGCGGTCATTGACGTGTTTGTTTTGCCGGCCGTATGGCGGGAAGGTTTTGGATTATCCATCATTGAAGCTATGGCGGTGTCAAAACCGGTTATTGTGACTAACATTTGGGCGCTCAATGAATTAGTTCATAACCGCGTGAACGGCTTGTTGGTAGAGCCTAAAAATGTAGATGAACTGGCGGAAGCCATGCACCAGTTGTTAAGTGACCACGACCTTTATAAAAAAGTATCTGTCAACGGAGCTGAGATGGTTAGAAAAGAATTTTCTATTTCTCAAATGGCGGAACGGGTAGATAAACTTTATCAATCGATGGTTCAACCTTCTTCCTAGGAAATCCTGCTTGACCAGGCAGGGGTCCCACAGTAAAATAACTTTTTAACTCGCCACTTCAAGTTCTGATCATAGGAGGATCTTGTACCATGAAGGTTCGTATTGGCATTAATGGTTTCGGGCGTATTGGACGCATGGTTTTTCAAGCCATTTGCGACCAAGGGTTATTAGGCAAAGCAATTGATGTGGTTGCAGTGGTGGATGTATCAACTGACGCAGATTATTTTGCCTACCAACTCAAATACGATTCGATTCACGGTAAGTTCAAACACACACTTTCCACCACAAAAAGTGAACTCTCTAAAGAAGAAACCGATATTTTGGTGGTGAATGGCCACAAAATCAAATGCGTTGCTGCTACCAGGAATCCTGCCGAATTACCTTGGAAGATGCTGGGCATAGACTTAGTGATTGAATCTACCGGTTTGTTCACAGATAGCGAAAAATCCGCCGGACATTTACAGGCCGGGGCCAAAAAAGTGATTATTTCGGCACCGGCAAAAGGAGATGTCAAAACTATTGTTATGGGTGTTAACGAGAGTGAATATGATGCGGAAAAGCATCATCTAATTTCCAATGCAAGTTGTACGACAAATTGTTTAGCGCCGCTCGTTTATGTACTCTTAAAAGAAGGAATCGGTATCGAAACCGGTTTGATGACGACCATTCATTCCTATACAGCGACTCAAAAAACCGTAGACGGTCCTTCTAAAAAAGATTGGCGGGGAGGACGCGCTGCCGGCATTAATATTATTCCTTCCACAACAGGCGCAGCAAAGGCCGTTGGCGAAGTGTTGCCAGCCGTAAAGGGAAAATTAACCGGTATGGCATTTCGCGTTCCGACTCCGGATGTGTCGGTTGTGGATCTAACTTTTCGAAGTACGAAAGATACGTCGATCAATGAGATTGATGCGCTTCTTAAAAAAGCATCAGAAACCTATCTCAAGGGATATCTTGGTTATGCCAACGAAGAAGTTGTTTCTACGGATTTTATTCATGACAGCCGGTCGTCTATTTATGATTCGTTAGCTACGCTTCAAAACAACTTAAAAAACGAAAAACGCTTTTTTAAACTGGTTTCGTGGTACGACAACGAGTGGGGCTACAGCAATCGCTGCGTAGATTTAGCAGTTTTTATCGGCCAGCGTCTTCCACAGGCTGTAGGCGCAAAGTAAGCTGCGCTTCACGATCATTCCAGATTTATGAATGGCCTTACTTTGAAAGACCTCGACGTTAAAGGAAAGCGAGTTATTGTCCGCGCTGATTTCAACGTTCCAATGGAAAAAGGCAAAGTAACGGATGATACTCGAATGGTTAAGACTCTTCCCACGATTCAATATCTCGTTAAACATTCGGCGCGCGTTATTCTCATTTCGCATTTGGGCCGTCCCAAAAACAAGGAAAAGGAATTCAGCTTGAGGCCGATTGCTGATAGATTGTCACAGCTTTTAAAGCAACCGGTTAAATTTGTACCGGATTGTGTGGGAAAGATTGCTCAGAAAGAGACGGAATCATTGAAGGACGGATCGGTTGCGCTGCTTGAAAATCTGCGTTTTTATAAAGAGGAAGAAAAAAATGACCACACATTTTCGAAATCACTTGCGGACTTAGGCGATCTTTACGTCAATGATGCGTTTGGTGCGGCGCACCGTGCTCACGCTTCTACGGTGGGAATTACGGAATATTTACCTTCGGCGGCAGGTTTATTACTCGCGAAAGAAATTGAATATTTTGACCGTGTTTTAGAAAATCCGGATCGGCCGTTTACCGCCATTTTGGGCGGGTCCAAAGTTGTAGATAAAATAAAAGTCATTGAAAATTTAATGAATCGGGTTGATTATCTTTTAATCGGCGGAGCGATGGCTTACACCTTTTTAAAAGCGAGAGGCCATAAAATCGGCAATTCGAAATTTGATTTTGAAAGTTTGGAAATCGCCAAACAGGTTTTGGAAAAAACAAAACACGTCAAGATTCAATTTTTACTGCCGATTGACCATGTGATTGCAGATACGGTTACGGAGGGCGCTAAGACTGAAATTTCAGAAATTGACATTCCGGATGGGTGGATCGGCGTCGATATTGGACCTAAAACCGTTGAGCGGTATCAGGCTGTGATCTCAAAATCAAAAACGGTTGTTTGGAATGGTCCGGTGGGTGTGTTTGAAATTAAGGCTTTTTCGGAAGGAACTTGCCAGATCGCAGAATCTATGAGCCGACTAACCGGAGCGACCACAGTCATCGGCGGCGGAGAAACAGCAGCAGCGGTTGTTAAATTGGGACTTGAACCTAAATTGTCCCACGTTTCTACCGGAGGAGGCGCTTCGTTGGAATATTTGGAAGGAAGAGTTCTTCCGGGAATTGAAGCCTTAAATAAATCCAAACAGGATTCGTCAAAAAAACTTAAAAAAATAGAACCTCAAAAATTAAAATCATGAAACGCCCCCTTATTGCCGGCAACTGGAAAATGAATAAAACAATTCCGGAGGCCATTAATCTCATTAATATCATCAAAGCCGGCGTCCACAAAGCCACCGATTGTGACGTCGTTGTTTGCCCTCCTTACACCGCTTTGGCTGCAATTTCAGAACTGATTCGCGATACTAAAATTGATCTCGGCGCACAAGATATGTATTGTGAAACGGAAGGTGCATTTACGGGTGAAATTTCGCCGCTTATGCTCAAAGATGTAGGCTGCCGATACGTTATCCTGGGTCATTCTGAACGCCGTCAAATTTTTAAAGAAACGGATGAACTCATCAACAAAAAAGTGGTCGCTGCCTTAAAATATAATTTAGTTCCAATTCTTTGTCTTGGAGAAACGTTAGAAGAACGGGAAGCGCGGCGCGCTTTTGAAGTCGTTAAGAAGCAGTTTGATCATTCTCTTAAAAATTTGAAACCGGAAGAAATGGAGCGCGTGGTTATTGCTTATGAACCCGTTTGGGCCATCGGAACCGGCCGGACGGCCACGCCGGAACAAGCCGAGCAGATGCATTCCTATATTAGGCGCCTTTTAAACGAACAGTACGGGGAAATGATTGGGCAAAAAATACAGATTATTTATGGAGGCAGCGTCAAGCCGGATAATATTGCCCAATTGACCGCGAAACCGAATTTGGATGGAGCCCTGGTTGGGGGTGCTTCAATCAAAGCAGAATCTTTTATTCAAATTGTGACAAACGCTTCACAACAAGAAACCGCCAGTCCGGCAAAATAATAGAGAATCCTATGATTATTTTAATCGTTGTTCTGCACGTTATTGTTTCTGTTTTTTTAATCGCAGTTATTTTGCTTCAAGCCGGAAGAGGGCAAGGTTTGAGTTGGGGCGTGTTCGGCGGAAGTCCTCAATCTATTTTAGGCACTAAGACTGCCAGTTTTTTGAGCCGCGTGACGACTAGTTGCGCCATTATTTTTTTATTTACCTGCATCTCACTCAACATTATTGAAACAAGAAAAGCGAGATCCCTCATCCTCCCACAAAAACCCATTTCCCAATTAGATTTTTCAAAGATTAAAGCTGCATTGGAAGAAGCCGAGAAAGCCAAGTCAAAGGGCCAGGCAGCAACTCAGCCTGCTGCTGCTGTCAAAGAAACTCAGGCCACTGCCACACAAACCGTTCCACAAACCCCGCAGGAAAAATCAACTCTTCCTATTGCTGCAGTTCCGCCTCCTCCTGATAAGCATTAGTCCGATTTTTTGGATGTGTATCAATTCTCGACATGATATTGAACTTCATTTATCATGTCTAAATTATGCAGACCGAAGAAAAATCAGCCAGATTCATTAAAGGGATCGGGCCCAAACGTTTTGAGGCTTTGAAACGCCTGGGCATTGAAACGGTACGCGATCTTTGTTATTTTTTCCCCAGGCGTTATCAGGACAGAAGTCAGATTCAAAGCATCAGAGAACTAAAACCAGATCAAGAAACAACCACTCGGGGAGAAGTTCAGGCTCTGGGCCTCCGGCCGCTTAAAAATTTAAATTTGTTTGAAATGGTGGTCGGAGATGATACGGGAATAATCACCGCCGTCTGGTTTAACCAACCCTACCTGAAAAATCAATTCAAAATCGGAGATCAAATTATCATCAGCGGCCGGGTGGAACGGTATCAAGGTCGTCTTCAATTTAGTTCTCCGGAGTATGAGCGTGTCACAGAAAATGAAAATGATCCGATTCATACAGGGCGAATCACACCCATTTATCCATTAACCGAAGGTTTGGCACAGCGCTCCCTGAGGACTGCCATGAAGGAAGTTGCGGACCATTATATTCTTTCAGAGATAAGAGAATTTTTGCCGGATGAAATCCGAAAGAGGCTGTCTTTAACCGATTTAACAGTTGCTTTGAAGACGCTTCATTTTCCGGCTGAAATGGATGAGATTTCACAAGCCCAACGGCGTCTTATTTTTGATGAGTTTTTTATCTTTGAACTCATTCTTCTTTCTAGAATCCGAGCAATTAAAACGAAAGAACGTTCGCCAATCTTGAAGCGCAAAACGGAATGGTTTGATGAATTTAAAAAACTGTTGCTTTTTAAGCTGACGTCGGATCAAAACAGAGTCATTGACGAAATCTGGGAAAATTTATCGACCGAAATACCCACGAACCGTTTATTGCAGGGGGATGTGGGGTCTGGCAAAACGGTCGTCGCCGCATTTTTTCTGTTCATCGCCGCCAAAAACAATTTTCAATCTGCGTTCCTAGTTCCTACAGAAATATTGGCCGAGCAGCATTATCAACGGTTAAAGCCGCTCTTCACAGCTCTAGGAATCACATGCGGCTTATTGACCGGAAGTGTGGGTGACGATGAGTCGCAAACAATTTTGTCAGCGCTTCGATCGGGTGATATTTCCATTATTATTGGTACGCACGCTTTAATTCAGGAAGACGTTCAATTCAAGAATCTGGGATTTGTAACCATTGACGAACAACACCGGTTTGGCGTGAGACAACGTGCAAAGCTCATTCAGAAACAACCTCGTCCGCATTTACTGGTCATGACAGCAACTCCTATTCCACGAACCCTCGGACTTACGCTGTACGGTGATCTGGAAATTTCAACCATAAAGGTTTTGCCACAAGGAAGAAAAGAGATAAAGACATATTGGATCAACCGCGACAAGGAAACTGAAGTTTTAGAGCATATTCGTTTAAAAATTGAACAATCAGATGAGCAGGCTTATATTTTGTTTCCCATCATTGAAGAAAATAATATTCTCGATTTACAAGCTGCGAAACAGGAATATGAACGGCTGAGGAAAGGCGTGTTTAAAAATCTTTCTATCGGTTTGGTGCATGGTCGATTAAACCGTAAGGAACGCGACGACGTCATGCAAAAATTTTATCGCGGCAATGTTAAAGTTTTAATCGCCACTTCAATCGTTGAAGTTGGTGTTGATAATCCCAATGTGACGTTTATGGTGATCGAAAATGCAGAGCGTTTCGGACTTTCACAGCTGCACCAAATGAGAGGCCGGATCGGCAGAGGAACTAAAGAGTCGGTTTGTTTTTTATTCGGTGATCCCACAACTGAAGAAGGAAAAAAACGTCTTCGTATCTTGACTAAAACAAATGACGGATTTGCAATTGCCGAAGAAGATTTAGTTTTGCGTGGTCCGGGCGAATTTTTTGGAACGAAACAAAGTGGCTTGCCCTTATTTAAGCTGGCAGATTTGATTCACGATTCCGAAATCTTGATTCTCGCTCGGGAAGAAGCAAAGAAAATCCTTGATCATGATCCGGAATTTAGAAATTCCGAGAGCAAACTTTTGCTGGATGAAATAAATTTAAGACGCAATTCCTATCAAGCGCAATGAGGATCATTAGCGGAGCATTAAAAAGCAGAAAGATTTTTTTCCCGAAAACAAGAATGACTCGTCCGATGACAGACCGGGCAAAAGAAACAATTTTTAATGTTTTGGGAACATTGTGTCAGTCCGCGTCAGTGCTGGATCTGTTTGCGGGAAGCGGAAGTTTAGGCTTTGAGGCGTTTAGCCGGGGTGCCAGGGAAGTCTATTTTGTCGATGATGCCAAGGTAGCGCAGGATTGCATAGAACGGAATGTTCAATCGCTTTCAATAGATCCTCGAAAAGTTCAAATGATGAGAATTTCTGTTCCTCAAGCCATTGAAAAACTTGAAAAAAAGAGCAAAAACTTCGATCTCATTTTTTTGGATCCCCCTCATAATAAAGGACTTATAAAAAAGATATTGCACCTTCTTGACCGTTCTGTTATATTAGCACCCTTCGGACACATAGTGGTTGGACACTCAAACCAAGAAGGCCTTCCCACACAATTTGAAGCGCTTTGCTTCTATCGAAGCATCAAAATCGGGCAGTCCTTTATGAGTTTTTTAACAAAGCCTAATTGATCGGGTTCTTGTGAGCGGGTTAAAAAAAAGAACGGCTTTATATCCTGGAAGTTTTGATCCAGTTACGTACGGACATGTCGACTTGATTGACCGTGCCAGGCAGCTCTTTGATGAAGTTCACGTGGCAGTTGCTATTAACCATGAAAAGAAACCGCTTTTTTCGGTCGAAGAACGAATAAAGCTATTAAAGAAAGCGATCGGCAATAAAAAGGACGTCACGGTAGGCAGTTTTGAAGGGTTAATGGTCGAATACGCCAGGTCAAATAAAATCGGTATCATCATCAGAGGATTGCGAGCGACATCTGATTTTGATTATGAATTTCAAATTGCGCTGACAAATCGACAGCTAGCGCCCAATATTGATACCATGTTTATGATGCCGTCGGAAAAACACTTTTATCTTTCTTCAAGGCTGATTAAAGAAATTTCAAGACTTGGTGGTAACGTATCCAGATTCGTTCCCCCGTTTGTGGAACATGCATTGATGAAACAATGGTTGTAGCAGCAGGCGGCATTGACATGATTTTGAAAGTTGCGAATTATAAAGAAGGCATTCCCGAACCATTGGAAACAGTCTATGATCCCAAGGAATTGGATTTAGAATTTGTTGATTTGCATTACGTTCAGAAGGTTGAATTAAAAGGCACAGCTGAACGAATCCGACAATCCGTTACTTTTCATGGGGTTTTGAATAGTTGTGTTGAACAAGTTTGCGCGCGGTGTTTAGATAAAATCCAAAATAAAGTAGCCGCATCTTTTGATTTATCTTACGATATTCACGGCCGTGAGACGGTTGATGCAACCGATGATTTACGCGACATTTTGATTTTATGTCATCCCGAACGTTTTTTATGCCGTGCTGAATGCAAGGGTATCTGCGGCGGCTGCGGTGCAAATTTGAATCGAGAAGCGTGTCGTTGTAAAAAAAGCGTTCCGGTTAAAGCTACTCCTTTCGAACAATTAAAGTTGAAGTTTAAGAAAGAGGACCGTTAAATGGCACATCCAAAACGCAGGCATTCCAATACCAGAACGCGGCTTAGACGCGCGCATGATCATCTTACCCTTCGTTCGACGTCAAAGTGCAGCAATTGCGGCTCTCCAATTATTTCGCACCGAATCTGTAGCAAGTGCGGTTATTACAAAGGCAAGCAAGTGTTGACGATTGCGGTGAAAACAAAAGGCGAATCAGGTAAAAAACCATGATTAAAGTTGCCGTTGACGGAATGGGCGGTGATTATGCGCCTCAACTTGTTGTAGAAGGTGCGGTTCAAGCAGCCAATAGTTTTGACGACCTTGAAATTATTATCACCGGCCGGGAAGATGCAATTAAACGGGAATTATATCGTCACAAGGTGCCGGGGGGTAAAGTTTCGATTCGTCATGCTTCAGAAGTTGTGGAGATGAGCGATTCACCCGTTCAAGCCATCAAGAAAAAGAAAGATTCTTCACTGAGTGTGGCTATTCAGCTGTTAAAACAAAGGGAAGTGGATGCAGTGGTCAGCGCTGGAAACACGGGAGCCGCCGTAGCTGCATCAACGCTCAATTTGGGTTTGCTTCCGGGAATTAAACGTCCTGGAATTGCCATCGCCGTCCCCACCTTACATGGAATTACGATTGCTATTGATGTTGGAGCCAACATTGATCCTTCCGCTGAACACTTGCTTCAATACGCTATCATGGCCGATACTTACGCCCGCTATTTATTAAAAAAGAAAAAACCAGTTATTGGTCTTTTAAATATTGGCGAAGAAGAATCAAAAGGAACGGAGACTCTTCAAGAGACGTACAAACTTTTGCGTGATTCCGGACTTAATTTTATTGGCAATATTGAAGGGCGTGATTTTTTTACCGGAAAATGCGATGTAATCGTTTGCGACGGTTTCGCCGGGAACGTTGTGCTCAAGATGACAGAAAGCATTTTAGAAATGATGATTACATTAATCACCAAAGAAATTCAAAAAGACTGGCTGGCGCGTGTGGGCGCTTTTTTGTGCAAGCCGGCGTTTGAATCGATTGGAAAAGAAACGAATTACGAAGAAGCAGGGGGGGCGTTGCTTCTTGGCGTGGACGGAGTCGTCATTATTGGTCACGGCATTTCATCTGCCAAAGCGATTAAAAATGCAATTCGCGTAGCCCGCGAAGCCATTTTTGAACACGTGAATGAACGGATTATTGAAGGCATTAGCAGTCATTTAAATATTACTTCAAATTCTTCTTCCAAAACAACACCAGTCCCAAAGGTCAATCCTTAATAAAAAATGTCCCAACGTCGAGTTGGTATTCTGGGTTTAGGCGCCTATATGCCTGAAAGAATTCTGACGAATTCTGATCTGGAAAAAATTGTTGACACTTCAGATGAGTGGATTCAAACGCGCACAGGCATCAAAGAACGCCGCATTGCCGACAAAGGAATGCCCACCAGCGAGCTGGCGGCACGCGCCGCTCGCGCAGCTTTGGCGGCTGCGGGTTTAAAACCGACAGACCTTGATTTTATTATTCTCGCGACCATTTCCCCTGATATGGTTTTTCCGTCAACAGCCTGTATCGTTCAAAATAAAATCGGAGCTCAATGTCCGGCATTTGATATTTCCGCCGCGTGTTCTGGTTTTGCTTATGCTTTGACCATCGCCGAAGGCCTCATTCGTTCGGGTTCTTATAAACACATTCTGGTCATCGGCGCTGAAGTCATTTCGGCTTATATTAATTGGAAAGACCGTTCGACTTGCGTCCTTTTTGGGGACGGGGCGGGAGCAGCGGTGTTGGGCGAAACAAAAGATGGCAGCGGAATATTGGCTACTTATCTTGGTTCGGATGGCTCTCAGGCAAAACTTCTCCAGATTCCCGCCGGTGGTTCCGCTATTCCGACAACCCCTGAATCAGTGAGCCAGGGTCTTCACTATATTCAAATGGAAGGCTCTGAAGTTTTTAAATCAGCTGTACGCATTATGAGTGATTCTGTTGTTGAAGTAGCGAAACGTGCCAATCTAAGTGTTCAGGATATTGACTGCCTGATTCCTCATCAAGCTAACTTGAGAATTCTAAATGCCGTGACTGAACGTACGGGAATTGCACCGGACAAAGTATTCATTAATCTGGATCGTTATGGAAATATGTCTGCCGCTTCCACGGTCGTTGCACTCTATGAAGCTGTTAAAGAAGGAAAGATTAAAAAGGGTTCGAATGTTGTTTTAGTCGCTTTTGGAAGCGGCTTAACCTGGGCGGCTTGTACCATTCGATGGTAACCGCCAAATCGTTTGGATTTTTGTTTCCGGGTCAAGGTGCTCAGTTTGTCGGGATGGGGCAGGACTTTTATTCTTCAAGCGTACCAGCTAAATCGCTCTTTGACCAAGCGGATCAGATTTTGGGCTACAAAATCTCAGAACTCTGTTTTCAAGGTCCTGAATCGGAACTTATTCGAACGCTGAATGCTCAAATCGCCATTTTTGTTACAAGCCTTGCTGTTCTTAAGGCGCTTCGTTCGCATTTTCCTCAAATTACTCCGTCATTGTCATGCGGTTTAAGTTTGGGCGAGTTTACCGCTCTTGTTGCGCTTGAATCCATTACGTTTGAAGACGGACTGAGACTCGTCAAACGGCGCGGGGAATTAATGGAAGAAGCGTGTCAAAAAAATCCCGGTGCTATGGCTTCATTATTAGGAATTTCTGTCGAGGACTGTTTGGCACTTTGTAAAGAAACCCATACCGAGCTCGCGAATCTGAATAGCCCAGATCAATTAGTGATTTCAGGTGCTGTTCATGCAGTCCATAAAGCTTGTGAACTTGCGAAGTCAAAGGGTGCGAAGCGTGCGATTCTTTTAAAGGTTGGAGGAGCATTTCATTCATCTCTCATGAATGATGCAAAGATCGGGTTAGAGGAAACTCTAAGAAAAATTACCATTTTTAAACCTAAAGGTATCTTCATTCCTAATATTACCGGCGCATCTGTTTCAGACCCGGAAACGATCCGTATTTTACTGGCTAAACAGCTAACGGGTTCCGTTCAATGGATTAAAACCATGGAAACCGTTGCTCGGTTTCAACCCATGGATTTTCTAGAATTAGGGCCCGGGCGTGTCTTAAAAAGTCTGGCAAAAAAAATAAATCCGAATCTCAACGTCATTAATATTGAAAAAACAGAGGATTTACATCAACTCAAACCAATCACTGTGGAGCCCTAGATGTTGCTTGAAAACAAAGTCGCGATTATTACCGGTGCGAGCAGAGGAATTGGAAAAGCAATTGCTTTTGCTTTTGCCAAAGAAGGCGCAAAACTTGTCCTTTGTGCTACAAATTCCGAACTTTTAGAAAGCATTTGCGTTCACATTGAGAGAGAATTTGGGTCAAAACCGATTTATTTTGCGTTCGATATTCGTGAGGCATCCAAGATCGAGGAAGTCGTCAAAAAAACCCTTGACACCCATTCGCGGATCGATATACTCGTCAACAATGCTGGCACTACTCGCGATCAATTGCTTGCGATGATGTCAGAAGAAAGTTGGGATTTTGTTCTTTCTACGAATTTAAAAAGCGTTTTTCTATTTACTAAAGCGGTAACCAAACCCATGATTCGCCAACGAAACGGGCGAATTATTAATATGAGTTCGGTCGTCGGTATCATTGGCAATGCGGGTCAAGCAAATTATGCGGCCTCAAAAGGGGGTGTCATTGCGCTGACCAAAACGACTGCCAGGGAATTAGCAAAACGTAATGTGACCGTCAATGCAATCGCTCCGGGATTTATCCAGACGGACATGACAGCTAAGCTGGGCGAGAAAATAGAAGCAGAAATGAGGAATACCATACCGCTCGGTCGATACGGTAAAGCCGAAGACGTAGCAAATTTGGCTTTATTTTTAGCGTCAGATCATGCAAGTTATATTACTGGACAAGTTATTGGAGTTGATGGCGGATTAAATATGTAAACCTAATTAAGGAGGGTTAAGAATGGCCGTACATGATAAAATCACCGAAATTATCGTTGAACAATTGGGAGTGAAGGCAGAGGAAGTGACGCCTGAGGCATCTTTTGTCGACGATTTGGGTGCAGATTCGCTCGATACGGTCGAACTCGTCATGGCACTCGAGGAAGAATTTGGCATTGAGATCCCCGACGAGGACGCTGAAAAGATTCAAACGGTAGGGGACGCCATTAAATACATCGAAGAAAAATCCGCTGCCAAGTAAGGCGGACATTTATTTGGATGCTCTTTTTACCCTCCCAGTTAATAAATCATAAATATGTTTCATCGCGTAGTTCTTACCGGACTCGGTTGTGTCACACCTATAGGTAGTTCTGTCCAAGAATCATGGGATGCGGTTCTCGCTGGAAAAAGCGGAACCGCGCTTGTTACACAAATAGACTCCCAGTATTTTTCTTCGAAAGTTGCTGCCGAAGTAAAAAATTTCGATCCGCTTAAATATTTATCTGCCAAACAAATCAAAAAATCAGATCGTTTTGTTCAATTTGCCGTTGCCGGTGCCAAAATGGCACTTGAGGATTCCGCGCTTGATTTATCAACAGAAGATCTGCACTACATCGGAGTTTTAATTGGTTCTGGCATTGGCGGTCTCAGAACCATTGAAGAGCAACATAAAATTTTGTTGGAAAAAGGTCCTCACCGCGTTTCTCCTTTTTTAATTCCGATGTTGATTGTGAATATGGCTCCCGGACAAGTTGCGATGGAGTTTGGGTTAAAAGGTCCTAATAATTGTGTTGCTACAGCCTGCGCGACTGGTTCGCATGCCATTGGTGATGCTTATAGAATTGTCCAGCGCGGAGAAGCAACAGCGATGCTTGCGGGAGGCTCGGAAGCGTGTATTACGCTTTTGGGTTATGGTGGGTTTGATGCGATGAAAGCACTTTCCACTCATAACAATGAACCGGATAAAGCATCCCGGCCTTTTGATAAAACCAGAAATGGATTTGTGATGGGCGAGGGTTGCGGAGTCGTGGTTCTAGAAGAACTGGAACATGCACTCAAAAGAAATGCAAAAATTTATTGTGAAATTATCGGGTATGGAATGACCTCTGATGCCAATCATATGACCGCTCCGGATCCGGAAGGTAAGGGGGCCTCTAGATGTATTGCGGTGACTCTTAAAAGTGCCGAAATCAAACCCGAAGACGTAGATTACATTAATGCTCACGGTACCTCAACTCCACTCAATGATAAAGTTGAAACGATGGCCATTAAAAGTGTTTTTGGTAAGCATGCTAAGAAATTGATGGTAAGTTCAACCAAATCCATGACAGGGCATTTGCTTGGAGCCGCGGGAGGAGTGGAAGCTATTTTCACAGCTCTGGCGATCAAGAATGAAATTGTTCCGCCCACTATTAATTATCGATATCCTGATCCGGAATGTGATTTAGACTACGTTCCAAATGAGCCGCGTCGGGCCAAAATCCGCTTTGCCATTTCTGATTCATTGGGATTTGGTGGACACAACGCCGCAATTTGTTTCAAGCGTTTTGACGGTTGATTCCGCGTTATTATCCGTTAAACTTCCTTCGCAAAACGACGATAATTGAGTAATTCTCAGAAAGTAGGTTTACGGCCAAAAAGCCCTATGTATCTTAAAAAGATCGAAATTTTCGGATTTAAATCTTTCGCTGAAAAAACTGAAATTATCTTTGAGCGCGGCGTCACCTGCGTTGTCGGTCCCAATGGGTGCGGAAAAAGTAATATTTCGGATTCAATCCGGTGGGTTCTCGGGGAAAGGAGTGCCAAACTCCTTCGAGGATCCAAAATGGAAGATGTCATCTTCTCCGGAACGGAGTTTAGCAAGCCCCTCAATTTAGCCGAAGTTTCCCTCGTCATCGATAACGCCGATCAAAAGCTGCCAATCCAATACGAAGAAGTTGTGATTACGCGCCGTCTTCACCGGTCCGGCGAGAGTGAATATTTGCTCAATCGAACTCCATGCCGCTTAAAAGATATTCAAGATCTTATTTTGGATACCGGGATTGGATCCAATTCTTATTCCATGATTGAACAGGGTAGGATTGATTACATCCTAAACGCCGAAGCCGAGGAGCGGCGTTTCTTAATTGAAGAAGCAGCCGGAATTTCAAAATATAAAGTTAAAAAAGAAGAAGCACTCAGAAAACTTGAACGTACCGAACAAAATCTTTTGCGGCTCAATGATATTACCAGCGAAGTGGAACGTAATATTCGGTACGCCGAACGTCAAGCGCAGCGAGCCGAACGTTACAAAGAACAATTTGAACGTTTAAAGACACTTGAAACCAAAAAAGCCTTTTATGAAATGAGTTTGCTGAACCAACAATTGCTCGAACTCAATCAAGAGCGGAATCAACAACAAATTAAATTAAGTGAGCTTGAGGAGACATTTAAAGATCAAAATGCTTCAACACGCGAAATCAATGAGCGACTTCAAAAACTAGAAGCCATGTTTTTTGAACAGGAAAGCATTCGATCGGAAACGAAGCAGGCATTCAGCTCACTTGAAAGTCAGGAACGTTTTCATCATGAGAAAATTGAATTTTTAAAATTAGCCTCCGAAAAATCACTAGGCGAAATTGAGGCGCTGACAAAAAGGTGTACGGCTTTGAATTCAGAATTGGCTGAGAAGAGCGGGGAAGATGTGCAATTTGTTTCATTGCTGGCTGAGCTTCAGAGTGAGAAAGATAATTTAGATTCAAAACTGAGCCAGCTAAGTCAAGAAATTCCGCTTCAAGAAGAATTAAATCTTCAACAAATCGCGCTATTCAACTTAGCTCATCAGTTATCTGATCTTCGAAATTCTATCCATAAAGCTCAAGGTGAATTGGTTGCCAGCGAGCGAGCCAAACATAATTTAAACGAGTCTTACCAAAAATTAGCTGAATCCAAGAAATCTTATCTTTTGCGTCATGAATCTATAAATGAAGAGTGGATCAATTACGAAAAAAAGCGGACTGAAATTGAAATCACTCTATCTCGCGAAGTGAAAAATCGGGAACAGCTAGAAATTTCAATTGAGCAGCTCAAGGCGAGTCTCGTTCGAATTAAAAATGACCGAGCTCAGTTGGAAGGCAAGATTCGTTTGCTTGAAGAATTAAATCAAGCGTATGGATCTGATCCGAAAAAAATTGTGGCCGAGCATAATCGCTCACGCAAGGGTGTGACGCGCGCGTTCATGGATTTGATTCGAATTGAGCCAGGCTATGAGCTAGCAACAGAAGCTGTGCTTTTAGAAATGCTTGGAGCTGTAGTAACTGATAGTATCGAAACAGCCGCTGACCTTCTGCGCTGTCTTAATGACTCAGGATCCAAGCAGGCTTCCATTTTTATTAAAGATCAAACTTCAAATTCTTCCGCAGCTCATCAAAATGTTGCCCCATCCCATCATTTGATCAAGAAACGTTTGTTGGATGTGATTCAGATATCAAATGAATACGTCGGAGTATTTTCAAAATTTCTAAGCCATGTCTATCTCATTGAAGAGCTGACCTCTCAAAATATCTTTGAATTGGCGCCTCTTGCTGAAAATTTCAAACTAGTTACCAAAACAGGAAACATTTTTGGTCCTCATGTCCAAATTACGCTCCGAAACGGTGGTTATACGCCGGAGCGCAACGCTTTTGCACGAAGAGAAGAACTGACAAAACTGGCGCAAGAACTCAAAAAGGTCACTGCTTATGAAATCGAAACCATTCAGTTAATTGAAGGCTACGAATCTCAGTTAAAGACCGTCAAACATCAGGAACAATCCTTGAACCGCGGAGTTCTGGAATTGCATTCGTCGCTCAAACAGCACGAAGGAACGCTGATGAGTGTCGATGAGCATGTGAAACAAATTGACGAAGAAATTGCGCTTGTGCTCCAAGAATTAAGAAATAATGACATCGAGATCGAAGAATTAAGAGCTCAAGTTCGGCAATTGTCTGAGCAACTTTGTCAATTGGAGCTTCAGGACTTCAAAGAGAAGGAATATCTTCAACGGATTGAGCAGCAAATCGTAGCCCATCAAAGTTCAAAAAACGAGCTGGAAAATCAGTTGCTACAGATCGATTCAAAGATTGGTCTTATTTCTGAAAAGCAATCCTCTTTGAAAAAAGCGATTGAATTTTTATCCGCTCAACTTCATGAGAATAAAACCCATATTTTAAATTTAGATGAGGAGCGCAATAAATCTTTTTCTCAGATCAATCAATTACAAACAGAATTGAACGATTTTGCGGCGCAAAAGGAAATCACTTCAAAACGACTTTTTGAGTATTCGGTTCGAGTGGAACAGTTAAAGCGGGAACGAGCAGAAGTGTTGACGCTTCGCAACAGCGCCACTGAAAATGTCCAAATAACGGCAAAAGAGCTGGAAAATCTTAAACAAGCGTTTCATCAGTTTTCGCTCAATGAAATGGAATTAAGCCACCGGCGTAATTCTATCATTCAAGATCTTCAGAGTCGTTACAAAATTGACTTATCAGCGCTTCGAGCGGATGATTATCTTTTGGTTCCGGAAGAACTGGAAGAAGAAAAAGAAGAAATTCTAAAATTACGTGAAAAACTTGAGTCCATCGGTACGGTGAATCTACTGGCTATTGAAGAGTATCAAGAACTCAAAGAACGTTACGATCTTCTGTTGAGCCAGAAGAAGGATCTTGCAGAATCAAAAGATTCGCTTCTGGAAGCCATTCGAAAAATTAATCGCACCACCAAGAAATTATTTGAGGAAACTCTGGTTCGTGTTCGGGAATCATTTCGGGAATACTACCGGGTTTTGTTTGGAGGCGGTTATGCAGATTTAATTCTCATTGATGAACAAAATCCGTTTGAATCGGGATTGGATATAGTCGCAAGACCTCCCGGCAAAAAAATGCAACACATCACACTTCTCTCAGGCGGCGAGAAAGCATTAACGGCCATCGCGCTGCTTCTAGCCCTTTTTTCTGTCAAGCCTTCGCCATTCTGCGTCTTAGATGAAGTGGACGCACCTTTGGATGAATCGAACAATGACAGATTTATCAATGTCTTAAAACCATTTCTCGAGACAACCCAATTTATTATTGTGACACACAGCCGGAAAACGATTGCGGTAGGCGATGCTCTTTACGGTGTTACCATGCAAGAACCGGGTGTTTCGAAATTAGTGTCTGTTAAACTTTCACAAGGCAGTGATTCTATCGAACATTCTGATGCGAAAGTTGCAACTGAGTTAAACCAAATCCTCAATTAGTGCTGAATCTTCCAAACTGCATTACAATTGTTAGAATTGTATTAGTTCCCTTTTTCTTTAGCTTCCTCATTTACTACAACCCAGAACACCCCAGTTTCAGGATTTTCGCTTTGGTTTTATTTCTATGTGCAATGGCCACGGACGCACTTGATGGCCTTATCGCTAGGAAGTTTAATAGACAAACCGAGCTCGGAACGTTTTTAGATCCCTTTGCTGATAAACTGCTACTCCTTTCCGGATTTTTGGGGATCGCCTTTTCACACTCCTTTATTGATAAACCTCCTCTTTGGATTGTGGTGGTGATTGTTTTTCGGGACTTATTTATTATTTGTGGTTTGATCATTATTTATTTGAATGTGAACCAGATTGAAATTAAGCCAAATATTTTTGGGAAAATCACAACTTTTTTTCAAATGCTAACTATTTTAACCGTTTTGATTTCTGTGCCTTTTGCGGAAGGGATTTGGTATGCAACTGTGGCGTTTACGATTTTATCTTGGATCATTTACATCCGGCAGGGGTTTGCATTTTTAAATGCGAGCAACGTAAAAAAGACTTGACAATTGATGATTAAAGATTATTATGCACTTGATTTAAACTTATAAATCCTACCTTCTCACTCAACCTGAGTGTGTATTCACAATGGATAATCAAGTCGTACATCAATTTACGCGCAACCAAGATGAAACTGTTTATATGTCGCTGCGTCACTATAAGAATAAGAAATATTTAGACTTACGTGTTTTCTTTCAACCCAAAGATTCAGAAGAGATGATCCCCACCAAGAAAGG
>ORMF011118598.1_pt1 | contig 20088 bp, 20 predicted proteins | sample 1779871 | NCBI WGS metagenome assembly ORMF01 (sample SAMEA104232316, study PRJEB22302) | groundwater metagenome | biome: forest; feature: aquifer; material: groundwater | place: USA | collected 2011-08-07 | depth 5.4 m | reverse complement strand
AAATCTAACATTCATATATTTAGCTCCCATAGAGAAGCAGAGGCGAAACCAAATTTTATTTTCACACAAAGGCACTGAGCTCACAAAGAATAAAATAATGAATTTAATAAATAAAAATAGAATTTGAATTTTCTTGGTGCACTTTGCGCCTTTGTGTGAAAAACAATTCAGCATTTAGAATTTATAATTTTTATCTGTGGTGCATATTTCAAGTTATGCGTAACATCAGCTATTAACGTATGTTACGCAAAATCTGAAATCTGCAAGACACAGAATGGAAAATTTTCTGTCAACTAATTGCACTAATTTTAACTAATTGCGTAATATTATTTGTTTTGAAATTCTTCCCAGATGCCGTTATCTCCTAGTGTAGAAGTAAGTATTTCTATTTTTTTCTCAAACTCTTTAAGCTGCCCAGTACATAAATCTGCCAATTTTTTGCCTTCATCGAAGACTTTCATCATATCTTTTAGTGGAAGTTTTTGACTCTCCATGGCAGCGACGATTTTTTCAAGTTTTTGCATTGAATCTTCAAATGTAATATTTTCACCAGTATCCTTTTCCATTTTTACCCCAAACTATTATAAATTATTTTTTAACCGAATATGACTACTATCTTGTTTTTTATATCCATGACTAATTGGTTTAAAAAACTCATGCTAAATATGAATCTATTTTGTTTTAAATCAACAAATTTTAAGGATTGCTTTGCTATATCCATTTTTCAATTTCTCAAAACGTTTACAGCTTGCAAATTACAGTTGTTAAAGTTAAAAAACAAACTTGAACTGTCAGAAATAAATTCTATACTAACACTTTATTAAAAACCAATTCATAATGAATGCAGATAATGTGTGCCTTTGATATCAGTAATAGTTTTGAAAATTTTAGTCCTGACGTATTTATCGATGCTGTTGAAGAATTTCTGTCTAAAAAAATGACAGGATTTTCAAACCCATTTAACAGTTATATAAATAGAGTTTATGAATTACAAACGTTAAGCGGCGAAAGAGTTGTTGCTAAATTTTACAGACCTGGCAGATGGAATAAAAATGCTATACAAGATGAACATAACTTTGTGTTGGAATGTAGCGATGAAGAAATCCCAGTTATTCCACCAATAAAAAATATAAAAGGCAATAGTATAGGCGAAGTAAATGGTATATTTTTTTCAGTTTTTTCAAAGAAATTTGGAAGATATTTTGAACCATGCTGCGACGAAGATTGGACAAGAATAGGGGCAATATTGGGCAGACTCCATAATGTGGGAGCAAAGAAAAAAGCCAGTAACAGAGTAATACTTCATCCTTCTAAATCCACAGATCAAGATTTAAAATACCTTTTGAAAAATGAGTTTATTCCAAACTGTTTTCTTAAAGAATTTTCTATACTTTCAGAAGAAATTGTTCATAAAACTTCACAACATTTCATAAAAAATGAATTCATCAGAGTGCATGGGGATTGCCATATGGGAAATATTTTAAACAGAGAATCAGAAGGTCTTATGCTGATAGATTTTGATGATATGGTGATGGGACCGCCTGTTCAAGATATCTGGTTAATATTGCCTGGCAATTCCGCCTCGTCAAAAAATGAGATAAAAATGCTGCTCAAGGGTTATCGTCAGTTCAGAGAATTCAATAATGTCGAGTTAAAGCTTATTGAATCTTTGCGAATTATGAGGATGGTTTATTTTCTTGCATGGTGTGCTAAACAAAAAAATGATTACAAATTCAAACACAATTTTCCTGAATGGGGAACTGACTCATATTGGAGAAAAGAGATAAACGAACTTCACACTCAATTACATGAAATATATACTTAAAGTATGTTAAATTTATGCCGTTAAATTTTTATAATTGAGTGTGGAACAATGCTGTGCAATGCCTAAATTTCAAAGCGTATGGGTATAGAAGACCAGTATACGCTATGAAAGATTAAATGCATCAATATCAAAAGTAATTCTCACCTTATTTTTTTTCATTTTTTTTAGAGTGTTGGTGAGAAATAGTTTTACTTTGCTATTAATATTTCCGCGTATAATTATCATGTATCTGTGCCTGTTTTTTATTTTACTGATTGGAGATTGTGTTACAGGTGAAACTATAATGTTTTCTGATTGAATTTCTGATATTGCGTCATGATAAATTTTAGCTGTGTTTTTTATCTCTTCTTCGTCTTCTCCAGTGAATCTTATTACTAACAAATGTCCTTCTGGCGGATATTTTAGAACTTTTCTCATCTCTATTTCATTTTCATAGAATGAGTGGTAATCATGAGAAACCGCAGCCTGTATTGAATAATGAAAAGGAGTATAAGTTTGTATGTATACTTCACCTGGGACGCTTCCTCTGCCTGCTCTTCCAGAAACTTGAGTAAGTATCTGAAAAGTTTTTTCAGATGCTCTAAAATCAGGCATATGCAGGCTTATGTCGGCATTAATTACACCGACAAGAGTTACGTTTGGAAAATCCAACCCTTTTGCCAACATTTGAGTTCCAATAAGAATATCAATTTCTTTTCTTTTGAAAGATGTGAGGATTTTTTCATAGGAATTTTTATTTCCCATAGTATCTGAATCCATTCTCCCAATTTTGGCAGAAGGGAAAAGTTTTGAAGCTATTAATTCTATCTTTTCTGTTCCTGTGCCAGAATATTTGATGTCTGGCGAACTGCATTTCGGACATTTTCTTGGAGCCTCAAGTAATGAGCCGCATAAATGACAAGATAAAAAGTTTTTGCTTTTGTGATAAGTATAATCTATTGAGCATGAAGAGCATGATGCTGTATATCCGCATAATTGACATGTCAAGTGCGAAGCGAATCCTCTTCTATTAAGAAAAATAATAGTTTGTTCTTTTTTGTTTAACCTTTCATAAACGGCATTTACTAAATCTTTTGAAAAAATATTATGCCCTAAATCTGTTGTTTCACATCTCATATCGATAAGCTTAATTTTAGGCATAAGCTGTTCTTCTACTCTTTTTGTTAATTTTAAAAGTTTGTATTTGCCTTTAAGTGCATTGTAAAAAGATTCAAAAGACGGAGTTGCAGAGCCTAATATTACGACTGCTTTTTCTAAGTTACCTCTCATTACAGCCATATCTCTTGCGTTATATCTTGGGGACTCCTCCTGCTTATAGGTTTGTTCATGTTCTTCGTCGACTACGATCAGACCTAAGTTTGAGAAAGGGGCAAAAAGGGCACTCCTTGCTCCAACAACAATTTTAACTTTACCCTGATAAACCTTTGTCCATTCATCAAAGCGTTCCCCATCGCTTAATCCGCTATGTAAAACGCTTACCATATCACCAAATCTTGATCTAAATCGTTCTGTAGTTTGAGGCGTCAGAGATATTTCAGGCACAAGAACTATTGCCTCTCTGCCTAATTTTACGGTATGTTCAATCGTTTGTAGATAAATTTCTGTTTTACCACTTCCAGTTATTCCGTAAAGTAAAGCAACAAAATATTCATTCCTTTTAAGAATCATATCATTAATTTCAGATAGTACGGCTGCCTGTTCATCTGTGAGGTCGTGCGGTTGTGTTCTCACTATTTCATTGAGAGGATAGTTAAGTCTGTCTAGTTGTTTTTTTACTTTTTTTAAAATACCTTTTTTTGATAATGTATTTATAGGTGAATCGCTGCATTTGATGACAGATTTAAGGGTAGATAATGGCGCTTCGCTTTTTGATATCATATATTCGAGGATTTTTACGTGGAGCTCAGGTATGTTTTTTGTTTTAAAAAGATACTCAGTGGCAGATTTTGTATCTGTTAAAGCAACGAAAAAAATATTTTTTTGCGAAGTTTTTCCGCTTCTTATTACTCCTGGTAACAGTACTTTTATTGCCTCTTCTTTTGAACAGCAATAGTAATCAGCCATCCATTTAGCCAAGTCTAAAAGGGTTGGAGAGATAGCAGGTCGTGATGTGGAAATGCTATCTATTTTTTTTAATTTGTGCTGGAATTCAGTTTTATCTGTAATTTCTATAACGCATCCCGTAATAGTTCTTCTATTGAAATCTATGTTGACGTGTGATCCTATCTTAACGAGATGCAAAATGTTAGATGGTATTTCATAATCGTAATACTTATTTAGATTTATATCTACGGCTATTTTGGCTACGTTTAATTTGGAAGCATGCATTACTTCTCTTTATTTTTTTGTGCTGTTAATTCATTTATACGCTTTTTTAAGTTTTCAATTTCATTTTTGAGCAATGCTGTTTCTTGAATAATGTTTTTAGTTTGAGTCGAGCGTTTTGAAAGGGAAATCGAAAAATGAATACAAATAAGAATTATGAAAAAAATTAATACGTACCCTAAAAATATGGGTGAATAATAAATTCCCACCAAACCTGACAAGGTATCGACAAGCTTAAAATTTGAAGCAATTATTATGAAAATTATACCAAGTATGATCCAAATGAGAGAATAGGATTCTTGGAGTCTTTTTTTTCGAACAAGATTTATTACAAATAAAAGGAATAAAATACTCAATACAATAGCTATGATATTTACTTTATTCATAATTATTCAGCTCCATAAAATCGCTTTTTGGTCTTATTGCAATCATAAAAATTGCAAATGAAACTTTAAGCATGTAATAAACCGATTTCAGTGAAGTAATTGACGATTTACCAGATTCTCGTTCTTTCATTTCGACAGATATTTCTTTGATTTTAAAGTTGTTTTTTCCAAGCAATATTATCTCTTCTGGCTCAGGATAATCAAAAGCAGGATAGTTATCGGCAAGAAAATTGATTAATTTGCTATTGTATGCTCTAAAGCCAGAGGTACTGTCTGTGATATCTTGTTTTATCAACAAATTGTTAAGAAATCTAAACCACTTTATCCCTATTCTTCTAATAGAAGTGGAGCGGAAAGCACCACTTTCTTCCACAAAGCGTGAGCCAATTGTAATATCAGCCTCTCCATCTAGCAGAGGCTGAATAAGTTTTTCTCCAAATCGTGCAGGATGCTGCCCATCACCATCTAACCGTAATAGTATATCATAACCATTGCGTTTTGCGTATTTAAAACCTGTTTGTACCCCTCCGCCTATCCCTAAATTTACTGGTAAGTCGAGAAGTTCGGCTTTCCCATTTTGTTTTATAATAGCTGCGCTGTTGTCGGTTGAACCATCATTAACTATTATTATGTGGTAATTCGGAAATGTAGTACTTAATTCATCTATAAACTGGCTTATAGATTTTCCTTCATTAAAACATGGGACAAGTATGCAGATTTTATTGTTTTTTTTATTCATATGAGTTTTTTACCAATACCACATTTTTTAAAGAAATGAAAAAAATCTTAATTATGAAATATATCATAGTTGAATGATGCTTACAATAATTAATTTTTCTCTTAATTTTTAAGCATAATATTTATAAGGGTATACCAAAGGTATCTTAAAAATTGGTTAATTTACGATAAAACAGCTTCATATTTAATGAGAGTTTTTCTAAAACCAATTAGTTATGGGTATAAATAGATAACTTTAGCTATTTGAAAAGCGAAATAGTGTGAATATAGTTAATCTTTGCTTTAAATTTTAAACATAGGGGGGCATATGAAATTTACAAGATCGGTTTCTACTTTGGGACTACTCTTTATTTCAATCACGTCAATAATGGGATCAGGGTGGCTTTTTAGTTCATTTTACGCATCAGAACTTGCTGGACCAGCATCTATTATTTCATGGATAATAGGTGGAATTTTCATGCTTATTGTAGCATTTACATTTGCCGAAGTTTTTTCTATGATACCAGTATCTGGAGCAAGTGTACGAATACCTCAAATATCGCATGGGAATGTCATTGGAGTTTTCTGTTCGATTGCATTTTGGTTCACTTATGTAGTATTGATAGTGATAGAGGTTCAGGCCGTATGCCAATACCTTTGTTTTTATTTTCCAAGCTTAATGAGTAGTTCGGGATTGAGTTGGTCGGGATATTTGCTTGCTATTTGCCTTCTTTTTATTTTATGCATAGTCAACACCGTTTCAATGAAATGGATTGCACGCTGTAATACTATTATGACATTTATTAAAATTGTGATACCTATATTTGTAGGGGTGTTTCTTTTGATATTGCTTTTTTCTGTAGAAAGTTTAGTTCATCCTATTAGATCTAGCTTTGAGCCATTTGGAATCCATGGTATTTTTGCTGCCATTTCAACTGGAGGCATAGTTTTTTCATATAATGGTTTTAAATTTTCATGTGAGGTTGGCGGAGAAGCCAAAAATCCAGGTTTTGCGATACCTTTTGCAGTTATTGGTTCAATACTGATATGCATGGTGATTTTTTTAATTCTGCAATCTAGCTTTTTAGTTAGCCTTTCTCCTGCAGATTTAAAACAGGGGTGGGCTGCATTGACTTTGGTTAACAACAATTCTCCTTTCGCAAGTCTTTTAATTGAGCATAACATTGGCTGGATGATGCCCATACTTTACATTGGTGCAATTATTTCACCGCTAGCGGCAGGATTAATATACTGTACCTGTGCTTCTAGGTCTTTATATGCTATTGCGATCAACGGTTATGCCCCCAAAGTGCTTACAAAAATGAATAAAGTACATATCCCCTTTTTTACTGTTTGGATTAATTTTGCTATAGCATTGATTATTTTTAATTTCTTTAGCGGTTGGCATGAAATTGCCGATTTGCTAACATATCTTTTCGCAATAACCTTTGTATTCGGTCCCATATGTCTTGTTACTTTTAGGAAACAGATGCCAAATATTAAAAGATATGTAAGATTGCCTTTTGCTACAGTTTGGGGTTTTATTGCTCTTTATCTTTGTTCATTGTTTATTTATTGGGTTGGCTGGTCTATTAATTCAATGACTCTTTATTTTTTAATTTTTTGCATAGTTGTAGCTTTTATTGTGCAAAAAATAACACATGTCTCTAAAAAAGAGGCAATAGAAGACTGGAAATCTTCTATTTGGTTATGGGTATATGCTTTTGTGGTTTATTTTTGCTCATATGCTGGTAGTTACGGTGGGCATAAAATTTTAAATGAATGGACTATTCAAATTATATTTCTTGTTGTGTGCTTTGCTGCAATTGTTCTTGCTAGGAAATTTTCGAGAACTCCAGAGCAGATTGTATATGACATAAAGCATTCTGGAGGTGAAGACGAATAAGTCTTATCCAACAGAATAGAATATAAAATCAGGCAGGCTTTCGTGAGGAATTTGCTTCAAAAAAGCCTGTTTTGTTACACCTGAAAGAACAAGAGCCGATGAAAATTGCATGTTTTTGGCTCCCTTAATGTCCGATGTCATAGAGTCTCCTATTGCAAGGATTTTTCTTCTATCACTAATGTCAATTTGTGGATGTTTCTGTTTTATGTGAGTTAAGAGATGCTCATAAATAGGCGAGTAAGGTTTTCCCAAATAAATAGGTTCAACTCTTATTCCATAATCATTTAAAATTGCAGATATGAATCTTGCCACACCACCTGCACCAATGTGAACTTTCTCTCCTATAGGCCAAAAGCTGTCTGGGTTTGCAACTACAAAAGGTGCGTCAGGTTTTGCTATGAAAAAATTAAAAACTGCATTTATTGTCGTTTCCCAATCGTAATCTAGTTCACCTATCAAAATCGCATTGCATTCACTTATGTGTGAAATATCTCTTTCAACGATACAACCTGTTGAAACTGCATAATCAGGAACTCCAAATTTTCCCATAATAAAGAGTTTTTTTGAGAAAAGATTATGTGACTTTACAAAAGTTTTGATTGCCGTTCCACATGAAATAATATTTTCTTCATCCACATCAAAACCAGAGTTTTGAAGCAAAATAGATTTTTCTTTTGTAGAGCGTATGGCATCGTTAGTAAGAAGAATATATGGGAAACAAGCTTTATTTAAACTTCGTATTACGTTGGCAGCTCCTGGTATTGGAATTCCTTCAATGGAAAGAGTGCCGTCTATGTCAAAAATTAACATTGAAAAAGTATTGCGATTTGCTAGTATCAAGTTCAAGAAGCTTGTTTCAGATATTTTAATCATATTTGTACCTATTTTTATGCTCAAATATTACGTTTTTATAATGAATCATAACGTAATCATAACCAATAAGTGTTATGAAATAAATGTATTGCTTTCAAAATAACATAATTATTTGCAGGTGTATTTGTATCTTTCAAAAAAAGATTTATATTCATCAGCTCAATTGATGTTTTTTAAGATTATTTTGTTATATAAGCTTATTATAAAATTTTAGTTTTTTAAATAATTTTAGTATTAGGAGAATTAAAGATGTATGCAGTAATTGCAACTGGTGGAAAACAATATAAAGTTCAAGCTAACGATATTGTTGATCTTGAATTAGTTAATGGAAACAATGGAGACAAAATTGAATTCAGCGAAGTATTGGCTGTAGGCGATGAAAATGGAATAAAAGTTGGAAGTCCTACATTAGCAGGAGTCAAAGTTGAAGGAGAAATTGTAGAACATTTTCGTGGTACAAAGGTTATAGCTTTTAAAATGAAAAGACGTAAAGGATATCGTCATACAATTGGACATCGTCAGAATCTTTTAAAAGTTAAAATTTTAAGCATTACTTTATAATGTATACCCGTAATTAATTGGTTTTAGAAAAACTTTCATTAAATATGAAGCTGTTTTATCGTAAATTAACCGATTTTTGGAATACCTTCGGTATAATTCTGAAATAAAGCCATAGGGGCTTGATTTTAACCTTTAAGTTAATATTAGTAACACTTGTTCATAAAAAATATGAGAGGTGTTACTATGATTTACGATAAAAACGGAGCCCTGCTTCAAACAGAAATTCCAGAATTGACCCTCATTAACAGAGGTAAAGTAAGAGATATTTATGATCTAAAAGATTCTCTTCTGTTTGTAGCTACAGATAGAATTAGTGCGTTTGATTTTGTAATGCCAAATGGTATACCAGGTAAAGGAGAAATCTTAACAAAGGTTTCTCTTTTTTGGTTTAATTATCTTGATTGGATGCCCAATCACCTTCTTTATTCTAATTTTGATGAATTTCCAAATATTATTCAAAAATATAAAAATGACTTGTCCAGCAGGTCAATAATAGTCAAAAAAGCTTTGCCGTTATCAATAGAATGCATCGTAAGAGGATATCTTATAGGAAGTGGCTGGAAAGATTATCAAGCAGCAGGTACGGTATGCGGGATGGAATTAAAAAAAGGATATAAGCTGGCTTCAAAGCTTGACACCCCTTTATTTACTCCATCTACCAAAGCTGAACAGGGGCTTCATGATGAAAACATAAGTTTTGAATCAGCCAAAAAAATTTGCGGAGAACTTTTTGCAGAAAAAGCAAAAGCTTATTCTTTAAAGTTATATAAACAAGCTTCAGTATTATCTGAAAAAAAAGGAATTATTTTGGCAGATACCAAATTCGAATTTGGTATTCATAATAACAACTTGATTCTGATAGATGAAGTATTAACTCCCGACTCAAGCAGATTTTGGCCTAAATCTGATTATCAAGAAGGAAGCAATCCTCCAAGTTTGGATAAACAGTTTGTCCGTGATTACCTTGAAAGTTGTGCTTGGAAAAAATGTTATCCTGCACCAGAGTTGCCAAAGGATATCGTGTATAAGACTGCAGACAAATATAAAGAGTGCTTAATTCAGTTAACTAATAAAAACTAAATTCATTATAAGAGATTATCTAGCTTTTTAGAGATCGAGTATTCAAATACTTGAGTTGAGGATATTTGCGATTATGAAATATAAAGAACCTCTTTACAGGCCGCCTTCTGAGGCTGAAAGTCTAATTTTTCAAATATCATACGGCTGTCCTCACAATACATGTACATTTTGCCCAATGTATAAAACTGTAGCGTATGAAGTTCGCCCTATTGACGATATTATTTCAGAAATACGTTTTTTCTCAAGAAAATTCCCATTAACCAAAAGAATTTTTTTGGCAGATGGTGATGTGATGAAGCTACCTTTTACCATGTTATTTGAAATTTTACTTGAAATAAATAAAAACTTTGCGAATCTTTCGAGGATATCATTATATGCAAATGGAAGTTCAATCATGGAAAAAAATCATGAGCAACTCGAAATTCTCCATAAATTAAAGCTTCATACACTTTATATGGGATTGGAAAGCGGCGATGATAATCTGTTGAGATTGGTTAATAAAAAAGAAACATCACAGGTGATGATAGGAGCAGTTAAAGAGGCTCAACAAGTAGGATTCAGAATGTGCGTTTTTATTTTGCTTGGACTCGGAGGTAAAATGAAGACTAAAAAGCACATAGAAAACACAGCAAAAGTACTGAATGAAATGAACCCAAGTTTTCTGGCAGCATTAAGATTTATTAAACATCCTTTATTTAAAATGTATAATGAATATCTTCCACTCTCTGAATATGAATCTGTCTTTGAGCTGCGTGAAATCATCAGCAAGCTCAATTTGACAAGTTGTCTTTTTAGAGCTGATCACTCTTCACTTCCTTTTCCAGTTAATTCAAGGCTTCCTAGTGGTAAAAATGAACTAATTTCAAGTTTAACGGAAATCTTATCTGGAACTTGCCTAGATAAAAATGGACAAGGATTTATTTCGCACGCATTATAATTTATTGTTAAATCTTAGCTTTTTATTTTTTAATTTAAAAATAAGGTATTAATGCTGACTTAGATTAAGTTTTAATATATAATTGTAAAAATGTCACACAAATAGCCTATTTTTGAATGATGATCTGATATAAGGAAGAGTTATGAAGTTTAAAATAAAATCTAAAAGCAGCAAGAATTTAGTTAAAACTAAGTCTATCAAAAGTCCTAAATTTACCCAAAATAAAATACTAAACCTAGTTACACTTATCTTGTTCGTATTTGCTGTTTTTGCAATTATCCTGTTGTCGCTTCTAGATAGTAAAATTAAACAATTATATACATTGAACAACACTCTTAGCGAAGGATTTGGCCGAATTTCTTTAAAATTGGATGAAGATAGTGGAACTAACTTCGGTAGAAATTTTAACGCTTCTTTGTTTAGAAATCCAGAAACAGTTGCAAATGCGTTGATGACACAATACAGGCAAGCAGATGAAATTATAAAACAAAGAAACAAGATAGCTGGTCAGATTATTGGGATAACACAAGCATTAAAATTACCTCAAGTATCATCACCGCAACAAATAGAATCTCTAGTAACATCTAAAGATGCACTGATAAATATCTCTTCTGAAATTAATAAAGTAAATGAGAGGAATGATAAATTAATAAATTACTTGGTGCAAATAGCAACTACCGTTGGACTAAACCAATCTGATATTCAGAGCTTAAAAGAAGACAATTCGAAATATTCTAAAAGTTACCCTTCATTAGAAAAGCTTTTAAACAGTGCTCAAACACTTAAATCAAACTTAGCAAACGCCCAAAATTCAGTGCAGGAATTAACTAGAAATCTTCAGACATTGCAAACCTCTTATAATTCTGCTACTGCTGAAGATAATTCTTTGAAATCAAAGCTTACTGATTTACAACAACAGATGACTATACTAAAAACAGAAAACGAACAATTAAAACAAAATCAATTCACATTTGAAAAGCAAGAGTTAAAAGTTCAAAGTGAACAACAATTTTCTCCAAATGAGTCGGAGCGGTATCTTAAGCTGAAAGGTGAAGTAGTGGAATATAATCCTAAATGGGGATTTGCAATAATTAACCTTGGTTCTTTAAGCTCAATATCTGAAGATGTAAGTGGAAGCTTAAAAACAGTAAAAGTTCCAGTAAAAGTAGGATTAACGGTTAATATTACACGCGATAATAAATTTATTGCAAAAGGAGATATAGTTGAAGTTTTTGACAACTATTCTGTTGTTAATATTGTTTTTCCATTAAACAGCGATGTTCAGAAAAATGATCAAATTTCAGTTCCAAGGCAATAGATGTAACGATGAAATTTTTTCTTAAATTAAAAATTTATTTCCTAATTTTATTATACGTGCTTACAATTTGTGTTTTTACGGGCTGTGCTCAAAGTTATCAGGAAAGACGAGGTATAAATTTGCTACCTCAAAATAGACCACCACAAAGCTCACCGAACGGCGGAATGGGATTTACGTTCTAGTTACGCAAGAATTAAATGGAGGCGTGGACCGGATTCGAACCGGTGAATAACGGTTTTGCAGACCGCTCCCTTAGACCACTTGGGCACCACGCCATTTTTCAAAGAGATTTTACTTTAATTCACTTTTTAAAAAAATCTAATTTTATAGCATCTTTTTTTTGATTATTATAATTTTATTTTAATTAGGATTGTTTTTAATAAAATTAATGCCAATATGTTTAATTGCAGTTCTATATTAAAAGGGAAAATTATAATGAATATACTTATGACAAATGATGACGGTTATTCTGAAATAACGTTTTCAACTCCATATAAAATACTTTCTCAAGAGCATAATGTTTTTGTCTCAGCTCCTCTCTCACAACGAAGCTGCGCCGCTCAATCAATACAACTTGCGACAAAACTTCACTACATGAAAATACAAGGTGGATTTGCCATAGATACAACTCCTGCAAACTGTGTAAAGTTGGCTGTCGGTGGTTTTTTTAAGGACATTAAGTTTGATTGGATTTTATCAGGAATGAACGACGGGCTTAATATGGCTGGGGATATTATATATTCAGGAACAGTTGCTGCTGCTAGAGAGGGGTATTGCAAAAATATTAATTCTATTGCTTATTCCATAGAAAGAGATAAAACAGATAAAACAATTGCTTTCGCCACTCATTATTTGATGGATCTTATTGAAAAACTCAACAATAATAACGGAATTCATTTTTTGAATATAAATTTTCCAGGAAATAAAATTCCATTTGGTACGAAATTAACCACATTGGGGCAACGATCTTTTCAGGAAAAAATTACTTTTTATGACCATGCAAATGAAAAATACGCAATTTTAGATTCATATGGATACACAGATGAATTTGTATTAAATTCAGATGTAATTTGCCTCGAAAAAAACTTTATATCCATTACCCCTTTATCTTATAACTTAGACTGTAATTTAAAAGCACTAAGAACTTTCAATGATTCTATTATATCTATTTATGATAGACAAGTTGAAGATTATCTTGTTTAGCCTTATCTCCCATAATATTTGCTATGAGAGCGGTAATATTATTACCTGTAGATATTTCAACGTGATAAAATTCTTCATTTGTTTCAATATTTGACAAAGTTGAAACTCTGAATTCACATGTGCTAAAACTTTCATTTGTAATATAATTCGCCAAGGTATGAATAAGAGAAAAAAGGGCACTTATGTAGAATGTTCTGCCTAACCTTTTCTTGTATTTAAAAGAGTGTGTTAATATTACAGAAATTAAAGATATTAAAAGATATATGTGTATTTGCGTATCTCTAGTATGGTCATGTATTTTTATTACTCCATCACCGTCTTTCATTGTCATTCCAACCGAAACTCTGCCTAATACTTTTTTAAAATCAGTTTTAGAAGGATCAAATGTGATAACAGCATTATTTGTTACTTCACAAAATTTAAATGATTTAATAGCTTCATCTTTAAGTATGAATCCTATCATCTCTTTATTATAAAGTTTTGGATGAGAGAAATGTATTCTAAGCCTATGTGGAAGTTTGTGTATAATGAGAAGTTTTGAATAACTCATGTTAATACCATACTTATTTAAAAGTTAATTAGAATTTTTGTCATTTGCCATAAATCGCCAATTATCGACTGTTTTTTCTTTTATTAAAATCATAAAATAGTATTCTAAGTGAATTGCCAATTACAATGACAGTACTGCTGTTATGTAAAAGTGCTCCAGTAAACACCGATATGCTGCCTGTAGCTCCAAGTAGAAGCCCTAGCGTATTTATTCCTATAGATGCTACAAAATTTTGTTTTATTATTCCCATAGTTTCTTTTGATAGAGTGTACAGAGCAGGGAGCATTAAAGGATTGTCGCCTGCAATTGTTACGTCGGCTGTTTCCATAGCTATATCTGTTCTTGTTTTTCCCATGGCAATTCCTACGTCTGCATAGGCAAGTGCAGGGGCATCATTAATTCCGTCACCGACCATAACAACTTTTGTTCCGTCAGCCTGAATGCTTAAAATTGTTTTTGCTTTGTCTTCAGGCAAAAGTTCGTAATCGAAGCGATCAATTCCTAGTCTATTAGCTATTACTTCTGCTTGTTGTTCCTGATCGCCTGTTAGTAGTATAATATCATCAATTTTAGCGTCAATTCTGAGTCTGTTAATAGCTTTTTTCATATTATCTCTTAGAGGATCTCTTATTCCTAATACACCGATGACATTTTTACCTTTTGAAATGAAAACTACGTTTTCACCAGCGAGCGAAAGAGTTCTTACTTTATCTTTTAATGGATGTGTATGTATTCCATTTTCATTCATGAACCTTTTATTGCCTACTCTTATGAGTGAATTTAACACTTTTGTTTCTATTCCTTTTCCTGGAATAACATTAATAGGTCCGTGTTTTTTTATTTTTCCGCCAGCACTATACAGCTTTTTCATAATAGCAATGGCCATAGGGTGGTTGGACGTTTCTTCTGCTGCCGCCGCATATTCAATAAGTTCTTCTTTAGATATTGAGTTATTTAAAGGCATTATACTTACAACTGCAGGTTCACCTTTGGTCAAAGTTCCTGTTTTATCTAAAATAAGTGTGTCTGATTCTGCAATAATTTCGATGATGTTACTGCCTTTAATAAGTATATTATTTCTTGCTGCTGTATTGATTGCAGCGGTAAGGGCTGTGACTGTAGAAAGTCTTATTCCGCAGGAATAGTCTATTACAAGCATGTTGAGCGCTTTCCCTAAATTTTTTGTAACAGCTAGAACGCCAAAGAATAGTAGAATATTTACAGGTATAAGGAATTCGGAAAGTTTATCTGCATAATTCTGTATTGCAGCTTTTCTGTTTGGTGCATTTTCAACCATGTGTATTATTCTAGCAACAGCAGTGTTGTCGCCTATTGCAGTTGCGTTAACAGTAATAGTTCCTGCTTTAATTATTGTGCCTGCAAAAACTTTATCTGAAATTTGTTTTGTTAAAGGCATGAACTCGCCAGTGATTGCACTTTGATCAATTAATGCTTCACCTGAATGTATTACACCGTCAATGCATATCTTTTCGCCCGTATGTATTATAATTTTGTCGTTAAGTTCTACTTCTGTGATTTTTTTTCTGCATAGAGTTCCGTCTTCGTTAAGTTTCCAAACAGCGTCATCATTTACAGAAAGTAGTTCACGTATTGCATTTTTAGTTTTTTTCATGGCGTAAACTGTCATTAATTCTGCCACGTTATGAAGTAGAAGTATTGTTAATGAAGACAGTTCTCTTCCTGAAAACAAACTTGCCATTATAGCCATTACTTCGAGTGCATCAGCGTTTGGTTTTTTATTTTGTTTTAATGAAGTTATGGCGCTTTTAATCAGTGGGTAAGATAAGTAGAGAGTGCCGATTGTATTTAAACTTAATTTTGGCTTAAGTGTTGCTGGAGTTGCTCTAAAGTATTTTCTAGCGAGTGAAATGCTAATTAAAGCTGATGTAATTCCAAGCTTTATAAAGATTCCTGTCATTGTTTCTTCATGTAGATCTCTTTCTTTTACTGTAAGCTTATTATTTTTTAAATGTTCATTTTTGTTAGCGTAAAGTGCGTATTGTGATATAATGCTTTCTGCGCTGTCAATTATAATGTCTTCTTTAAGTATTAATGGATCATATGTTATGAGTACATTTTTTGTTATGTTTGATATATCTATTGAAGTAATTCCATTCATATTTTCTATTTTAGACGTAATGTCAGCGTTTGATGCTGCGAGATATTCTAACGCATTACATTTGATTCTGACACGTCCAGGGAGACTGTGAGTTGCAACGCATTTAAGCTTTGAAATGTTTTCGTTTACAAGTTTCATTTGTTAAACTTACTTATTTTTTCTTTAAGATTATCGGATAGATATTGAACCATTTTCTTTTCTTCAAAGTTTTTTTCTTTATTAAAATCTTTTAAAAAAGAATTAAGCATTTCATTTCTCATTTTGTTTAGCCATTCAAGTATCTTTTTGTCATCTAAAAGATCATTTGCGTATTCAATAAGTATATTTCCAGTAATTCTACAGCATTTAACACACTTAATTCCTTTGACCTCTTTGAATATATCGGTAAAAAATTCTTCATATTTCTCAAATAGCTCTAAAGAGACTAATTTTAGACCAGGAACGTGAATTCTCAATCGCCCTGGAATATTATGAAGCACTTTAAATTTTGCAGTGTTTTTATATATTAGAACGGCTATTTGTTTTAACATTTTGAGGTTAAATATGTTAGATAAGATTAAAAAGCCAAAAAGCTAATGTAAATTGTGGCATTATTGATTTGTTTCTATTCAAAGAATAATAAAACATAGCTAGAATTAAGAAAAATATAAATGATGATTTAAGGTCTAGCATGCCATGTGTTTTTTCGTAAATAGCTCTGCTAGCCGACTCTTTAATTAGATTCAATTCACTTGAGAGCTTTGAGTCTTTATTTGAATAAATTTCATCTTCAATACCTGCTATTTTTACTACTGTAAGAAATAAAAAGAATGGCTCAACATTCTTATGGTCGTATTCAAGAATCAGACTGCCAGATATTGTAGAAGTGCTTATTGAAGTTATAAAGTCTATTTTGGTTAGAGAGTCTTTGAGATTTGAGTCAAAAGTATCGTTATTTTTAAGTTTAGGAATCAGAAAACGTACCCTTCCATCAATGCTGTGTGCGGTTTTAATTACTCCGTGAAAAGATGGAAAAGGAGATGTTTTGCCAGCTTTTGCTTTTTTAAACAAAACAGTCAAAAAGCTTAATAATAAAAAATATTTCATTTAATATACTCATACGCTTTGAGGTTTAGGTATTGCAGAGTATTGCTCCACACTCAATTATAAAAATTTCACGGCATAAATCTAACATACTTTAAATATAGTATCCTTTGATGATACGAGTGAATTTATTTTAAAAGTTGATTCTTTACGATTAGAATATTTTTAAAAAGCAAAGCGGCAAAACCCTAAATGTAGTTTATTTAGATTCTATCATTTTTTTTTCAGCGAGAATGTCTTCAATTTTTTCTTTATTAAGGACAAGTTCTTCCAGTGACATAGATTTGTAATCTTTGCATGTTGACGACGGTAAATTGATACCCTGACTTTTTAGAAAATTGTCAATTTTTTCCTGATTTTTTTTGTAAAGATAGTATCCTGCAGCAGCAACACCAACGCCAACAACTGCACCTGCAATAAATTTTGAATTAGCTCTAATCATGGTGAACATCTTATTATCCTTTCACTAAAGATTGTAAATTTTTTGACTTGACACTCTTAGTCTATTCTTTCAAATTGAAAAATCAAGTTATTTTATTCGTGAATATTAGTATAGCTTTTGTTATTCGATAAATTTGATAAACGTTATCTTTTCTTGTTGTTAAAATTTGAAGAATGTAGTAGCTTTAAATTTGATTTTTTTCTAAAACAAATTAGTTATGGGTATAATAAACATGAGAAAGTCGAGAGTTGCAGTACTGGATATAGGGTCAAATACTATAATGTTGCTGTTGGCTTCATGCGATAAAACTGGTCATATCGATATCCTTAATGAGTATGGGGCTGTTGTAAATTTGGGAGAAACTCTGTATTCGGAAAAATATCTTGCAGAAAAAACTATGCTTCAGGCTGCTGAGCTTTGTTATGAAATTGTTCAAATTGCAAAATCGGAGGGGGCTGAAAAAATAATTGTTACAGTTTCATCATCTTTAAAGCTGGCTATAAATATCAGCGAGTTTCTTGTTTTGCTTCAAAGTAAGATTAATATTTTTCCCCATATGCTAACAGCAAATGAAGAGAAAAATCATATTTTTAATGGGGCTATGAACGATTACACAAATATTAAAGGCAGACCAATTATTTTAATTGAAATAGGAAGTAGTGAAACATTTTTAATTTATGGCACTGAGGATATTGTCGTAGGTTCATATAATTTTGATATTGGAAGCTATAAAGCTTTAAAACACTCCAGAGAAAGAAGTTATATGTTTTTTAATAATAAGTCACTTACTCCTCTGTTGAAATCTGTTATAAAAAAACCATTAAAAGATGTAAAAAGGTGGCTTGATGCACGCGAACCTATTATTTTGTGTTCAGGAAGTACTCCTTCTATTTATGCGTCTATTGCATCAAATAAGGGAAATTGTACAAGGGAATACATTAATAGTTATAAAGGAAGTGTAAAAGGACTGTCAACTCTATATAAAGAACTTATAAAAATGTCGCTTGAGGAGAGATTTACTATACCAGGACTGGAAAAAGAACGCGTTGAGACTTTTCCTGTGAATGTTTTTATTTTAAATAAAATGCTTAAATGGCTGGGATATGAAAATTTCAATGTTACCACAAACGGATTGCGAACAGGAATTTTAAAATCTTTTTTTGAAAATAACGAGAGAATTTAAACTCAAGGCTTTACATGTTAATGGTCATTTTTTTTAATTTTGCAATAGCTTTAACTTCGATTTGCCTTATTCTTTCTCTGGATAATCCAAAATGTTTACCAACTTCTTCTAAAGTTTTTGGCTTATCTTCTGCTATCCCATAACGCATTATGAGAATCATTTGTTCGCGCTCCATTAATGTGGATAACACCTGTTTAAACTTTTCTTGCAGAGAGCGTATCATTGCTTGTTTTGCAGGGTCTTTTATATTTGATTCCAAGATGTCTTCCAGTGAAGTTTTATCGTCCTCATCAGCTGATAATGACGCTTGTAGTGAAAGTGGCTGCATAGCCATCTTGCGCAATGCTCTAACTCTTTCTACAGTAAGTTCCATTACTGATGCAAGCTCTTCAGGCGATGGTTCATAACCGTTTTCTCTAACAAAAATTTGTTCTTTTAAAAACATTTTATTTATAGTTTCCAACATATGTGTAGGTATTCTTACAATTCTTCCTTGACGTTCTGGTGCTCTTCTAATGTAGAGTCTAATCCACCACGTTGCGTAAGTGCTAAATCTAAAGCCTTTTGTGCAGTCGAATTTGTCAACTGCTTTCATTAGTCCGATGTTTCCTTCTTGTATAAGGTCTATGAATGGAACACCTCTATTTTTAAACTTCTTTGCAATACTAACAACTAATCTTAAATTGCTTTCAACTATTCTAGCTCTAGCCTTATCTGCAAGTTCCAAGTGAGAGTCAATATCTTTTATTTTGGTTAAAAAAACATCTTCTTTTACTAATAACTTATTTAGAATAGAAGTAATAATTTCTTTGGATAGAGCCGTTGTATTTTCTTTGTTTTCATAAATTGTTTGAGCGAATTCATGAATCACCTGAACCCACTCATCTATAGTTTCAGAAACTACGTAGTGTCTCTTTAGTGTATTTGCAAGCAAAACTCTTTTTTCTGAAATAACAGATTCATCTGCATTGGCAAAAAATGAAGCGGCTAGCTCATCTTTTGCTTTTATTATTAAATTTTTCCATGTTTTAAGATCGCTATATATGTGTTCAGGAGAGTGTCTGTTTATGTTTCTAATGCTTGTTTTGAATACTTTTTCTATTTTTGTTAAATCTGTATTGTCAATAATTTTCATGTGTTCATCTGCAATGAACCCAAATGTGTATAAATTATCCTTGACGTAATCAGCATTGTCAAAGTATTCAGTCATCAATGAAACTTCTTCTTCTGCGGTGAGAAGAGAAGATTTTGAGATTTGTCTGAAGTATGAGCCTAGTGTTGTACTGGAGTTTGAACTCATTGCTAAATCACTTTTTTTAAATTCATTTCTTTCTAAAAGTTGTGAAACTTCTAATGTTTCATTCACATGATGCGATAAGTCCATATAAATACTCTATTAATTTAATCATTATTGGATTCAATCTCCCCTCGTAGAAAATACGAAGCTTCTATTATATTATAAATTAACTGAATAGTCAAAAGAGAAAATGATTAATCTTTAATAAATAAGACTATTTTGTTTTATAAAAATTCACATTGTGAAATATTTTTAATTTTTT
>ORMF012414871.1_pt1 | contig 20111 bp, 17 predicted proteins | sample 1779871 | NCBI WGS metagenome assembly ORMF01 (sample SAMEA104232316, study PRJEB22302) | groundwater metagenome | biome: forest; feature: aquifer; material: groundwater | place: USA | collected 2011-08-07 | depth 5.4 m | reverse complement strand
TCAGGTGTATGCTGATGAGAAACTACAATAGTTTCTACAGCTACAGGCTTTCCATTTTTATATCTGATAGAAACTTGACTTTTTGAGTCAGGTCTCAAATAAGGATATTTAGCACTTTCTTCTTTTCTTAATCTTGCAAATTCTTGAACTATTTTATGTGCATAAACGATTGGCGCAGGCATGAATTCTTTTGTTTCATTAGATGCATAACCGAACATCATTCCCTGATCTCCAGCACCCTGCTCATGCTCTTTATTTGTAGTTTCAGTTACTCCAAGTGAAATATCAGCAGACTGATTATGAATGCAAATCATAAGTTTTGCACCGTCGGCACTAAATTTCAATGCTTCGTCATTGTACCCTATAGATCTTACGATATCTCTTGTAACTGTTTCCCATACTACATCTGCTTTAGTTGTAATCTCACCTGAAACTACAATCAAATCAGTAGTAACAAGTGCCTCACAAGCTACACGACTGTTAGGATCCTGTTGAAGACAGGCATCTAAAACTGCATCTGAAATTTGATCGCATACCTTATCTGGATGACCTTCTGATACTGATTCAGACGTAAAAACATGGTTTGCACGAATTTTGCTCATTATTACTCTCCTATTTCATTTTATCATAGCTGAGCTATCTTGATTTTTACTCATAACTAAAAAAACAAACTCTAAAATATACTTACTTATTTTAAAAACAAGTTATGATACTAATAATATAGCATCTTAAAAAGATAACCGATCTCAAGATTTACCGCCTCAAGAATAGTTGATTATTTTATAAACATACAGTCGCCATAAGAAAAAAAACGTAATTTTGCATTAACTGCGTCATTATACGCTTTCATTATTTTTTCTCTACCTGCAAAAGCGCTAACAAGCATAATTAATGTGCTTTTTGGCAAATGAAAATTGGTTATCATACAATCTATAACCTTCAATTTTTTAGGAGGATATATGAAAATATCAGTCCATCCTGAAGATTCATGCACAAAACCATTTTCATCTCCAACTGTCTCAAGAACTCTTGTCGTAGTTGTTCCAACTGCTATCACTCTTCTTCCTGCCTGTTTAGCTTTGTTAATTTCAGCAACAGCATTTTTATCAATTGAAAACTGTTCTGAATGCATTTTATGCTTTTCCAAATTAGCAACGCTGACTGGCTGAAATGTCCCTGCTCCGACATGTAAAGTTATTTCTACAACAGATATATTTTTCTTTTTAAGTTCATTTATTATATCTTCGGTAAAATGTAATCCTGCCGTTGGTGCAGCTACAGCCCCTTCAACTGAAGAATATACCGTTTGATACCACTTTTCGTCCGATAATTGATCTTCACGTTTTATATATGGAGGCAGTGGCATATGTCCATTATTTTCAATAAATTTATATGCATTATCGCAACTAAATTCAACAGTGTAAGTGCCATCTTCATTATGTGTTAAAACCTTAAAATAACTATCCGTCAGCTCTTTTTTGTTTTTTGAATATATAAACACCTTACTATCATATTTAACACGCTTTCCAGGCTTTATCATGCATTTCCATTTTTTTGACACTTCATCTATAGGATGAATAAGCAAAAACTCAATTTCAGCTCCTGTTATGTTTTTCTTTCCGTACAGTCTTGCTTTTATAACCTTCGTATTATTGACAACTAAACAATCACCTGAATTCAGTAATGAAATAATATCCCTAAAATCAACTATCTCACTATCTCCTGTTATTTTATCCAGGACAAGCATTTTAGAACGACCTCTCTCTGGAATAGGGAAATATGCTATTAACTCTTCAGGAAGATTGTAATCATATAAATTTAATTCACTCATGATATTACCGTTTCATTTTTTCTCTTGCCTGTCTTAGAATTTCAAGTTCATTTTCAGACAAGCTATTTATTCCTGATTTCGAAATTTTATCAAGTATCTGATCTACACTATTAGTTGAAGCTGAAGTAAAAGTCCATTTTTTGGCAGCTTTTTGAGAATAGCTTTTAAGTGCAGGGTCACGTTTTTTTCTTAGCCCTATAAAGACAAAGATGTCGAATGTCTCAGGATAGAGGAACCGAATAAAGAAATAACCGCCGACAAGACCACCAATATGAGCAAAGTGTGCAATATTTCCTTCCATGCCTGATGTCCCTAAAAGCACTTCAACAATAGCGTAAACTAGTACAAATGTCTTCATTTTTAAAGGAATTGGGGGTATTATCATCTGAATCTGTGCATTCGGATAGAGCATGGCGACAGCCACCATTACGCCAAATAGAGCACCGCTTGCACCAATACAGATTGCATTTGTATTAAAATTACAAAGCATCCAAATAACACCACCGACAATACCGCTTATAAAATAAAGCTGAAGGAATTTTACGCTGCCAATATGCCTTTCCAATATGCGGCCAAACAGATATACGCCATACATATTAAAGGCAATATGAATAATACCAGCATGCAGAAACATATATGTTACAATTCTCCATACCTGTCCCGACTTAAATGCATATGGATTTAAAGCTAAAGAATAGGTTATCGGGCTATATGAAAAAAAACCGTTATTGGTCGCCACAACATTTTGAAGAATATATACAAAAATTGTTATGGCAATAATTGCTGGGACTCCGTAAAAATTACTGTGTTGCTGATTCTGATATTGTTTGTACTTTCGTTCTGAAAACATAACTTTTATTATTTACCTTATTTAAGAGTTAGACTTTTTCATAAGAAGCGGCAATGGCAGCCGTAATGGCAGCACCTTTTCCTGATCCATCTTTTGAAAGATCTAATTTTATATTTTTAGCTTTATTTTTAAAAATTAACTGAAAAATTTCTTCCATTCTTGTTTTATATTCAGGAAATTTTTCATAAAGAGTACCGTCAATGCCAATAGTATGTTTATCTTTCAACTCAGGATCAAGCCATGTAACTAACGCTATAATACCTGCTGCAGCCAATTTTGCTGACCGTGCAGATAAAAGTCTCGAAATCATCTTAATGGTAACGCATGATGAAAGTTCAAAGTCATCTAAGCCAAATTTTTTCAAGAAATCTGAAATTTTTTCAAGATTTGGAGAAAAATCAGCCTCGATCATTGACATATCTTCTGTTTTAACTGCTCCCCTTTCTGCCAAGCCTCCAAGCGATGAACCTGGGAAAAGGATATCTCTATTCATCAAATCTATAAGGATAAGTCTAAAGAGTTCGCCAAGGTACATTCCTGAAGTCTGTTTTTCATATTTTTGTTTGCCTTGGTTCGGTGACTCTTTATCAAGTATTTTATCGTATGAAGTCACTCTTATTTTATCAAAATTACCCCATTCTGTGTTAATAATCATGGTGTTTTTCGGGCTCATTCCACGCCACTTTTTTATGTTAACCATTTTTTCAGGGTAACACGCATTTGTGCCTGTGCCCAAAATAACCCCAACATCGCAATCAGTATCAGTGTAACTTTTAGCTATTAATGTACCAACCGTATCATTAACTAAAGCTGCTATTTTTACATTCTTTACACCTTCTTTTAGCAATGCTTCATTCATGCACACGACAATATCATGGCCTACAACATTTTTTGCAGAAAAACCTTTTGTCCACGAAATAAGAGTACCAGCAGCAATGTTTGACTGATCAACAGGGAAAGAAAAAGTAAAAGCGATATCTGTTTTTTTACTAGTACTAAATCCATGCTCGTCCATAAACTCTTTAATACATCTTGCAATAAATCCAAAAAGCTGTTCTCCGGTACCTTCCATTTCGTCTTTGCTTACTACATATTTATTAACGGCAATAACCTTTGCTGATGACTTACCATCCAATTCTACAGCCAAAACTCTAAAATTTGTTCCTCCAAGGTCAAGCGCAATAAATTTTCCCACTTCTTTTCCCGTCGGTCTATCTACAAATGCAGGAATCATTTTCAGCGTGCTTTCATATCCAGAAAGCCCTTTTAACATCTCAAAATGGAAATCTCTCACAATTTCTTTTATATCATCTTCTGTTATCTGAAAAAGATTCTTTAAGTAAGTTATAAAACTTTCTACAGTGGCAGGTTGCATACTGTAATTTTTCATCCTTATCCTCCTTGATTAAATTTACAAAAAAACTAAGTAAAATATTTCATTTTTTGACTAAATGCCACCTACTTTTAAATAGAATTAGATTTTTTAGCTAAAGCTTCAGAAATTAATCCATTGAGATAGACAGAACATCTTCGCCCTTGACATCCACCCATACCAGCTCTAATTCTACGTTTCACTCCGTCCAAATCTGTAGCCAAAGGCACACGTGATAAAGCATCAACAATTTCACCTTTAGAAATATCCTCACAAAGACATACTCTCTCTCTGTAGTTTAAATTGGATTTTAATAAAAATTTTGCTCGTTCATCATTCATAAATTTCAGGTTGGGACTTTCCCTAAAGCTAACAAAATTTTCTTTTAACTTTACATTAGTTAACCTAGAACAAATCATATCTGCTACATGCTCAGCTATCGCGGGGGCTGCAGTTAATCCAGGTGACTTCATTCCAGCAATATTAATGAAATTTTTTACGTCTGGAGACTCTCCCACTATAAAGTCACCTGTATCCGCTTCAGCTCGCAACCCGGCAAAAGTCTTAATGGTCTTGCCAAAAGGAATATTATTTATGCTTTTTAAAGACTCCTTTTTTATATATTCAATGTCATTTCCATCAATAGACAAATCATCCTTCTGAGTAGTTTCTTTTGAGTCAGGGCCAATCAATGTATTTCCGTATACAGTAGGGGTAACTAAAATACCTTTTCCAATATTTGATGGACATTGAAAAACAACATGAGAAACAATATCTCCTGCACCTTTTGAGAGAAGAATATATTGCCCTTTTTTAGGGATAATTTTAAATTTTGAAACTGAAAGGATATTGTTGATTTTATCAGAATAAATTCCTGCTGCATTGATCAACAATTTTGATTTAAAAAGACTTTTTTCTGTGTAAACATTGAATATTTCATCTTCAATAAATATCGATTTTACTTCATTGTTTAGAAATAATTCAACACCATTTACGATTGCATTTTCAATACATGCTATTGCAAGTTCATATGGGCTCACAACAGCTGCAGATTCAGCAAAAAGCGCATTAACAACATTATTATTAACGTTTTTTTCAACTGACTTAACTTCATAAGAATTGAGTATAACCAACCCTTTTACACCATTTTTATTCCCTTTTTCGATCAGTGAATCCAAAATCAATGAATCATCTTTATTAAAAGCTAGCACAAGCGAGCCTATTCTCTTAAATGGAACTTCAAGGTCTCTGCAGAGTCTTTCAAAAAGCAAATTACCTTCTCTATTAAATTTTGCCATTAATGTGCCTGGTTTAGGATCATAACCAGCATGGACAATCGCACTATTGGCTTTAGTGGTTCCGTTTGAAACATCGAAGGATTTTTCAATAATAGCAGTTTTAATATTATATTTTGAAAGCTCTCTTGCTAGAGTTGTACCTATAATTCCAGCCCCTATAATGAGCACATCATACATATAATAACTACTCCTGAAAAGATAAATAAAGTATGCAGAAATTACTAGCAAATTGGCTGAAGGCTTTTTTCTCTGTTATCATTAAAGATCACATATTCTCTATATCCTATGGAAGCAGCATATTCGCCAGCTTCAGCAAAGGAGTATCCTACTTCGTTTGGGGTGTGCGCATCTGAAGAAAAAGTTATTTTAACCTTTAAATCATGGGCAAGCTTTAAAATATCTATTCCTGGATACATTTCAGCCACAGGCTTTCTAAGTCCACCAGTACTAATTTCCATTACAATATCACGTTTCGCGGCTACTTTGAAAATTTCACGGATGTTAGAATAAAAAACTTCCATGGAGTCAGGGAAAAGGTTAAATTTTTTAGGTAAGTCTATATGACCAATAATATCCATATCATAAGTTGAAACCATTTCCAAAAGAGACTCGCTATATGCATCCCATACTCTTGAGATCATTTCAGGTCTATTCCATCTGTTAATGTAATCAGGATTATCAAATGGGATATCGCCTACATAATGGACTGAACCTATTATATAATCAAAATTGCTGCTATTAATAAAATCCGATATCTCTCTTTCTCGATCGGTTACAAAATCACTTTCAATTCCAAAAAGAACATTTATTCCGTACTCATTGTTCTTAATTTTTTCAATCATTTTCTGATATCCAGGGAATTCAGATATATCCATCCTTGAAATAGTATCAAAATTTGACGGAACAGGTGAATGATCAGAAAAACCAATACTTCTTAAACCTTTTTCATGAGCACATCTTAAATATTCAAAAGGTTCTCCGTCAGCATGTTTACAAAGCGGAGTGTGAATATGATAATCAGATATTATTGGCATAATATTATTAATTCCAAAACTTATAAAAATTCAATACTGGAATTTTTGCTATCGAGTTCCAATTTTCCATGCAGATTTTATTAAAATCTGAATAAAAATGCATATAGGGTTCAAATGGATTTTTGAATTCATTAATACAAACAAATTCATTGTTAAAACTTTTTGTCTCTTCTTTTACTTCAACTTTATCTTTTAAAAAAGTATTTGGTTCTACTTGCTCAATTAAATCATCTTTGTGTAATTCTGTTTCTTGACTGTTTTTGCTTTCTTCTAAGCCAACCAAATTCCAAGGTCTATAATCTACTTTTACAAAAGCGTCGTTTCCATTGCAAACTTGAATTGAATTTTCTCTATTTTCTAACATAACATCACCATTTTTTTAGGTTAAATAAATTATCAACAACTAATTTACAGCACAAATTAAAAAATAACACAAAACAAATAACGAAAAAGATAAAGAATGGGAAATTTTAAATTTGACAAAAAATTCCTTTGCGTTCTCTAAATATCTGTGGGATATAAAAAACTAAATTGTGACTGAGTGATACTCAACTATAGACAGATAAGCTCAGAAACAAGTGATTCAAAATCATCTTTTACATTAGAGGCCCTCAAATTTGAGAACAGTGACTTCCCCTGTGCTGTAAGATTAGGTACTTCTTGAGAATAACGAATTAAAGTGTTAAAACGTCTATCTTTGTACTCATTATCAGAAAATATTTCAGCAACAGCCGATCCTGAAAGTTTTGTGTTCACTGAATATTTATTTAAGAAAACTCTATAATTAATATCCTGAAAAAATATTTTTTTAATATTGTCAATCTCGCGGTTAAGTATTTGAAGTGCTTTAATACTGAATTTTTCAGGATTTAGCGGAGAGATAATACAGTCAGAAAAAAGGTAAGACGCAGTAACTACATGCCCCAGCATAGGCGGGCAATCAATAAAGATATAGTCATAATTAGATGTAATTTCTTCAAAAATCCTTTTAAATAGCAAATTTAGAGGTCGCTGCTGATACATCAAGAAACTGTCAACAGTTACGTTTTCGATTCTACTTGGAATCAAGTCAAAACCCTCTGAAATTGAAACAATTCCATTTTTTGCAGGTATATCCCTATTAATAAAATCTATTAGAACTGGAACTTTTTCAGCATCCACACACAGATTATCAGTTAAATTACCTTGTGGATCAATATCGATGAGTAACACTTTAGCACCAAGAGCGTGCAAACATGATGCAACGTTTACAAGTGAGGTAGTTTTGCCAACCCCACCTTTAACTATATGAAATGAAAAAATCTTTCGCTTAAATTTGTGATTAACTGTTCTTCTTGATATATCATAATCAATGTAAGAAATTCCACCTGCTTTAGGAACTGTTTCCAACGTTTTTTTAATCTTCTCGTGTAAATCACTCTCACTCAATTTCAGTATACGAGAAGCTCCAGAAATAGCAATTTGGCTTGTCATAAGAATCACCTTTTAATCATATTTTTTTGCAAACAACTACCGCGTTTATTCCACCAAAGGCAAAAGAATTTTTCATTACAATATCAATATTCTTGTTTTCTAACTGTTTTATGATATTAATCCCTGCACATTTTTCATCAATATTATCCAAATTAATTGTTGGTAAAATTCGGCTATTTTTCATCATATCTAGTGAAACAGCCAGTTCCATGCTGCCTGATGCCCCAAGCGTATGCCCAATGTATCCTTTTAAGCAACTTACTGGAGTTTCTGAACCAAAAATATCTTTAATTGCCTCAGCTTCTTCTATATCACCTTGAATAGTTCCAGTGGCATGTGCACTTATTAAATCAATTGATTTAGGTCCAATCCCTGCATCTTTAAGTGCCCCAAGAATACAGAATTTCATTGCACCTCTATCTGATTCGCTTATATGATTACCACTTCCGCAGGTATTATAGCCAATAACTTCTGCATAAATTTTTGCCCCGCGTTTTAAAGCATGCTCGTATTCTTCCAAAATAAGTACAGCGCTTCCTTCTCCGCAAACTACGCCATCTCTGTCTCTATCAAAAGGTCTTGGAGTAAGCTCAGGTGTTTTATTAAACTTACTTGAAGTGGCAAAAAGCACATCAAATGTACCTGTCACAGTAGGATGTACTTCTTCTGCCCCACCACAAATAACAGCTTTTTGCCGTCCCAATCTGATTAAATCATATCCAGTACCTATCGCCTGCAAAGAAGAAGCACATGCAGCATTTGTTGCCATTAAAATACCCGAGATGCCAAAATATTGTGCTACATTCATGGACGCTGTATGAGAAACAAATTTAAAAAAATCCATTGAACTTATCTCTGAAATATCTTTTCTCGGTATTATTATCTCAAAAGTTTCAGCCAATGCCTCTGGACTTCCTATCGTAGAACCAATTATGCACCCTACATCTCCATTGGTCAAAAAATCATTGCTTAATCCTGAATCAGAAATAGCATCTTCTGCAGCCTGAACTGCAAAAATAGCCATTCTTCCCATAGAGCGTCTTTTACGTCTGGGAATATCCTTTTCGCCAAACAGTTCTGCAGGAGCTGCAACAGTACTGTTAAAATTTCGATAATTTTCCCATTCAGTCATATTTCTGACGCAAGTTTTGCCAGAAAGCACACCTTGAATAAAAGGCTCCATACCTCTTCCATAAGGCGAGATTAAACCAATACCAGTTATAACAACCCGGTTCAAAGCATCCTCCTAATATTTAAATTCTACTTTAGATAAAGTGACCGTAGTATTTAAAACAATAAAAAAGCCTGTAACAGGATATTATTCAACTGTAACAGGCTTCAATTTACAGAAAATTTAGATTTAAGCTTTTTTGCCGTGTCTAAATCCCTCTTCTATTTCTTCAAGAGTTTTGCCCTTGGCCTCAGGAAGAATAAAGATTGCTATATAAGCATAAATAGCACTTGTTATAACGAATATCCAGAAAACTCCTTGGAATCCGATATGCCCTGCCCATAGTAAAACTACAGCAGAAAGGAATGATGATGCAAGGCTGTTTGCAAACAAACAGATTGCCATACCTTTACCTCTAATTCTAGCAGGAAGATATTCAGACATTACAAGCCACACAATAACTCCAGGTCCTACGGCATAAAGACAGATAAATACTACAAAACCTATCGTTAACAATACTGCTTGCCCAGATCCCCCAAAAAGAAATGAAAGAGCACAAAGTGCTAAGCCAATAGTTAATCCCACTGTACCAATGGAAAGAAGTTTTTTACGTCCAAGTTTGTCAATAAGAATCAAAGAAATAATAGTAAATATTACATTCAATACTGTAACTCCAGTACTTAAAAGCATCGTTATCATATTAGACGTAACACCTGCATCTTTGTAAATTACCGGGCAATATTGAAGAATAACATTAATTCCAGTGAACTGCTGGAGGATAGCTACAGCCAAAGCAATACCAAATGGTATCATATATGCTTTTTTAAAAACAGTTTCCTGCTTAATCTTATTGCCTTGTGCGATTTCACGTTCCTTTTTTAGAGTTTCCATCTGTCCTAAAACAACTTCAACGTCATCGTCAAAATAAACTTTTTTCAATGCATTTTTTGCTTTTTCAACACTTTTTCTTAAAAAGAAAAATGACGGTGATTCTGGGAGTATGGCAATTCCTATGATAAATACAACGCCTGGGATCAAAACCATACCAAACATAGCTCTCCAGTTGCCCGAAGATGTAAAAGCTAAGTCAATGAAATAGGCTATAGTAATACCTAATGTTAAAAAAAGTTGAAAAAGAGCAATGGCACGTCCTCTGAGATTTGGAGGGACAACTTCACTTATATAAACAGGAAGAATCATAGAAACTACGCCAATTCCAAATCCCTGTATAAAGCGTCCAGCTAACAAAGTCCCATAAGAGTTACAAATAACTGTAAGAAATACACCTATTAGGAATAGAATTGTTCCAACTATTAAAACATTTCTTCTGCCCCATACGTCAGCAACAAAACCTGAAATCAAAGTAGAGATACATCCACCAAATAGAACAGCAGCAACTATGAATCCTGTTTGTTCCGTTGTCAGAGTGATATCTCTATTTAAGAAAAGCAGTGCACCCGATATCACTCCGATATCATAACCGTAAAGAATACCACCCAGTGCTGCGAAAATAATAATCAACATTGTTAATTTCTTCTTGTACTTCCCAGAGAGTGTCCCTAAATCTCCGCCGCCATTTGCTACTTTTACAGGCATATTTATCCCTTTTTTTTAGTTAATAATGTATGACTTGTTGAAAAATAAAATATATTATTTTGACATAACCCACAACAAAAGTATAAACTATTTGACTTTTTAAAATTTACAAAGTCAAACATTAAATTAAGACAAAAATTGATTGCCATTGTATTAAAATTAAGCGTTCAATAAAATCAATTCTCTTTCTTTTTGCCTTTTTGAAATCTTAGGATAACTTTATTAGCTGTACCCTGTGCAAAATTTAATATATTCACTACCGAGAATAAAAAATAAAGGTGAAAAATGAAAAAACCAGGCGATGAAATTCTTTGTCCATACTGCAGTCAGTCTTCATTTTTAGTAAAAAAAACTATAATGGACGGTTGGATAAAAAAGGGCGAAGAACTTGTTTGTTCCTCATGTAGCGCTCAGATGTATGAATTCAATTCAAAAAAAGAAGAACTATCTAAACCTTTACTAAATGAAAAACTAAAAGAACTAAATAGTTTTTTATCGCTCGATGAAAACGATATAACAAAACCTGCAATAATTTCAAATGAGAGTGATCAACATTTCTGCAGAGACTGCATTCACTTAATATCACATCCATTTTTAACACGCTGTTCGCTGCTCAAAAAAGATGTCAATCCAATGGGAGATTGCCCTGAATTTTCATCTAAACAAAAGTAAACATATCCTATGGTCTCATTTTCCCCTGACGAACCTCTCTGAAAAAATTCTTAAACATCTCACTGCACTCAATATTTAAAATGCCAGACCTAACATTTACACGGTGCAGAGATGTCTCAAAATTCGTAATATCAAAAGCACCACCGCATCCACCAAATTTTGGATCAGACATCCCAAAACAAAGAGTACCAAGCTTGGCATTTACCATTGCTCCTGCACACATTGGACATGGTTCTTTTGTTACATAAATGGTTACTTCAGACAAACGCCAATTCCCAATTGTGCTAGATGCTTGAGTAATAACGAGTATTTCAGCATGAGCAGTAGCATCTTTTAATGTTTCAATTTGATTATAAGCTTTGCCTATTACAGAACCATTATAAACAGCTACAGCTCCGACAGGAACCTCGCCTATTGAATAAGCCGTCTCTGCCTGCTTCAACGCCAACGACATATAATATTCGTCTTCAGTCATTTTTATTATGTCCATATTGTTCTCTCTTTAAATTGATGTTACGCAAAATTTGAAATCTGCACAACAAAGAATGTGAAATATTTTGTCAACTAATTAACACAATTTAAACTAATTATTTTTAAACAAAAAAATCATTAACCACGAAATACTCGAAACAAACGAAAAAAAATATAATTAAAATCAATTCAAGATAAACATCAAAGAGATGTCTTAATGAAAACCTAAAAAAAGAAAAATGAAAACACGTTTTTATTTTTCATTTTTATAGGTTTTTAGGCAAATTAATTTGCCGTTGATGTTTATTTTCTGTGTAATCTGTGGCTAACAATTCTCAGCGTTCTCGGCTTCTCTGCGGGAAATAGAATAATAAAGATAACTGCGTAAGGTCAGTTTGAATATAAAACTTTGAATGCAATTAGATGATTTTTTTGTACACATCAATAGTTTTAGCAGCTGTTTTTCCCCATGAGAATCTAGATGAGTTTAACTTGCCTTTCAAAATCAAATCGCTTCGCAACTTTTCATTATTCATAAGCGATGAGATGGCAGCAGATATGGAATCGATACTTCTAGGATCTACAAGCAATACTGCATCTCCTCCAATTTCAGGCATAGACGAAACATTAGACGTGATCACTGGAACGCCCATTTCCTGTGCATTAATAATTGGCATCCCAAAACCTTCGTACAGCGTAGGAAAAATAAGGCAATCTGAAGCTGCAATAAACGCATTTATATCCTCAATAGGTCCTGTCATGAATATTTTCTTTTTTACTTTTTCATTTTCTAAAAGGAAGTTTAATTCTTGGTCATTTTTAGGGAAATATCCAAGTATAACAAGCTTATACTCATCCGAAATAGATGATTTTAAAAAAGCTTTTATCGTATTTGAACAATTTTTTCTTTTGTCAGAAGCAGAAATTGTTGTTAAAAATTTCGAATCACTGCTAAGCGAGTTTTTAATGAATTTTTTGGCCTTTTCAATTCTATCGCTGCTCATAGAAAAAACATCATTGTCATGAGCCAAATGAACTATTGAGATCTTTTCTTTTTTAATTTTAAAAACCTTAATTAAATCTTCTAATGTTGAATTTGAGATAGCAATTATGTGGTCTACATCATTAATAGCTTTTTGAAACTGTTCAGTTTTAGATTCTTTATAAAAGTCAGGAAGAACAAACCTTCTCAAATCATGAACAGTCATGACTCTTGGTTTACCTTTAGTTGGCGGCATAAGTTGAAAAATAGAGTGATAAATATCAAAATCACCTGTAAACTTTTGCAATGGAGGATAAGGAACAAAGTTCCAAATTTTTTGAAGCCACCTAAGCTTTATTTTAGTTGGTGAAAGCACAAAAGAATCACTTAGTTCTTTTTTGATCTCTTTAGCTCTATCGTCATATCGATTAAAATAAAAAAGTGAAAATTCAGGGCAGTTGTCAAGCTTTTGCATTGCTTTGAGTAAATTGCTGCCATATGTATAAAAACCTGTATACCTCTCTTTAATTACAGGCGTAAAATCAATTGCGACTTTCATCATAATTTTTCCTTATCTTAGAAATGATTTGAATCTTGCCTAATAGTTTACTGCACCGACGAGCTCGCTTGCGTGTTTTATGTTGTGTTTTTTCATGTAGGATTTGAGACCTTCTAAAATCTCAATCGGAGCGTAGGGGTTTGAGAAATTGGCAGTTCCAACTGCTACAGCCGAAGCCCCTGCAAGCATCATCTCGACGGCGTCAGCATAGGTAAAAACGCCTCCCATTCCAATAATTGGTACAGTGACAGCCTTATATACATCATGTATCATTTTTATCGCAATTGGCTTTATAGCTGGACCGCTTAATCCACCAGTAATGTTGGCGAGTTTAGGTCTTCTTGTTTCTATATCGATTGCCATGCCTGTTAAAGTGTTAATCATTGAAATCATATCAGTTCCAGAGTCTACGACAGCTTTGGCAAAATCAGATATTTTAGTAACGTTTGGACTTAATTTAGTTATAAGAGGCAGCGTCGTAACCTTTCTAATTTCAGCAACAACAAAAGATGCCTGCTTTAGATCAGTGCCAAATGCGATTCCCCCCTCTTTAATATTCGGGCAAGAGATATTAATTTCCAAAGCGTCTACACCTTTGGCTTCATTCATACGTTCCGCAACATAAATGTAATCCTCAACAGATTTTCCCCATATATTTACAATAATTTTTGTATCTGATTTTTTAAGAAAAGGAAGATAGTTTTCATCATTTATAAAAGAATCTACGCCAGGATTCTGCAACCCTATCGCATTCAACATTCCACACGATGTTTCACAGATTCTTGGTACGGGATTACCGTTTACAGGTTTTGGAGAAATTCCTTTCACCATAACGGCTCCCAACTTAGAAAGAGGATAAAACTGTGAATATTCCTTCCCATATCCAAATGTTCCAGATGCAGTCATAATAGGATTAGTAAATTCAATCCCCGCTAATTTTATATTAAGTATTGCCATATTCCATCAATCGTTAATTTTAATATCTGCCATTAGCCAATAAATAATTTTTTAGAATTGAAAACAGGTCCATCTGAACATGTCCTTGCATAAGACCACCCCTGCTCTTTTGATGCATCTTTTACTTTTACAACACAAGCAAAACATGCCCCCACTCCGCAACACATATGGTGATCAAGACTCAATTCACACTCAACGTCTGATTTTAAAAAAAGTTCCATTAACACATTCATCATACCTGCTGGTCCGCATGCATAATAGGCATTGTTATTTAACGAATCAGATGCAATATGTTTTTTTAACAAGTCTGTTACCATCCCAGTCTCACCTGCAGAGCCATCTTCAGTAGCAATTTCAACATTAAAATCAAGTTTTTTGTAATCATCAACAAAAAGAAGGTCTTTTTTACTCCTTGCACCAATCAGAAGAGTGCCTTTCTTTATGGAGTTTTTTGCGAGAAGATAAGTTGCAGCAGCACCATATCCACCAGTAATTAAGATAGGGGTTTTATCTTCGGAAGGAGTTGTATATGGGTTGCCAAGAGGTCCCAAAAGATTGCATACCATTCCAGGTTTTAGTCTTGATAAAGATTCAGTCCCATCACCTACAACTTTGTATACAATGGAGAGAACTCCAGCATCGGAAACATTAAAAATGCTGAATGGTCGTCGAAATATTCTGTCTTTCAAACATAAGATCTGGAGGTGTACAAACTGACCAGGCTTAACATCAGCACAAATTTCAGGAGAATAAAAGTCTACTTTATAGTAAGAGCCTTTTATCTTTGCATTGGTAATAATTCCTGAAGATTCAATTTTCATAATTTGTGTTCTTAGTATCTCTGTATATTTGTGAGAAATAAAGTTAAAAATTTATGAAATAAAACAGTAATCTATACGGTTAAAGGTTCTATTTCAATATGTCAAAAATAGAGTTATCTATATTATTATTCAGATTAAAACTATTTACGAAATATTCAATTTCAGCCCCCATGATATCAGTTTTAGTTTTAACAGCAACGTTTACTCCATGAATATTCTCATACTTTTCTACATAAATTTGTTCATTTATCAATGTCCCATCAGAGCATATATCCATATCCATGCGCCTAAGAAGAAAATCTTTATTATCAATGTATAAAACTAATGGATTTTTGATATTATATTCATTTTTCGGAGTGCATGTCAAAACATAACATTCATATTCACCAACCTTGCTGTAAAAATCTGAAAGTTCAAATTTTGAAAATAGATTTTCCCAAACCTTTTCACCAGGAGCTTCGAGCATAGCATTAAAAATAAAATAATCGCGTTCTCTGCCCGTCATAATTACAGAATTTGTTGTTCCAGAAGCAAATTTCCAGGCAACTTTACCATTATACGCCTGAATAACATACTGTCCGTCAGTGAAAACTGATTTAACATAAAGCATATCCGGGGTTTTGAATATTAAATTAACGTTCATTTTTATTTTTTGCACAGGCATAATAAGTTCACCTGTTGTAACTTTATTATCCGCTTTAGACAAAGCACCTGAAGGATCAGTAGCCTTTTCCATTTTGGATATTAGATTTTTGGGAGAAATTTCTACAAAATCTGCCCCAATGCACAGTGCTGAAAATTGAAGGAAAAACAAAAATAAAAACGACAACGTCAATACAAAAATAATTTTATTTTTCAAACTATTCATAAATTTTTCTAAATCCTATTTTCTTTTTGTGATATAAATTCTCTCAAAAGTTCCCTATCGTCAAAATGGTATTTAACACCATTAATTTCCTGATACTGTTCATGTCCCTTCCCTGCGACAAGAACGATTGAACCTGGCTCTGTTAGTATTACAGCCATTTTTATAGCAATTTTTCGATCTTTTTCTTTTTGGTAATCAACTTTTTTTTCTATCCCTTTCTCAATATCATCAAGGATTGCATCAGGTTTTTCTGTTCTTGGATTATCACTGGTTATATAAATTTTATCTGCTAATTGGGATGCAACTTTTCCCATTCTAGCACGTTTAGTTTTATCTCTATCACCGCCACAACCGAAAACGACAACTAATTTTTTAGGATTTTTAGCTCTTAATGCTTCCAACACACGCTTTAGAGCATCATCTGAATGAGCATAATCGACATAGTATTCAACGCCATCAGATGAATGAACACGTTCCAATCTTCCAGGGATAAAAACAGGCTTATCAAAAGAAGACAGTATCTCCGATAAGTCAAAACCTAAGCCGTGGGCTATCGCAATCGCGCCAAGCACATTCATACAGTTATATATGCCGGTAAGATTTGTTGTGAAAGGAAATTTTTTAGAATCAAACATTAAAGCAACTAATTCGCTACTATTTGCATTAGGAAATAGTGGCTTATAATCCGTATTACCAAGTCCATATGTATATTTCAGTATGAAGATTTCATTATAAAGCTTATTGCCATAATAGTCATCTACATTAATCACTGCAAATCCATTACTTTTAAGTTTTTCTTTAAATAAAAGCTTTTTAGCAGCATAGTAATTTTCCATTGTTTTGTGATAGTCTAGATGATCTCCTGAAATATTAGTAAAAAGAGCAGCGTCAAACTGAGCTCCGCCAAATCTATTCTGATGAAGTGCATGGCTCGATGCTTCCATAACCACATATTCGCAACCTGCTTCAACCATTTCATAAAACATCTTTTGAAGCTCATATGGCATTGGTGTAGTACGGTCTGCTGGCACATCTACATCTCCATAAGAATAATTAACAGTAGAAATAAGGCCAACATTTTTTCCTAAATTTTTAAGAATGTGCCGAATCAGATACGCAGAAGATGTCTTTCCGTTTGTCCCTGTAACACCAATGAGTTTTAAGTCTTTTGAAGGATATGAAAATCTTAATTCTGAAATTGAAGCATATGCATAGTACGAATTAACGACATGTATTACGGGTATTTCAAGCTGTCTTAATTCATCTGAATAATTTTCTACAATCAAAGCCGAAGCTCCTCGGTCTAATGCAGATTTTATATATTTATGGCCGTCAGAATATTCGCCGTTAATAGCAACGAATAAAAATCCTGTTGAAACCTTCCTTGAATCATTAGAAACATCAACTACTTGGATACTGTTAGTGCTGTTATTATTATACACATTTAACACATTGTTTGATAGGGCTTCGATATATTCTGAAAGAGGAATAGAAAGTCTTAGTTCACACATAACACAACCATGATTTATAAGTGAATTTAAAAGTTAAAGATACAATTAAAAATAAAAAAACAGTATAATCATAACCAATAATTCTTTTTTTAAAATTCCTGAATATACCATCTAGATTTTATCGAACAAAACAAATATAGTCTTTACTACGTTTGGGGAAATAATTAATGTTACACAAAAATAGGAATATACACCACAATATAATGAAAAATAACTGCATAATATCAATGAAAACAGATAATTTTAAGGTGAACTTTTTATGATTTGGACATTGTTTTCATACTTACTCTTGGCAATAATAGTAATTTTTCTTTTCGGACTTTGTATATTCATACACGAACTAGGGCATTTTCTAGCTGCAAAATGGAGAAAACTCCATATTGTAGCTTTCTCTCTTGGGTTCAGAAAAATAATTTCATTCCAACGTGGAGGTATAGAATACAGAATAGGATGGCTCCCATTTGGCGGTTATGTCGATATCCCACAGCTTGACTTTAATAATGAGAATATTGCAGCAACCAATAAATGTGGTATAGCTAAGCCTATAGACAGAATAATTGTAGCTTTTGCTGGCCCTCTTTTTAACATATTTTTAGGGCTGATATTTGCGACTTTCCTTTGGTACTACGGAATACCTCAATCAACTCCTAAAATGAAAGAAATTACAGTTGCTTCGGTCTCTGAAAACAGTCCTGAATACCATGCAGGACTGAGAAAAGGTGACATAATCGAAAGAATTAATAATGAATACTTTTATAACAGCTGGGACGGAATTGTACAAAAAATTATTCTATCAGTAGGAGAAATAACACTTAAAGTAAATGACAACGGGAAATTTAAAACAATCTCATATTACCCTGAGATAAATAGATCAAAGGATCCAATGGCAGAGGCTTTGGCTAAAGAAGGCCTTCCTTATCCGTTTTTCAAACCTCTTCTACCTGTTATTATCAGCGTCGATAAAAATTCCAAAGCGGAACTTGACGGACTAAAAACAGGTGACCGAATTATAAAAGTTAATAATAATGAGATTACTGATGCCTTTAACTACGTTGAGGCACTTGAAAATTCAAATGGAAAAAATATCACCATTGAAGTTGAAAGAGGAAATCAACGTCTCACGTTTGATAATATAATCCCAACAAAAGGTGAAACACCAAAAACATATAAAATAGGGATTGTAATTGATACGGCATCATTACCAGTTAAAATATATGACTTAAAAAAAGATCAACCTGCTTTTATAGCAGGATTAAGAGATAATGATCTCGTAATAAAGGCAAATAATCAAGATATTTCAAATGCATCACAGCTGATAAACATTATATCAACTTCTGAAAACAAACCGATAACAATAGTGGTTAACAGAAATAATAAATTTTTAACATTTGATATAACACCTAAACTAACATCCTTAACCTACTACTACATACCTGGTGTCAACATGGCTTTTTATAACCACACCCCACCATGGACGCAGTTCACCAACGTTATAACTATGACCTACCAATCGATAAGAGGAATTCTTTCTAAAAACAGTTACATCAAACCAAGTCATATGAGTGGACCTGTAGGAATAGTAAGTGTCATTGGAACAGCTGTTTATAGAGGTTCATTTATCATTGCACTTAACATTATTACAATAATATCATTTAGTTTGGCACTGTTTAATTTATTTCCGTTACCAGTTCTTGATGGCGGACATATACTCATAGCTTTAATTGAAATAATCTCAGGGAAAAGACTTCCTCCCCGCATACTTCGACCTATCTATACCGCGTTTGTATTTATACTTTTGGGTTTTATGTTTTACGCAACATTTAATGACGTAAATCGATTGACGAACTTCAAAGAAAAATTCACTTCAAAAAACACACATTCAAACGTGAATAATTCAAATGATTTAGTTACTAAAAATAATCAGACTAACCCATAAATTTTCGAACATACTTTTGAAGGTTATATATGCAGCGAAGGGTAACAAGAACAATAAGTGTAGGCAGAGTTGGAATAGGCAGCAAATTTCCTGTTTCAATTCAGTCAATGACAAATACAAAAACATCTGATATCACAGCAACACTTAATCAAATAAATGAATTATCATCTATTGGCTGTGAAATTATACGCATTGCGGTGCCAGACATCCAAAGTGCAAATGCAGTAAACTCAATAGTATCTAATTCGCCTATTCCAGTAATAGCTGACATTCATTTTGATTATAAACTTGCCCTTTTGTCAATTAAAAACGGAATCAACGGAATCAGAATCAATCCAGGCAACATAGGTTCAGCCGACAAAGTGAAAGCTGTTGCTGAAGCCGCTGGCTCAGCAGGAATATCAATAAGAGTGGGTGCTAACTCAGGCAGCATAGCAAAAGATTATAAACCAAAAAGTAAAAATGATGGACTGCAATCAAAACAGGAAACCCTATCAGACTCACTCGTTGAAAGTGCATTATACCAATGCTCTCTTCTTGAAGAGTACGGATTCAAAAATATAAAAGTATCACTCAAAGCTTCAGATGTACTTACTATGATAAAAGCATACAGAAAATTTGCAAAAAAAACAGATTATCCCCTTCACTTGGGCGTCACAGAGGCGGGTACTTTATTTCAAAGCACAATAAAATCATCTGTTGGCATAGG
>ORMF010004088.1_pt1 | contig 20116 bp, 17 predicted proteins | sample 1779871 | NCBI WGS metagenome assembly ORMF01 (sample SAMEA104232316, study PRJEB22302) | groundwater metagenome | biome: forest; feature: aquifer; material: groundwater | place: USA | collected 2011-08-07 | depth 5.4 m | reverse complement strand
ATCAGATGGATCCCTTCGATCACCGACTTGACGACCCGCCGCGCGATGTCGGGACTCTTCGCGATGAACTTCTGCGTTGTATTGAGCCCGGTCTGCTGAACCGGGATGTCCATCTCCTGCATATTTACCAAAACGCGCATGCCGGACGCTACAGCTTTCAAATAGTACGGCGGTTGAATGATCGCGCCGTCGATGATCCTGCCCGTGGACAAGGAGGCAAGAAGAACCGGCACGTCGCCCACCTGCACGTAGGAAACATCTTTGTCCGCATCCAGCCCGAGCTTGCCAATCAGGAGCCGGGTCATCGAATCGGTAACCGTGCCGAAGCGCGTGATACCGAGCCGCTTTCCCTTGAGATCGGCGACGATGCGAATCTCGGGACGAACCACCAGCCGATATAGAGGCTTATTGAGAAAACTGGCGACCATCACCACGTCGACGCCCTGCACACGCGCCGACGCGAGCAGACTCCCGGAGTAGACGCACATGTCGATTTCTCCGGCGATCATCGCCGTCTGTCCAAGCGTCGTTTGTAAATAGAGTATTTGCGGATCGATGCCGTTTTTCTGAAATAATTTGCCTTCGTCGGTAACCCATAGCATCGCGTTGCTAACTGTCGCGCCGGAGTAGCCGATGCGAATCTTGTCGGCAGCATCGGCCGAGTGCGTAAGGGTGAAACAGAAAACGAGTGCTGCGATTGCAATTAAATTAACTTTTTTCATTACGGCCTATTGAAGCGAATCGATGTAACCCGACTTGTCTAGTTCTTCGACGAAGCGGAGATCGGCAAAATCTTTCGGGTCGGCGTTTCTCGCGGCCGGCAGGCGCTTCGACAAATCGTTCAAGATCGCTTTAAAGCCTTCCAAACTCGGATACGGCTTGGGTTTGGGGGAGCCGCGCAACTGTTGGTAAGTCTCTTCCAGCTCCTTGGGATCTTTGATGCGCATGCGCATCGACAGCGCGCGTTTGCTGGTTTCCGGATCTTTGCGCACCACCGCGGCGCCTTCGACGATGGCTTTAACCACGCGTCTAACGATATCCGGCCGGGCGGCGATGTATTTCCTCGTCGTCATCAAGCCGGCGTGTTGATACGGAATCACGGTTTCTTCCAAGTTCATCATGATGCGGCCGCCGTGTTCGAGCGCTCGCTTGTGATCCGGCGGATCGAAGATCGCGCCGTCCACAGTTTTCGCCATCAATGCGGCGACCCGGGTCGGCGTGTCGCCGATCTGCAGAATGGTTACGTCGGTGTCGGGATTCAAACCAAGCTTAGAGACCATCAGACGGTTGCCGAAATCCGATGCGGTGCCCAAGCGTGACACGCCAAGCCGTTTTCCTTTCAAGTCGGCGGCGGTTTTGATCTCCGGTCGCACGACCAAACGAGAAGCCAAATAATTTAGAAAACCGGCAATCATCGTCACGTCAGCACCTTGAAGCCGCGCCGGCGTCAGGAGCAAGCCAGTGTAAACCGCGAATTGTGTCTCACCCGCGATCAACGCGGTCTGACCGAGAGACGCCGCCAGATAAACGACCTCCGCGTCGATCCCGTTTTTTTCGAAAAGCTTCGCTTCCTTGGTTACCCAAAGCAAAGCGTTGCTCGTCGTCGTGCCGGAATAGCTGATGCGCAGCTTGTCGGCAGCGACGTTTCCTCGCGATGCCAATATGATTATTAGGAAAGTCAGCACCAGGAAAGAACAACGTCGAATGGTCATGGGAATGAGAACCCTCACCCTTCCCTCTCCCGCATCCACCGGAGCCGGATCAGCCCCAGGCTGAAGCGGGCGAAGGTAAGACCTTTTAACTCGGTCCGAAACGCCTTGAACGATTTGAACGGCTTGAACGTTTTGAACTCTTAATCCCGAATGACTTTCGTCACGCTGCGCGTCGACCCGCCTTCCGGCGTGCTCTGTCCCCAAACGTGGATATATTGAGACTGCGAGCCGTCGCCGCCGGCGACGACGACGAGGACATCTTCCGGCTTATCGGTCACCGGAATCACGCTGTCGCGCGTCAATTTTAAATCGCTGCGGCGTTTGACCCGCTGGTAAAATGTCTCGTCGGGGAGATCCTTCATGCGATAGGCGGCCCGTTCCCAAACGAATTTCTTCACGTCCATCTTGCTGAAACCGTCGCCGGCGATGATCTTCGCGTGTTCCGGGCAGATGACCATGATCGCTTCCGGCCCCGAGGGTCCCTCCATGCGCTGGGCGAAGTTGGTGAGGATGCCGACCGCCTTCGTGCTGTCCAAATCCGACGCACGTATGGACGCGTCCGCGCTGATCGCCGTCACCGTGCTATGATCGGCTTTGAAACCCCGTTCGACGTGGAGCGGCTCCCAGGGACTCGCCTCTTCGTTCTCGCCGATGCAGATCGAATATTTTCCAGGCCAGCCTAAAGTTGCTTTGCAGGTCGTGCCGGGATACGAGCCGCCGACGTTGCGCTGAATCAAACGCACGAAGCGGCCAATCGTCGCGTTGGCGCGCCAGCCTTCGCCAAGCGCGTTGGCACCGCCGTTGACGTTGAGTTGCTGACGGATCGGACCGTTGATGATGATCATCACCGCCGGCCCGCCGGTGGTCGCCTGCAATGAATAGAGATTGAGCTTCGGATCGGTGACCGCTTCGACACAGGCAATCAGCGTCGGCATATACTCCGGCTTGCAGCCGGCCATCACGGCGTTGATCGCAATCTTTTCAACCGTCGCGGGCGCCCAGCGCGGCGGCACGGCACCGATGACATCTTGCGGGGCGCGCTTTACGGCGGCGAGCATTCGCTGAACGCGCTCTTCGGTCGGCGGGATGATGGGCAGCCCATCGCTCCAACCTTTCTCTTCGAAAAACTCTTGCGCCGCCCAGAGATCGTCGCCGACTTCAATTCGTTCAGCCTGGAGTGCTGCCGTTGCCATAAATGCCTTCCTTTGATTCAACGCCAAAAAGCCTCGGATTGCCGACACGCAGTCGAGCGCGTGACTTGCAACCCCAGACTTTCAATTTCGATATTAAGCGACTTTCGCTTTCGCCGCTTCCGGATCGATCAAAAGATCGACCAGCTTGTCGAACGCCGCATCCGCCCTCTTGCTGACCTCATCCAGCTTCACCGTCCCGATGGGATGTTGGACGACCAGCACTGGATGGTCAGGCGCGCCGAAGGCTTCTTTCTCGGATTTTGCCAACGCATCAAAGGCGTGGGTGATGACGGTCACGGCAAACCGGCCGCGTTTCTGTAATTCGATGGAGTCGTGGACACTCCACGACGTGCACGATCCTCAATCTCCAAGACCGCTGAGAATGAAGTCCGCCTGGGCCGCCAAATCGTCGAGCACTTGTTTCGGCGCCCCCTGCTGGGCCGTGAGCTTGCGCCGCTTGACGACGCCCGCGACGCCGTATTTCTCCCGCAACAGTTGCTCGAACCGCTCGCCCAGCTTGTCCGCGTTCGGCTTGCTGTTGTCGAGCAACCCGACGACCTTCCCGCGTAAATCCGGGAAACGCGGTGGCGCGGGGACTCGCGCCGCAGCCGTCGGTGCCTTTCCTTCAGGACTCAGTACGATCATTTAGAGGCCCTCCCTTCCCTTACCGATCAGAATAGTGCTTTCTATGCGACTATAGTCGAGCAAGCTCGCTGCTGTCAAAGGCACGCAAGCGCCACGGCGGCAAACTTTACTTGCCCGCCTCTTTACACTAAACTCCGGCGTAGTGAAGAGGAGGTTACGGTGGGGACGGAAAACGATCTTGGACTGCTCACCGATCTGTACCAGCTCACGATGGCGCAGGCCTATTTTCAAAACCGGCGCACGGAGCCTGCGACCTTCAGCCTCTTTATCCGGGCCTACCCGGCCAACCGGGGATATTTTGTCTCTGCCGGCCTCGAGGATGTGCTCGAATTCCTCGAAGGGTTCTCCTTCGACTCCGCGGCCGTCGACTATCTTCATTCCCTGAAACTCTTCGCCGATGATTTTCTGGATTTCATGAAAAGCCTGCGGTTCACCGGGGAGGTTTGGGCGATCCCGGAAGGCCGGCTGTTTTTTAAGGATGAACCGATCGTCGAAGTCACCGCGCCGATCATCGAAGCCCAGGTTGTCGAGACTTTCATCATCAATCAGATCAATCTCCAATCGCTGATCGCCACCAAAGCCGCTCGCTGCGTCCATGCGGCCGGGGGCCGCGCCGTGGTTGATTTTTCCCTCAGACGCACGCACGGCATCGACGCCGGCATGAAGGTGGCGCGCGCGAGCTACCTCGCCGGATTTGCGGGGACGAGCAACGTACGCGCCGGCCGGCGTTACGGAATGCCAGTCGTCGGCACCATGGCCCATTCCTTCGTTTCCAGCCACGATCGCGAGATCGACGCCTTTCGCAGCTTCGTAAAAAGTTTTCCTAACAACTCGATCCTGCTGATCGATACCTACGACACCATCGCCGGCGCACGCAACGCGGTTCAAGTCGGCAAAGAGATGGCCGCCAGAGGCGAGCGTCTTCAGGGCGTGCGGATTGACAGCGGTGATCTCGCCACGCTGGCGCGGGAGGTGCGCAAGATATTCGACGCCGCAGATATGAAGGATGTAAAGATTATCGGCAGCGGCGGCTTGGACGAATTCGATCTCGCGGAGTTTGCCAACGCCGGCGTTCCCTACGACAGCTACGGCGTCGGCACGAAAATGGGGGTTTCGGCAGACGCCCCCTGGACCGACTGCGCTTATAAGCTCGTCGAATACGGCGGCCGGCCGGTCTTGAAGCTCAGCACCGGCAAAGTTTCTTGCCCGGGCAAGAAGCAGTTGTATCGTCTGCGCGACGTCAAGGGGCAGTTAAAAAACGATTTCGTGACACGGCGCGATGAAAACATTCCCGATGCGGAGCCAATGCTGAAGAAAGTCATGTCACAGGGAAAAACCCTCGCGCCGCTCCCGTCTCTAGAACAAAGCCGAGCCGCGTTTCTTGAAGAATTTGGCAACCTGCCGGACGCGATGAAATCGATCCGCAATCCGGAGCACTACTCGGTCGAATTTAGCGGGGCGTTAAGAGAGCTGCGTGACGCGGTCGAGCGCAAAGTCGCCGGCCTGGAATAAACTAAGCAGTTCCATGGGACTCCACTTTTGGTTTTCAGTCCGCCCAAAACGACTTCAGATCGACAGACCAAATTGCCGGCCGAAGATCGAGAATGGAGGATTGAGGATCGCCATATTCGATTCTCCATCCTCGATCCTCGACGATTAGCTCGCCGGTGAAGCTTATTAGGCCGCTTACTAGAACCTCACCACCGCCGCGCCCCAGGCAAAGCCGGCGCCGAAGGCGTTGAGCAACACCACGTCTCCCGGCTTGATCCTCCCTTCGCGCCTCGCCTCGTCCAGGGCGACGGGGACGGAAGCCGCGGAAGTATTGCCGTACTTATCGACGTTGACGACGACCTTTTCCATCGGCACGCGAAGCCGCTCGGCCAAGGCGACGATGATTCTGCGGTTCGCCTGGTGTGGGATTACCAGAGAGACTTGCTCGATGCCGATACCCGCCTCTTCCAGCGCCTGGCGGCTGATCTCTTCCATGGAGCGCACGGCTACTTTGAACACCTCTTTACCGTTCATCGTGATGGTGTGCTCGTTGTTCTGAACCGTTTCCGGATTGGCCGGCCTGAGCGACCCTCCCGCGGGGACGTAAAGTGTTTTCGCGTAGGAGCCGTCGGTGCGCAGGAGCACGCTAAGTATCCCGCGGTCGCCACTCTCCGAAGCTCCCAGCACCACGGCGCCGGCGCCGTCGCCGAAAAGTATACAGGTTGAGCGGTCGTCCCAATTGAGCAAGCGGCTGAGCGCGTCGGAGCCCAACACCAGCGCCGTGCGCGCGCGCCCGATACGAATAAATGAATCGGCCACCGCCAGGGCGTTGAGAAAACCGGAGCAGGCGGCGTTCACATCGAAAGAAAACGCCTTGCGCGCTCCGAGCATGTCCTCGAGCACGCAGGCGGAGCTGGGAAAAAGATAGTCCGGCGTGACGGTGCCCATGATGACGGCATCCAGGTCGTTGGCCTCCATCCCTGCGTCCGCCAGGGCGCGCACCGCGGCGTGGTAGGCCATGTCGGCGTTGCCTTTCCCCTCTTCCAGAACGTGCCTTTGTTTGATGCCGGTGCGCACGGTGATCCACTCGTCGCTGGTCTCCACCATTCGTTCCAAGTCCCGATTGGTGATGACCTTGGTGGGAAGCTCCGACCCGGTGCCCAAGATAATGCTTCGCCGATGCGCCCCGCTCATTCAGGCCTCCGAAAAATTACGCAGGCGTTGGTTCCGCCAAATCCGAACGAGTTAGACAGCGCCACGCGGACATCGGCCTTGCGGGCCTCATTGGGCACGTAATCGAGATCGCAGGCCGGATCCGGGTTTTCGTAATTGATGGTCGGTGGGATGATTCCGTGGTGCAACGTCAGGGCGGAGAACACGCCCTCGACCGCGCCCGCGGCGCCGAGCAGATGCCCGGTCATGGATTTCGTCGAGCTGACAGCCAATTTGGGCGCGTGCTCGCCGAAAACTCTTTTGATCGCCTGGGTCTCGTTGGCATCGTTATATTCCGTTGAAGTGCCGTGGGCGTTGATGTAGTCCACTTCGCTGGGCGCGATGCCGGCGTCTTTCAGCGCCAGGGCCATGCAGCGCGCCGCGCCGTCTCCTTCCGGTGCCGGCGCGGTGATATGATAGGCGTCGCCGTTGGCGCCGTAGCCGATGATTTCCGCGTAGACTTTCGCGCCGCGCTGGAGCGCCCGTTCCCGCTCTTCAAGGATCAGGATGCCAGATCCTTCGCCGATGACGAATCCGTCGCGATCCTTGTCGAAGGGCCGGCTGGCGCGTTCCGGCTCGTCGTTGCGCGTCGAAAGCGCTTTCATGGCGGCAAACCCGCCGACGCCGAGCGGCGTGATCGCGGATTCTGTCCCCCCGGCGATGACCGCGTCTTGCAGACCTCGACGAATCATATGGAACGCTTCGCCGATGGCATGGGTCCCCGAGGCGCAAGCCGAGGTCGGAGTCCAGTTGACGCCCTTGGCCCCATGCCGAATCGCAATCTGTCCCGGGGCGAGATTCGAAATCACTTTGGGAATAAAAAAGGGAGAGATCTTGCGCGGACCGCCGTTGAGCAAGGCTTCCTTGGTCGTTTCGATGGTCTCGATGCCGCAGAAACCGACGCCGACGATCACGCCGACCTGCGCCGCCCATTCCGGTTCAACCTTGAAGCCGCCGTCCTCCGACGCCATGGCCGCCGCCGCCACGGCGTATTGAATAAAGAGATCCATTTTCTTGATCTCTTTCGTTTCGATAAAATCCTCAGCGCGAAAATCCGGGACCTCGCCGGCGATCCGGGAGGCGAACGCGTCGCTAATAGGGAAACGGGTGAGCTTTCGGATACCCGAGCGGCCACCAGATAACGCATCCCAGTTTTTAGCCAGCCCAGTGCCGAGTGGACTGACAAGCCCGAGGCCGGTGATGACAACTCTGCGTTGTTCAGATGTGTTCACGATTCGTAACCAAACTGTAATAGGATTGGAATCTAAAGATAGACGAGTAGTGCGAGAGGGTCAATAGTTCTGTTAACGATATTTTTCGTGCACTTGCTGAATTCGACGAATCAGCGGTTGCAACCGTGCACCAGCCGATTCACTCAACTGATCCGAAATGCTTTCCCCGTCCCGCAACGCGTTCAGCACCGCGGCGACGGAATTCCGAAGCGCGGCGAGGTCATATCCGCCTTCGAGCAAGAATGCTATTCGGCGTTCGGAACATTGATCGGCCACCTCTAATAACATCTTGGCCATCGCAGCGAACCCCTCCTCCGTTACTCCCATGCCACCGAGAGGATCACGCCGGTGCGGATCGAAGCCGGCCGATACCAGGATCCACTCCGGCGCGAATTTGGCCGCCAACGGTACAACGAGATCATTGAAGGCCCTGAGATACTCGGCATCGGCGCAACCGGCGGGAAGCGGGATGTTCAAGGTGTAGCCTTCACCGGCGCCTGCGCCGACTTCGTCCATCGCGCCGGAACCGGGATAATATGGAAACTGGTGCGTCGAAATATACAGCACCGACGGATCCTCATAGAAAGCATCCTGAGTGCCGTTGCCATGATGCACGTCCCAGTCCATGATCAAGATCCGTTTCGCGCCGTAAGTCCGCTTCAAATATTCCGCGCCGATGGCGATGGTGTTGAACATGCAGAAGCCCATCGCGCGATTGCGCAACGCGTGATGGCCCGGGGGACGGACCAAAGCGAAACCGTTCGGGTTCTCGTCTGCTGCGATGGCGTCGAGCAGACGCAAGAAACCTCCCACCGCCAGCATACCCACGCCGAAGGAATCGCGACAGGTGATCGTATCGCCGTCGAGCGCATAACGGTTTTCTTTTGCAGTGGACTCAAGCAGAGACACATAGTCGGCTCCATGGCAGAACTCGATCTCGGCTCGAGTCGCCGGTTTCGGCGGCAACAAATGGAACTGACCGGCGTCTAACGCTTGGGCAAGCTGGAGTAGAACCTGAATTCGCTCAGGCCGCTCGGGATGGCCGTCCCCAGGTTGGTGTTTGAGATATTCCTGATCGATGACGACACCTGTTCTTTTCACTGAAATGAATTTATCATCTGAAAACTCAAGTCACAACTCGACGGTGCGCCGATTCCTTGCGCTGACTCCGTCGAGATGTGTGCTTTGTAATGACTTCGGCTCGAGCAACGCGCTTACCTTGACTCCGCGCAATCCAAAGGGTATGAATTCATTTCAGATATTTGCCGCGGGGGGGAGCAGTCTGGCAGCTCGCAAGGCTCATAACCTTGAGGTCCCGGGTTCAAATCCCGGCCCCGCAACCATATTTTCCGGATAGTTAGACGGACACTGTGCTAGATTTGAGCGATTAATGTTCAATCCCTGTCTGGCACAGTAGTTCGTCTCTATCATCGCCACGCTGGTCCCTACGTAATCCGCGATAGCCTTGAGATTGTGCCCGGCTCTTACCAACTCGGTGATGGTCGTATGCCGGCACCCGTAGAATTTTCGATGCCGGATACCAAGCTTTTTTAGCGGCTCCTTCCAGAAATGCTCGGCCCACTTCTTTGACATTGGCTCGCCACGCTTACCGACAAACACGTGCTCTAGCCCGAGTTCGCGGGATGGTAAAAGCTTCAGGATGCCTATGAGCGTTTCGTCAACCGGAATGATCCGGTCGCTGTTGGCCGTCTTGGTTGCCGCCGTGACGCCCATGTTGCGAGCCTTGTTAATTGATACCGTCCCGGCCGCAAAGTCCACGTCCGCCCAGGTAAGCGCGAAGGTCTCTGATGGTCTCATGCCGGTGTGAAACTGCCAAGCGACAAGCGGATAGTAAAAAAAATCATTCTCGATGTACCACGCGATGACGCGGTCCCGCTCCTCGGCGCTAAACGGGTCCGGCTTTTTTCGCGGTAGCCGCGGCCAATGGATATCGATAAACGGGTCCTTGCCTTGTAGCACTTCTATTTCGATTCTGGAGTCCCGGTAGAGCGCCCGAAAGTGCGCGTCGATGATATTCCTCGCCGTCTTTACCGCAAGGCCACGCTTGAGAAGCGCCACGCGAAAGTCGTTTAAGTCCCTAGTGGTGATAGCCGCTAACTGCATATGTTTGAATGCCGGCAAGATATAGGCTTTGAAGCTAAAGCGATAATCGCTGATCGTGCTCCGGCGGTAAAGCGGTTCGACCTTCCCTTGAATCCAACGCTCGAAAAAGTCTTCGACCGTTGGCGTCGGCTCAAGTCCATACTTACCCCTGATGTACTGCTCTAGCCGATGCTCGGCGAGTCCTTTTTTGCTGGTCTTAAGCGATATTCGAATCTGTCCGTCCACCAGATACCAGATGGAGTCTCGCCGTTTTAGGTGTGCTGGCATTGAGCAACGCCTCCTCAATCGGAATTTTTAAGCCGTCAATCACTCTGTAAAACGCATCAAGCCGGCCTGGGACTTGGCCGTTTAAAATCTTGGCTAAAGTCTTGTTATTGACGCCCACATTGACGCAGGTCGCAGCAACGCCCCAGCCATTCCTTTTCATGCCTTGGAGTATGCGCGGGACGTTGACTTCAGCGTTCATGCCAGCCGCCAAAACCATTCGCCGGTGCCACGCTCTTTCGATGCCCGGATGTCGAGCATTTCCTTTGCCCGCCATACAGTGCGCCAGCTTATCCCGGCCTTTTGCGCCTTTGTCTTCACGTCGTTTGACGACATGGGTCCGGTGCTTAGCGCATCCTGCAAAAAACGCGTCGCCGCGTCCAACTGCTTTGATTCCCGCTCTCGTTTCGGCTCTCCGGTCCCTAGCGCTTCGTCTGCGGTGTCCGAAGTCTCGCCACCCCAGCGAAAGCCACCGTCACTATCAATGAAAAATTCGACCGTAGGTTGCAAACCAGCAAGACTCGCCTTTGCATGTGCCATCAAGCGCCTCTCTGGATTATCCGAGTCCTGCGCGAAGACGAAGACGCTCCGGCATATTGCGGCAAAGTCAATGCTACCCTGCCCGCGATACAACGCCTTGCTCTGCGGCGATTTGTTCAAGTGACGGATGAGCACAAGCGCCGCCTTGCGTTTCTCGGCTACCATCGCCAGCGGTCCAAGCACGCCGCGCACGTCGGATGCCCGGTCCGTGTTCTTGCCGTTGGCGTAGGCAATAACCGGGTCAAGGATAATGAGCGCCGCAGGAAACTCGGCAAGCATCCGGTCTACTAAGTTCGCGTTGATGCTGGCCGGCGTGAATCCCATTTCACGATTCGGAATTGCAATCATGCTCATGTCGGCGCCCAACTTTCGGAGCCGTGGCTTTATCGTGTCGCCGTATCCGTCTTCTGCGCTGATAATCAAACTGCGTAACGGCGCTTCCGGCTCTTTGTCGAATGGTAGCGCCTTGCCGTTGGATATCGCTGCGGCGATCGTTAGCGCCACGTAGGATTTGCCGACTCCCGGATCGCCGTCGAACAACGTCGTCTTGCCGCGCGGGATTCGTTTGTCCCAGAGAAAATCCACTTCTTCCTCCTCGACGCCCTGCAAAAGCTCGCACAACGGTTTGCTTCCCGGTGACTGTTGAGGTCGCGCGCGACTTTGGCGCGCCTTGCCGATGGTGTGCGACAGGTACGCCTCGGTCGCCGCGGCTCCCTTACCGGACGGCATTCGCCGCAATATCGCCGCAATTTCATTATCACAGAAGCCTTGGGACACCAAAAGCGCCGCCATCGCCATGTCATAGCCGCTACCAGACTGATCTTTTAGGTCGGGTCTCTCGCCACGCCATGTCGCCGCGATAGCGCGATGCTTGGCGAGCAGCGTTTGAAACCTTTGAGGCAACTCATCCGGAATGTCGTCAAGTTTCGCCTTTGCGTTTGACGATGATGACATTTGCCAAAATTGCTTTAGGTTCTCAATGTTGTAGCGTGGACCATCGTCGATGATGATTCTGCAAAGCGGCCTGTGAATGTATTTAGAGTTCTCGCGCCCAGGCGTCCGAAGAATCCGAGTAACGTCATGCGTAGAGTCGCCGCCCAAGCGCTGCGCGATGCCCTTCGATATGCCCTCAGCTAATTTGATTTGCTCATCGCCGGAGACCACAAGAGGCGTTACAAGAAACCAGTAAAGATGACGCCCATTCCCACTGTCGATAACCAAGCTAGGCTTGAGCGGGAACTTCGCTAACGCGCGTTCAAAGGCTGCTTTTGTGGTCGTTTTGAAGTCGATGTCAACCGCGACACACCTAATCTCCGCAATGTCGCTTTTTTCCGCATTCGAGATTCCCGGCTTGCGCAAATTGATGCCGTGAAACATGTCACCGCCGCCGTTGGTCGAAAAGGCGAGAAGTTTATCGATGTCGCGGCCGGCCATGCTTTGCGGCGAGCCGTATTTGTCCAGTGCGGTATCGAACGTCAAACGTCGCAGCTCGATGTCACCAACGCTGTCGGCGAGCAACATCGAGAAAAAACGGCGCTGAACTTCGATGACGCCGTGGTCGGTGGTCACCGCCCGCCCCCAATCTGCTCAAGTAGACGGTCGGCGAGCGAGTTAACGTCGCGCATAACGACTACATTCCCGCCAGCGTCGGGATGATGCTTCCGCGCCAACGCCCGCCGCCCGGCTTCAACAATTTCACTGGCAACTTTTCGCTGTTCACTCGATAGACAAAACGACACCGACACTTCACTCATCGCCCGGCGCGCGCGTTCCATCATGACTGCCTCGCGTAAAACTGGACGCAACTCGATACTGGCCAGCCAGCAAAGATAGTCTTCCGGCAGGTCGCGCAACTGCCAGCCTCGATATTTTCCAAATGGCAGCGTCATTGCGCCCTCGACGGCTTGCAATCTGACAGGGTTTTATTGTAGGATAAACTCACTTCGTTCTCTTCTGGGTCACGTTAGCGCGTGGCCCTTTTTTTTGCCTCAGGGAGAAAGTGCTCTGCCGGTGTTACGCGGCCGGCAGAGCACCCGTGGAGACATGGCGAACATCGAAACCACGTCCCAACTATGCCGGCGAAGGAGTGCCCGCATTTCTTGGATTCCAACCTTCTTCCTGTCTAATTTCATCCGGTGTCAAAATGTTTGCCTCAACCGCAATCTTCCACGCCGCCCAACGCTGCGCCGGGTCACCACGCAACAAGCCGCTAAGGTCCAACTCTATCTTGTGAGTGCTGCGGGTCGCCTCTGAGAAGACGCTTCGGGAAAATTCACTTTCGAGTTTCCTGATCCATGGTGTCAGAGTTTGTTGCGCAAACCACCGGAGCATTGTTTCGGTGTTCGTAAAGGTTCCATGGGTCAGATCACCAACAACAGGTGGAGGACAACCGAATATCCGCGCCAGCTCTTCGGTCGTAAATCGCCGGGATGCTAAAAATTCCGCATCCTCGGGACTCACCGAAATCTGTTTCCACTTGATGCCGGATTCCAAGATCAAGGTCTTTGCCGCGTTACTCGAGCCTGAAAATGCCTCTGTGAAACTTTTTCGCAACTGCTGGCGCGAGCCGTCACTCAGTATGCCGTCCACTTCTAGCGCGCCGCTAGGATTCGCGCCGTTCAGATAAAGCGCGTTGGCAAAATTCTGAATTGACAGCCCCGCTTGAACAACAGCCGCCGCTCGCGCCAAGCGAGACTTGCCCACAAGCCCGTCGTCGCTTCGGTCCCGCAGGTGGAATACCTCAGACTGTAGCAATCGCCGTGGACGGCCCGTCCCGCCGCTAAGATAGGTGATGTCGGTCACGTCGTAGACCAGACGGTTCCCAGGTAGTAACTGGACGCCGACGTTCTCCCAGGGAATAGGATGGAGTCCGATCACAGTGCCCCGGCCATCGGTGGCGATCTCGGACAGAGCATTGCCACGGAGCAGCGCCGATGCCATCGCCCACTCAATCCAATCGCTCCACGTCTGATTTGCATTTGGTCCGCCGTCGATCAACCGCGCTATTGGATGAACGTCGTCAATGCTCCGTCCGTCCGCGCTGAAGCGATACACGTAAGCCGGAAGCGATGCCATGGCGGATGATATCGCGCCGACGCAAGCCAAGACGGTTGAAAGATTCTCAGCCGCCCGTGGATTCGTCGGGTAAGCGGAGCCCAGGTCGATGCCCTCGCGTAGCAAGTCCCAGGACGTAACGTGTCGGGTCTCTACCGGATCAAAGGCATCCGCAATCCTTCTCAATAACCCCATTTGCAGGTCTCCAAATAGAGCTTGGCCATGTTGAGCCTCGGAGTCTTCGCCCGTGGTACAACCACGGTGCCAGGATATGCCGGCCAGGCGGAGACCACGCTGATTTCCACCAGGTTGACGGATCGCAGCTCCCGATGGTTGCCGGTCCATCGCTCGCCATCCTTGTTGACGGTAAAGCCGAATGACATGCCGCCCAGGTCGCCACGCTCGGCGAGCGTCAACACGTCTTTCCCCGCCTGGGTCTCAGGCAAGGAAAGATCAAACTGAAGACCTTGTGAGTCTTCAGTGAGTTTCAGATTTCCGCTTTTGGTACGTGCCAGCACCCGCGTCTGATCGTGATCGACAAGCGCCAGGATATCGCGCTTGGTCGATAGACTCGCCGCGAATGCCCCCGCCGCGATGGTCTCGACAACGTCGCCGATCCTCGCTTCGGTCCCAAACTTTGCGGCATACCCTTCAAGCCGCCGCCCGGTTGCGCGGTATTCTGTGACTGCTCTGGTCTCGATCATGTGGTCAAAAGGTCTTTTGTCGCTGCGAAAGATGCAGCATGACGCAACTTGATGTCCAGCGTGGCCATGGCCCGGATTTGGACGTTCCCCTTGCTGTAAGCCGTGGTCTCGTAGGGATTCACCAAAACGTCCAGCTCACTCCACACGCCGATCAACACTTCGGACCATGAGCCGAAAATCAACGCGCTGCATACCGCGCCGGAAGTACCCTTGGTTAAGGTATTTGGCACGTTGTTGGATGCCGCCAACGGATAATCGGCGAGCAAGTCCTTGCCCTCCATGATCATCCTGCTATCGGTCGAAGCAACGCGGACGGTGGAGCGCATTTTCTTGACAGCATTGAATGTGCTCAAGAAGCCCATCGCCGAGCCGTTGGCATTCTGGACGGTCGCAATTAGCGCCAGGACGTTCGCCCAGGTCGGAACGAGTCCGTTGGTATCGCCAGGAACGTCGCCGATGCCGCTGGTTCCCAAGATTCCAACCGGCTCATTTGAGCCGCCACCCTTGATCGCCGCCTTGTCAACACCGCTGGCGATGACCTTGGCCATGTCAGTCCGAAGGATCGACTCGATATCGGGAGAAGTTTGCAGGAGCATATTCCGAGAGTACTCGGTGATGACGCCGGCATGCTTCGGCGCTAACGTTACCGGATCAACTTCAGGATCGGTCGCGCTGATAGCCGCATTTTCAGCAACCCACGCGAGAGTGTTGTCCACGGTCAGCGCCGGTATAGTCACGTTGCCGACAAGCCCCGTCAGCATGGTCGCGCCCGAACGGTAAACCACGGAATTCGGTCGCAGAATGTCGATAAACTGATCGCCCCGATAATCGGTTGAAATCAAATTTGCACCCGGCCCGCCAGAGGGAAGCGCCGTCGTAACGACGCGCTTTTCATACGGCGCATGAGTGAACAGACGCATGGGTACGGCGATGCCCTCGAAGTGCCGCCCGGACCGCTTTTCAAGCTCCTTGCTCAACTCTCGCTCGCGGCCGTCATCAACTCCGAGTCCAGCCGCGCCGGCTATCGCCCGTGTGAGCGAATAGTCACGCAGTGCATCATCAAGCCGATGATCGCCGTTACCGTTCACCGGCTCGCCTTGCATGCGCCGCTCTGCGTCGTCAACAAGCCGCTGCCGCTCGATGGATTTCTCCGTCGCTTCCAGCTGCGTCTTGAGCGCATCGAATTTCGTTGACTGCTCGGCGGATAAGTCGCCGCCGTCGCCGTTCGCCGCCGTGGTGATGGTGCGCATCTCTGAAATTAGGGAAGCGCGTTTTTCGAGTAGGTCTCTTGTGTTCATAGATTCTCCTTTGTCAAAATGAAATGAATTGCGTTGTTAATCGTATGAGAATTTGCAGTGCGAGTGAGTTGCTCGGTCGTGTACCCTTCGTATAAGGGATTCTTGGCTAAGTCTTCAGCTGTTACGGCAGGAAAATCTTTTGGAATAAATCCCAGTCCGGCTACACGCGCCACCATATCGACGATTATGTTGCCCACATGGATGAAAACGTACGTGTCGGGTCGCTCACTCGGATGAGCGCCGGACATTCCGAAAATTTCGCCATGCTGAATTTGCGTGCCGTCTGACGCGGTATAGCCTCCCGGCAAACACCCCCAAGCAAAATCCCACTTCCCTTCATCGGTGCGCCACACATACATGCGCGTGTCGCCGGTCAGCGTCCAAAATGCCCCGAGAGAATCAAGCTCCGCATGTTCGATAACTGAGAAGTCTCCGCGACGAAGCGCCTTGGCCCGGTCGGCTGATCCATAGGTTCCGCCGATCAATCGCTCAACCAAGCCCGATGCTTCTTTGGCGCTGTCCATGCCGTGTGAAAGTAATCTGCCGATGAGCGCAATCCGCAGAGCATCAAGAAAAGAATATGCGAGATGCTCGTATCTGCCCGGTCGCCCTGCTATCGCGTCAAGATAGATATTACCGCGCTGCAGCCAGCCCTGAAGTCTAACCTGCTCAACTCCAGCAATGTGCGTGACCTGCGACGGTTTGAATCTTATTCCTAATTGTGATTGTTCCATATTAAACTATCCAACTCTTAAAAATTACACTAGATGAAACGCCAAAAGATGTCAAGAGAATCATAACGCACATTGTAATTTATGCGCTGATGACCAACGACCCCGAAAATTCCACCATGCGTGGCTTCGGCTCCCGGCTGTGAAGCCCCATCGCCATGACCAAACCTACCAACCCGTCCACCTTCTCGCGGCTCCGGCTCTTCGATATCTTGCGCGCCCCGGCCGCGTCCATCTCAATGACCGCGTTGGACAGGTTCCAGGTTAGGACGGGATGATTCCCGTGTGTTAGTTGCCGGTTCAAGATCGCCGTTTCCAAAAGATCGACGGCCGGCCCCATGTCTTTGAAGCCTTGCCCCCAGCCGGTGAGCGGAACGTCGATGCCTTCATCGGTGAGAAGTTTTTTCAAATCCTCTAATCGCCATCGGTCATAAGCGATGCCTTGAATGTCATAGGTCGAAGCCAATTCCGCCAAGCGCCGGATGACTGAGACCTTATCGATTGCCCGGCCGCCCGGTGCCTCGATCAAGCCCTCGTTGAACCATGTGCGATAAGGTACGCGGTCGGTGTCTTCTCTTTCCTTCATCCGGTCCTTCGGCACCCAAAAGAACGGCAACACGGCGCCGCCATCCTCGGGAAAGTAGAGAACCAACGCGGTCAGGTCCTGCGTGCTGGACAGATCGAGTCCCGCCCAGCAAGGACGGCCGCGAAGTGATTCCGGGTCGATGTCCGCGCCGCAGGCTTGCCAGTCCGCAAGCGCAATGAAACGCGCATCCGCCTCGACGCGCTGATTGAGATAGAGCAACCGGAAGACTGATTCCCTTGCCGGTATGCGTTGCGCCTGTAGCCCCGCCGTTCTCATCTCTTCGAGACTGCGGAAGTCGTCCAATGCCGGGTTACAAGCAAACCACGTCGCCTCGTCCCAAGGATCGGAGTCGTCCGGAGCGGTGTAGATGGTCGCGTGGAATGTCGGGTCATGGATCACGCCGTCGCGTACCTGCAACCCGTAGTCCACCAACTCGCTCATAATGCTGTGCGGGTCCGGTGACTGCGTGGAGATGGTTACGAACAGCGGTTCTTTTCTGCCGCCCATGGAGGTTAGCAGCACGTCGTAAAGTTTCCGGTTAGGTGACTGTGCCAGCTCATCGAAGACAACAAAGCTCGCGTTGAATCCATGCTTGGTTCCCACGTCTGCGCTGATCGCCCTGAAGATCGAGCCGGTCTCGGTGTCCTCAAGGTGCCGGTTATAGTTTCGGATGATTACCCGGTCGTCCAGCTCGGGAACGGCCTGAATGATCGCCACCATCTCGTTAAAGATGAGCGCCGCCTGATCACGGTCGCTCGCCGCGGAGTAGACTTGTCCTCTTGCTTCCGCCATGGGTCCGCAAAGGTGCGCCAAGGCGAGCGCCGCGGCGAGCTGGGTCTTGCCGTTCTTGCGTGGAGTGCTGACGACGGCTTGTCTGACCTTGCGCCGTCCCTTGGTGCCGTAGATGCGTATCAATATTTCCTTCTGCCAGTCTCGAAGCTCAAAGTTCTTGCCGGCTAGGATGCCGCTCGTGATGGGTAGGGATTCGATGAAATAAACCAGCTCGTCAAAACGCGCCTTGCCACGTTTTCGGGTAATGGTATGGACAGGGTTAGGCGTGGCGCGTGCACCTACGGCCTTCCCTGTGCGAAGTTTCTTAGGTTTTGCGCCCGGTCCACGTAATCCCATGGTGATCTAACCTTCAATCGCCTGGGAGACACGGTCTACGCGCCTCCGCTGTGAGAGATTTTTTTTCAAACTTACTCCTGCTGTGAACCTAGACTCACAGCCTCCTGCTGTGCATCCGACAATTAAATGGTCATTGCAGTAAAATGACACACCCGTCTGTCTGCATGTCTGTATGTATACAAGCATGCCATCTATGCCATCTGTGCCATGTACGCCAACCGTGCCACTATGCCATGTATGCCATCCGTGTCGCTTCTATCTGCACTTTTGCCACCAGTGCTGCGGGTCAAGCGGTAGTCCCGTCCGCGCATCCACGCCCTTGACTGGCACGTGATCCTTGCCTCTTACGTCAATGTGAAACGTCTTCTTGCTATGGCATGACTGGCAAAGCGATTGCAGATTGTCCCAGGCCCACATTGCGCCGCCCTTGCTGATCGGTGTCACGTGATCCACGCATGTGGCCACGGCTACCCGGCAGCATTCACAGATCGGTTCCCTGGATAGCTTGGCGCGTTGTAGTCTACGCCAGCGCCGGTCGTTGTGTGGTCTGTCCTTCATTTACCCGGTTCCGATGTGGCACCGGGTCGCCGCCAGCGCCGGTCATTATGTGGTCTGTCCTTCATTGGTCAACCGCTTGCGTTTGTCTCGCCGCCGCTCCTGTTTGCGCTGCCGCCTTTCCTGTTTGCGCAATTCGCGAAGTTCTCTTGTTACTCTGATTTTTTTTCTCATGTTTAGCCTCTAAGCCTCCCCCCACGTCGCCTGTTTCGCGCCTCATTGTTTAAAACGGTTCATCGGTTCAAAGGTCATTGCTCATTCTCCGAAACTGTGCGATTTTTGTGCGATGGTAGGTAGCAATCGCACACCTTTAGGCGCCATTAGCCTTTTTCCAAGTCTCGAAATTTCGGGTAGTTAGCTCTTGAAGACGCTTGGTAGTACTTTGATTTTTGCGTTCAAATCCCGGCCCCGCAACCAAGACGAAAGGGGGTCTCCGTGACCCCCTTTTTTATCCGTCGCAATTCTGCTCTCTCGGCACCGAAGAACCGACCAGCTTTTGGAAGTTCACGGCAAACAGACCTGACGAAACGCCAAGGCTTGGTTTACAAAGCGGATTTTTGTACCATGCTTAGAGGTCGGCGGCGTGGAAACAATGCTTGTTAAGACTGCAATTAATGACCGTGCTCCTGTGAAAACGGCCCTGGGAATTTCGTTGCTGGCATCGTTGCTGGTCGTTTCGATTTCGCTGGGCTCCTCCCATTACACCAAGGCCCAGCTCGATGCCCTAGCAACCCGTGTCGGAGCGGTCTATTGGATTGCCTCGACGGATAGCCGAACGCCCATTTTCCTCAGCGCTCCGACCAAGAGCGCCACCTCGTTCCGTGCCCGTGACAATGAATCCTTCGAGATCATCGAATTCACTGGGCAAAAAGAGAAGGACCCGTACTATAGAGTAAAATTTGACTCGGGAAAGGAAGGATACATTCGTCCCGAGGCATTTCTCGACGAATTAAACCTAACGATTGTTGCCCCGGACCCGCTAGCCAGTGAAAAGAGAAAGGCAACGGAGGCGGCCGAGGTAGAAAAAAAGCGAGTCGAGTGGATTCGATCCCAACCCTGGAAGCCCGCCGTCAAAGATGCCGCCATCAAACGCCGACCGCTAGCGGGGCATACCCCGGGAGAGGTTAAGCGCATTTTGGGCAATCCGGTACGGGTAACCAAAGTAACAGGCCAACGCGTTCCCGAGGAACACTGGCAGTATCCAGACGGCTCGGTTCTGATTTTCTACAATCAACTCTTGATCCGAATGGAAGCGAGGGCCGCGCAAGAGCGCTAAGAACTGGGATTACTATTATTACGGTTCTTCCGGGTTTAGTGTAAAAGAGCAATCACCACGAAGGACGCGAAGAGCACGAAGTTTAAGAACAAAAATTTCCGAAACCTTCGTGTCCTTCGTACTACTATCCATGAGAATTGTCGCGGCCTGCGCAAATTTTGTGACGCATCGTTCCTAAGTTCCTGAATCAAAGAACTATTTTACCACGAAGGACACGAAGGTTTCGGACTCATGATATTTTTAAACTTCTTAACTTCGTGTTCGTCGTGCTACTATGCCTGATAATGTGTGCGGCTTGCGCAAATTTTGCGGCCCCCGAAGACCCCTCAGATTCGGATGTCCCTCGCGCCAAGACGCAAGGACGCCAAGTT
>ORMF010927995.1_pt1 | contig 20118 bp, 16 predicted proteins | sample 1779871 | NCBI WGS metagenome assembly ORMF01 (sample SAMEA104232316, study PRJEB22302) | groundwater metagenome | biome: forest; feature: aquifer; material: groundwater | place: USA | collected 2011-08-07 | depth 5.4 m | reverse complement strand
TTAAATGTTAAAAGTCCATGTCTATTTAGGAGCATTTGCAATGAAGTAAGGGAATAGTATTCAAGGTGTTCATGGCAAATATTATCGAAAGCGCAGTTATCAATCATTGACCCTAGATAATTCTGCTGAACGATAAATACTCCATTCTCCTTTAGACAAGCTTTGACGTCCTCGAGAAATTTTCCAGGTTCATCTAGGTCATAAAACATTGATATGCAAGTAATCACTTGAAATACAGAGTCAAGTGCTTCCTTATTGAAGAAATCGTAAACTATCTTATGACGAAATCCTTTAAGCGTCTTATCGGCAAACTTTGCTACATTCTTAGAAGGATCGATCCCGACGCGCAAAACGTCTTTTGTGTATCCTCTTAGCAGGGTTCCATCGTTACAAGCTATATCCAATACCTGGTCACCGTCATGGACATACTGCTCGGCTTGTTTTGCTATGTCTTGTAAATGTCTCACCATCGCATCATTTACACCCGACCTGTATCCATACCCATCATTCCAGAGCAATGTTGGTTTTGTAGTATGTCGGAGTTGTACAAGAGTACATCTCGCGCACCGTACAAGTTCGAGAGGAATAGCAACTGGATCATTTCGAAAATCAACGATCTTTTGATTTCCGAGTGAAAGAACGTCTATAAGTCCCCCAAACCCACATGATCGGCAAACAGTAATTGTTTTGTAGTTCATATCTTAGTTAGTATAGAGAACATGTAGCTAATTTACTACCAATCTCAGTAGTTCTGCATAATACTTTGTTCCCCACGAATTAACTTCGCCATGAATACTATAGTCAGGCATGCCACTGGGTAAAGCATATTGATATAACCCCCCAGACTCACTATTTGTCTGTACTATTTTTGCCCAACCCAAAATTTGTGTAGCCTGATCACGATATCCCATCTTCCACAGCAAAATTCCCATTTGCACTGATCCGGAAACGTACGCATATTTTGCACCAGGGTAATATGAGATAAATCCATTTGACTTAAGTCTAGGCAAAATATTTTGTTTTATAATTTTCTTTACTTGCTCAATTTGATCTAAAGCCATTAACCCTTCTAGGTAATAAGCTAGTGGGTGAGTATATCTATAATCAGCACGGCTCACCTTCAAGTTAGCTAGTTGTTGCGCCGCTTTAAAATATTTTTTCTCTTTAGCGTGCTTATACAAGCACAGCAATCCTTCTGCATTTTTAACTTGGATATAAGAGAATGTACTGCCCCAATTAGATCCATCCTTAGATTTTTTGTACACAATTTTTGCATTATTTTTTGTGTCATATATTGGAAACATTAGACCCGTAGGTAACTGCATCGATAGTAAAAAATCTCCCGCTCGCCTAGCAGATGCCAGATACTTCTCGCATCTAGTCACTTGATACGCAGAAAGCAACCCATGCATGATTTGTCCTGTATCAAAGCTATAAAGATTATCCTTGTCATAAAAACTTGCATACCCACCACTTGGATGTTGTATCTCTATCAGCTTATCTAGAGCTTCACCGACCACTCTTTCTCGATATTTACCATACTCGAAGAAATAAGACACTAGATAACCCGTGACTTCAGGATATGGCTTAACCCAGGTGCTTGGTTCACCAGGCACTAAACTGTGAGCTGTTCCTCCTCTTATACAGCTCATCAAAAAATGTTCAGCCTTAGTGAGTAAAGAGTTATTTTCTAAGCGCATAAATATCTCCCATAATTCCATCCCACCTACTCTGCCAGGTATGTTCCTTTAGCAGTTTTTGATAACTATTCTCCGCGATCCATTCTCTATAATATTGGTTCTCAAGGCAATAGCGGACGGCGTCAATCAAGTCTTTCTCACTCTTGTAACCCACAATATCAACGCCATACATAAATAGTGGTTTCATCTCGCTGGTAAACGAAGTCACGATGCAAATCCGGCATGCCGCTGCCTCGAACAATCCCACCTTCACGTTGTTGTAACCTGCATAAGTTTGCGCAAAAGATAGATAAATTTTGCCAGAATTAATGGCTTTTGCATGATTAGCACCATGAACCTCGTTATTCTCTCCACCCCATCCTGAACCATAAGTTTTAACATGGAAGTATTTGCGTAACTCTTCAACCACTTTAATCCGCTCAGGCCTCGCATGTCCCACTATGACTACTTCATATTGCTTAACTACTCCTGACATTGGTTTGTGTAGAGAAGGTGATGCGGCAAATGGCAAGTGGTGGTATTTAGAGCTTGCTGGATACTGGTTAATCAAAGAATATAGAGAATTTGTATAGAATAAGTCAAAATTGTTCCCGTATATCTTCCCATTGTCCCCAAACACATCAGGGTCGGATAGCTCTATTCCCACACTCACAATTTTTCGCTTTCTGAGCCATTCTGAAGTTTGCTCAGAGATCGCCATTCCTCCCGCAGTGACTATGACATAGTCAGATTTGTGTTTTTCAATCAACCTTTTCAATTTTTCGTGGTCTATCCATCGCACCGGAAAGGCGTGACCAGACTTTAACTCCTCTCTATACCACTTACTCTGGTTGCCACTATATATTTCTGTATCAATAAGCTCGACCCTTTCTCTTATCTTGAGCTCATGGGCCATTAAATAGACGACGTCATTCTTGCCCATCCAATAACTACCTAAATGTACGCCTGTTAAATTCATATGTATTCAAGTAAAATCTATTATAGTATGAAAAAAGCCAAAACATCACAGGTTCTTCTGGGCTATAAATTCACTAGATCATACTACTTCAAAATATGGCAAGTTGTCTGCAGAATAAGGAAATTGAGTAATTATAATGCTTATAAACTGTTCATTTTTTTGAACAAAAAACATCGCCACGGTTCACAAGAATGGCTAAAGAAGGTGATCCTTCCCTCCAAAGCTTTTAGAATTTGGCTCAAATACAACAATTTTGTTGAATTGCACAAGAAGCACTTATTCTCGTTAGGCAAGCGGTATCTGCCCAACAAGGCCAAACTTTTCCTCAAGCGTAACTTGCCAACCCTATTTCCTTCAGTTATTCTCCCCGTCGATAGTACAATCTCTCTAAATTGGTCAAAATGGCTAGAATCACGCAAAGATCAGTCGCTCGATATCATCAACTTTGGGGTCATTGCCTACAATTACCGCCTACAGCGACCACAACATATAGCACGCGAATTGACTTTATTAGGTCATCGAGTTTTCTACATCGAAAACGAATTTATTTTTTCCCCCCATCCCACGCAACCACAAATTAGTGTCTCTCAAATAGACGGTAATCTCTATACAGTTAAGCTTGCCTCTTCCAAAAACTACTTTATCTACCAAGATGAGCCTTCAGAGAAAGACAAGAAGATTATTGTAGCCTCCCTCAAACTCCTACTTAGACAGGCGAGAGTGTTAAATCCGATTGCTAAAATAGATCATCCGTTTTGGGCTTCTATCGCAGAGGAACTCGGGATGCCAATCATCTACGACGTTATGGATTTACACTCAGGATTCAAAGAGACTTCGACCTATAATCTCGCCAACGAGAAGATATTGCTCGCAAAATCAGACCTCATCCTAGCCAGTTCCGACTATTTGAGTCACAAATTTGCTAAATATAAATCCAAAATTATTCCACTCAAAAATGCCGGTGAATATTCCCATTTTGCCACTGCCAGCCACAAGAGCACTTTAGCTCCAAAAGATATTGGTCATCTACCTACCCCAATCATAGGTTACTACGGTGCGCTTGCCGATTGGCTCAATATTGATCTCATCGAGGGATTAGCCAGGGATATTCCTAGAGCATCTATCGTCCTGATTGGCTTGGACAACAATCCACGCTTAAAAACTCTCGCCACCAAATATCCCAACATCCATCTCCTAGGCGAAAAACCCTATATAGAGCTCCCAAAGTACCTTGCCTATTTTGACGTTTGCCTGATTCCCTTTAAACTTAATAAATTAATCCAGGCAACCAACCCAGTTAAAATATATGAGTATTTTGCCTCAGGCAAACCAGTCGTTTCTACCAGTATCCCAGAGCTATTGCCATACAAAAAAATGATTTATTTAACCGACGATGTTATTGGTTTTACACGTGCGGTCAAAAAAGCTTTGGCGGAGCGGTCTTCATCACTGAAGAGGGATAGACAGCAAGTCGCCAAGCTAAATACCTGGACTCACCGTGCACTTACTCTAGAAAAGAGTCTTCTCGCTATGTATCCTAAAGTCAGCGTCGTTATCTTGGTTTACAACCACGCTGATTTATCTAAAATATCTATTGATAGCGTACTGGAGAGATCAAAATATCCAAACCTAGAACTAATCCTGGTAGACAACAATTCCGACGCCGAGACACTCAAAATGCTCCAAAACTATCGCGATATTCCCAACATTAAATTGATCTTTAATTCCGAGAACTACGGCTTTGCCAAAGGCAATAACATCGGCATGAAGTTAGCGAGCGGAGAGTACATCATTCTCTTAAACAATGACGTGCGCGTGACCCCCGGCTGGATCGAGCGCTTGGTCTACCACGCCCGCCACAATTCCTCTGTGGGTTTGGTGGGACCAGTCACCAATAGTATAGGCAACGAAAGCAAAATCGAGATCGAGAACGACTGGGACAACGCCAAGGAAATCGAGGAAAAATCTGCCGATTATATCTATCAACATTGGGGGGAGACTCTCAAGTTAAGAAATATTGCCGCTTTTGCTTGGCTCAAGCCAAGTTCCGTGTACAAAAAGTTGGGAGGGCTCGACGAACGTTTCGGTCGCGGCCTTTTTGAGGACGATGACTACTGTGTTCGGGTCAAGAAGGCGGGTCTGACCATTCTTTGCGCCGAAGACTCTTTCGTTCACCACTATGGTGGTGCCAGCACCAACTGGGGTAGTCCCGAGTTTCAACTATTATTCAATACAAACAAAGCCAAGTTTGAAGAGAAGTGGGGTACCAAATGGATTCCCCACAAAAATAGGAAATCGCTATGAAAATAGCCATCATTTTAGGCACCAGGCCAGAAATCATCAAGCTCTCTCCCGTTATCCGCGAGTGCGAAAAGAGGAAATTAGACTATTTTATTCTCCACACCAATCAGCACTATTCTGCTGGAATGGATAAAGTATTCTTTGACGAACTGGGTCTCCCTCAGCCCAAGTACAACCTCAATGTGCACGATCTACCCCAGGGAGTGATGGTAGGACAAATGCTGATCGGGATCGAGCCAATTCTGCTACAGGAAAAGCCTGACTGGGTCTTAGTCCAGGGTGATACTAATACTGTTATGGCTGGAGCTATTGCAGCCAGCAAATTAGGGATTAAGGTCGGGCACGTTGAGGGAGGGCTGCGCAGTTACGACCGCACCATGCCAGAAGAGTTGAATCGGATCGTAGCTGATCATCTCTCTGATGCGCTTTTTTGTCCCACTGATCATGCCGCCAAGATCGCCATGGGGGAGGGGATACCTAAAGACAAAGTCTTTGTAACCGGCAATACTATTGTCGATGCTATCACCCAAAATCTTGTCCTCGCCCGCCAATCAGCCTGTGCTGACAAATACTCATCTCAGCAATACCTGCTTCTAACTATGCACCGTCCCAGCAACGTCGACACAAAAGAATCATTGTCTCAAGTCATTGGTTCACTAGAATCTCTCGTTGACGAATTTAAAATCCCCATCATTTTCCCCGTTCACCCACGCACCTCGGCAGCACTCAAGCGCTTTGCGATTACTCCCGACCAGGCCAAGATCAAACTCATCGAGCCCGTAGGCTACCTAGAGATGCTCATCCTCATGCAAGGCGCCAAGCTCATCCTAACCGACTCCGGTGGGGTCCAGGAGGAATCCTGTATTCTTAAAGTCCCCTGTCTTACCCTTCGCGATAATACCGAAAGACCAGAAACCTTAGGTGGTGGGGGAAATATTCTCTATGGAGGAACCGCGAATCTAATCAATAACGCCCAAATAATGCTAGGTAAAATCAGGAACTGGGGCAATCCATATGGAGATGGGCACAGCTCTGTTTTGATAATCGACCAAATCCGATAAGTATGAAAAAATTAGTCATAATTATAATCTCTTGGGTCCTCCTGTTTTATACTCTATATTTTTATCAAATTAACACTCAGCTAGCCGATACCACCTTTACTGCCCAAATTCTAGAAAATTTTCGTCACTCGCCAGTCATGAATACAACTATGGGTAACTCTATTGTTGAGTCTATGGACCAAATATGGGGAAAGTCAGCTCAGGATGTATGCAATTTACCCCTAACCACCCGCTTTACAACGCTTCCATGGTTTCATTACTATTTCGCACTCTACCTCTTAATGCCTTTTACATGGATAATGAGCATCCCTACTTTAATTGCCATCGTACAAGCAGGCATCTATCTTTCAGTTCTCGTATTTACGTACTACTATGCCCGCCAAAAAAATCTTAATTGGGTAAGCTCCACACTTATCACCATCCTTGTTTCACAACATCCACTCTGGATTGAGGGTATATATGGTCAATTTTACATAAACAGGCTCTTTTTACCCTTTTCTGCCCTATTCATCTGGTTCCTTGACAACAAAAAAATCAATTACTCAGCACTCGGACTTGCGGGTCTCTTGGCTATCTCTACCAACGAAATATATGGCATCGCGCTCGCTACCATTATCGTTTCCTATTTCTGGATATATAAAGTAATTAATCGCAAATTGTGCTTACTTGCCACGGTGTATCTCCTCTATAGCTTCGTCTCAGTCGCACTCATTCAACACAATCTGGGACTTGTGTTACCGCAAACCGATTTTTTGAGTAAAACAGCCAGTGGGGGTCTTAGTGTAACGATAGAGCGACTCACATCCGATCTTTTAGATCAAAAAACTCAAATTTTTCTCTGGGTAAACCTCGCCTCATTGGGAATTTTGGCCATTGTTGCAAGACGAGCACTTCTTCCATTTTTACTCATTCTGCTACCCAATCTCCTAATCAATATTGGTGGCGCCGAAAAAACCGGTTGGTCAACTCACTACCATACTTCTTATTTTATTCCCCTCATTTGGTTTAGTATCCTGGGTATTTCCCGTCTAAATAACCATAAGCGTCTCCAAACAATTTCACTTGTTGTACTTATCTCTCTTTCGGTTTGGATTAACCCTTATACTGGCAAATTTCGTCAGACTCCACACTTTAGCCTCTATGATCTTTATCAAAAATCCCATGACTACCATACACTCAGTCCTATCTACCTAAACTTCCGTAACCGCCTTGAAGAAGCCGTGGGATCTGGACAATCAGTTAGTCTCTTAGAACCTCTGTCCTATCATCTTTACACACATGAAACCTACTATTACCCACACAATATCGAAGGAGTGGATAACGTAATTCTCCGCTATGACAAATCCAAAATAGGTGACGCTCGCTTTTCTTCAATTAGCTATGGCAGACAATTCGACCCAGCTATGGACGCCTGCATACTAAGTCGAATGCAAACTCAGGGATACGACCTTGAGAACCCCCTTATTGTCGATGACTGGGCAGTCATCAAGCGGAAGTAGTAGTCTTTTACCTCATTCCTCTCCCACCATTCACATCCAATGTATGCCCAGTAATATAACTTGATAGATCACTAATTAGGAAAAAGGCGGCGCTAGCAACGTCATCGACGCTACCCAGTCGACCCAGCGGAATGCCCTGAGCAACCTGACCTTGCCTTTCCTCAGACCAGTCTCTGGTCATCTGGGTTGGATAAATTGGCCCCGGCGCGATCACATTAACCCGAATTTTTCTATCAGCCAATTGGACGGCATATAATTGCGTCAGCTGGATTATTCCTGCCTTAGCTACCGCATAGCCCATCTTCACCCCGCGATTCCCCGGTATCAACGAAGTTACAGCCTCTCCATTCAAAGAGCTCATATTGACAATGGCTCCGCTATTTTTGATGAATGGAGACAATAGTCGACAACATAAATGTGTGCTCTGCAAATTCAGTTCTAGATCTTGCATAAAAGCCTTATCTAACTCGTCATTTGGTACAGTTACATGGCTCCCACCAGCATTGTTCACTAAAAAATCGATCGAACCTAAATCATTTTTGATTTTCTTTGCTAACTCAAGCAATTCCTTTCCCTTAGTTACGTCGACCTGATAGCACTTTACCGTCACCTTCCAGCTCTCGTTGAGTTGTTTAGCTACTTTTGCCAACTCACGCCCTCCCCGCGCGACGAGTACCAGCCCACACCCTTCAGACGCCAACTTTTCTGCTATCGCCAACCCAATTCCAGAACTTGCTCCAGTCACAATCGCAAGTTTACCTTTAAGCCTCTGTGTAGTCACTTTTTAGCTCCCACTACCTTGTCAATCACATAAACAGGCCGACTCTTCGCTTCCTCAACTAGTACTTGGATATATTTGCCCAGTATCCCCATTCCAAACAATAGTAGGCTACCAAGGAAAAACATCGCCAGCAGCAGTGTGGGTAGAGTCTCGTACGATACTCCCCAGATCAAGTGATATCCCGCATATATCCCGACTAGTATTGATGATAGACAAACTAAGAATAAAGTTGCGTACATCATTATATCGAGTAAGAGGTAAGAAAATCCGTAAATTCCTCTCTCTGCATATTTAAAGTAAGAAATCCAATTATAGGCACTAGAGCCGTACAATCGTTTTTGTCGGTGGTACTCCACAAATGCTACTTTAAACCCGATCCATACTCTCAGGCCTCGGAAAAAGCGGAATTTTTCCGGTAAAGCTCTCAATGCATCAAGTGCTTTGCGATCTAGTAAAGAGAATTCCGAAGTGTTCACGGGAATATCCAAATCCGAAATCTTCTTGAAAATAGAGTAAAAAGTGCGTCGCAGAAGAGTGGTAACGACATCTTCTTGAGTATTAAGATACTTCCCAGCTACAATGTTATATCCTTGTTCCCATTTCTTAATAAATTCTAAAATCAGCACTGGTGGTTCCTGGAGGTCGCAAGGGAGGATCACAATCGCATCACCAATTGCGTTATCCATCAGTGCAGCCACAGAAGCCTCAAATCCAAAGTTACGAGACAAGAACACTCCACGTGCTGTTTTGTCTTTTTTAATTACATTTAGAATTTTTCTTCGTGTCGCATCGGTGCTACCATTATCAACAAATAAAAATCTAAAAGTATACGAAGATGCTTTATGCAAAACTTCTTTTGTTTTTCTGTATGTTCGCTCAACATTTTCCTCCTCGTTAAAGCAGGGGATGCCGATCGTCACAATCCTTTTGACTTTCATGGTATTGTCTTCCTTTTAATAACTGCCCATTCATCAACAATGGTTAGATTATCAAAATCAAAACCACCTTTCTTCATGCGATCAAGAATACATGAATCAAGATTCGGATCTTGCTGCCCATAATTAATAGAAGATAAACGTTGATCAGCAGTTTTCGTACCATCATACCTCAAAATGACCGCGTTGACACTATCAATCCCCATGGGGTAATAGTACATCTTGTGGTCGAATAAGTTATACGCGACTGCCTCAGGCACACTCAACGTTGATCCCTCTCCTACCGCTTCACGCAGTCGTCTGCGAAAATCAAGCGATAATGCTACTTTTTGATGCTGATAGCGAACACTTTGGATCAGTTTTTTTATCACAACAGTTGGTTGCTCATTTATTCTCAATGTTGCAGGATTTACCCACATCGTAAATATGATCGCTGCGCCAATTAGCACAGCCTGCGCCCTCGGTCGATTGTTCAACTTACTCAATCCGATCAGACTAATCCAAATCAATGGGATAAAGTATCCAGTATGATAATGTGTTGACCACCCAATCTTCTCAGCACCTCCTACTGTAACAAGTACATTTGGTCCAAGTATCATGAGTAGAGGAAGAATGAGTCGAAAGTTGAATTGTGCGAAGCCTCCCAAGGCAAGAAAGTTAACCGCCAAAAAGGTTTGTGTTGTAGGTTCCATCAAACGCATCCAAACACTTCTGAAGATGCCATCTAAACCGTGTCCAAAAAGGCTACCAAGTGAACTAGTTTGTGTTGAGCCGAGTGGAAAGTGACTCTGTATATAAGCTGTTGATAATACTCCAAATCCAAGAAAAATAACCGCAAAGATAGTTATTTTTCGGTCGAATTTTTTATAAACCCACAAGTAACTGCATAACATGATAAAAATAGTAATACCATATATCTCATTGGTACTAGCCGCCAACATACCAGCCAAAAACACCAGCCAATAATTAATCTTTGATCTATCTAACAGCAGAATTAATAGTCCGCTAAAAGGCAAGAAAAGACGGTTAAAGTACAACTGGCCCGTCAATCCCTGATCCCACAGGGGATGTTGCATCACCAACACCGTAAACAGTATTGCAAGTAGAATGCTTAATTTCTTTTGACGTGCCAATACATATACAAACACGAGCAAAGAGGTATAAATGCCTGCATGGAGCAGAGCAATCATTAACGGGATATCCATCATACGAGCGAGTGGGATCAAGAGATAGGCGATGAAATAATGATGTCCCCAAGGTGTATCGGTAAACTTTGACTCTAAATCCATCGCGCACACTTCTGCTGCTGGTTTGTACCATACATGATCAATCGACTCGGTAGTTGAGGTATAATAAGTTGTCTGCATCCTTACAGTCTGTTTAAAGTTATATAAGACTTGTGCAACAAACGTAGTATCCCCAACCTGGTTTCTAATATTTAAGAAAAAGAGAAAATATGTTAGGATTCCCCACATCACAAACGACAACAATATAACAATAATTTTTTCCCAAGACAATTTTTTCATGAACTAAGTATCATTTTATACCAATGGAGTATATCTGGCATTCGCTTCTTTAGCGTATCATTTGGAGCCCAACCTAGTTGTTTGCCGATCTTAGTAAAATCGAGGGATTGATATGGAATCTCGTTGATCGCGCTAGAAAGCATTTTGACAGGTATCTTCTTTTTAAGTACTTCCTCTGCAATTTTAATCACTTCTATCACTTTTAGAGTCTCTTTTGAACCAAAATTAAAGGCTTCACCGCGCACCTTCTCGATGTTATTCATAATCTGGAGATATCCCTTTGCGACATCTTTGACGTAAAGATAATCACGAACATATGTGCCACCGCTTCGCAGTTCAAGCGGATGATTATTGATAACCGCCTCCATGATCCCAGGTATGATCCTAGAAAAGTTTAAATCTCCCTCTCCGTAAATATTCCCAAACCGCGTCGTTACCACAGGTAGGCCGTAAGTTCTTACGTACGATGTGCAAATAAGATCTGCCGCCGATTTAGACACTTCGTACGGATGATCTCCCTGTAAACGGTCAGTTTCGCTATATTTACCACTCTTTAGTTTGCCATATGCCTTGTCCGATGAAGCAACTATGACACCTTTCACAGATTTAACCTGTCTACAAGCCTCAAGAATTACTACAGTTCCCATAATATTGGTGTCTAATGTATACATCGGATCAGCTAATGCTACCTCGACAATAGGTTGAGCTGCCAAATGTAAAACGTACTCAATATTAAACCTTGTAATAAGATTTAAAATCCCTTCGTAGTTTCGCACGTCAACTTGTGCAGTAGTTACTTTTTGGTCTAAATGTCGGCTAAAAAAGTATGACTTAGGCTCATTCATAATTGTTGTAGTTAATACATTCGCGCCAGCCATTACTAATTGATCAACAACATGTGAACCAACAAAACCAGTTCCCCCAGTAACTAATACTCGTTTATTGTGTGTCATTACCAGACCTTCCACGGAGCAGTCCCGCTCTTCCAAATACGGTTTAACTCCTCAACTTCTTTAATTGTATCCATACAGAACCAAAAGCCCGTATGTTTATACATCGATAATTCGCTTTTTTTCGTAAGCCTGCGTAAAGCAGGATGTTCAGTCTCACCCGCACGTAAATAGATAAATATTCGTCTGTCAAAAACCATAAAACCTCCATTAACCCAATCATTTAGACGCGGTTTTTCGTTAAAGTTGTTGATATGGTTATTTTTTGTTACGGTAATAGCACCATATTTTGACCGTGGGTGAATACCTGTAAGTGTACCGATCGTCTTCTGTCTAGCATGAAATTTAAGTAATCGAGAAATATTTACATCACATACCCCATCACCATATGTCAACATAAAATAAGGATCATCATTGGGAATATACTGTCTACACTTGAGAATGCGCTCACCCGGCTCAGTTTCTAGACCAGTATCTACAAAAGTAATCTTAAAATCATCCACTTCTGAACGATTCTCAAGATGGTATTCCACCTGATGTGTTTTGGAATCTAAAGTAAAATCAGAAGTAAATGCTTTCTGGTTCAAAAAAAAATCTTTAATGTAATCAGCTTTGTATCCCAGTGCAAGCACGAATTCATTAAATCCATACCTACTATAGGTCTTCATAATATGCCAAAGAATCGGCTTGTTACCCACATACACCATCGGCTTGGGCTTGAATTCTGTTTCTTCTTTAAGCCGAGTTCCTGCGCCTCCGCACAGAATTATTACCTTCATAAGCTCCTTCGTTTGGGCAGAGACAAAAACGCCCTAAAATGGTACTTTTATTATGACACGAATATATCAGGGTAGCAATTGGCTGTATAATCGATATTAATGAAAACAAAATCTTCTTTTATCGCAGGGGAAACATATGTACCAGTTTCAGGTAAGGTATTTGACCGGGCAGAGATCAACAATGCGATTGAGGCCGCCGAGGATGGGTGGTGGACAGAGGGTAGGTGGGCCAAGAAGTTTGAGGGGCAGTTTAGTCAGTATCTGGGGGTGAATCACGTCACCCTGGTCAACTCCGGCTCTAGTGCCAACCTCAATGCTCTGGCGGCCCTAACCTCCAGGATATGGGGAAGTAGTCGGCTCATGCCGGGAGACGAGTATATTACCTGTGCCGTAGGGTTCCCTACCACCGTTAACCCAGGAGTACAACACGGCCTCGTTCCGGTATTCGTCGACGCCGAGATCGACTCGTTCAATATTGACGCGGCCAAGATCGAGGCTGCGATAACCCCCAAAACTAAACTCCTCATGTTCGCCCATACTCTGGGCAAACCCTACAATCTGGAGATCATCATGGCTCTGCGCCAGAAATATAAGCTTTGGGTGATCGAGGACTGCTGTGACGCCCTGGGCTCAACCTACGACGGGAGGCTCGTGGGCACCTTTGGCGACATCGCCACCTATAGCTTTTACCCGGCTCATCAAATCACGATGGGAGAGGGCGGGGCAGTTGTGACCAAAAATCCACTGTTACACCGAGAGATCCGCAAATTCCGCGACTGGGGTCGTGACTGCTACTGTGATCCCGGTAAAGACAATACTTGCGGCCGTAGATTTAAGTGGCAGCTTGGCGAGCTCCCCTACGGCTATGACCACAAGTATATTTATAGTCAGATCGGATACAATCTCAAACTCACCGATTTTGGCCCGGCCATTGGGGTGGCACAGCTCGCCAAACTACCCAAGTTTATTAAAAGGCGTAAAGCCAATTATCAGACTCTCTACAAATTTTTCTCCCTCTACCCCGACTATTTCCATCTTTTGACTACTGAAGACAAAGAGGATCCCTGTTGGTTCGGTTTCCCGCTCCTAGTTAAAGAAACAGCGCCTTTCTCCCGCAATGATTTGACAGAGTATCTGGAATTACACAAAATCGGCACTCGCAATATTTTCTCCGGCAACTTGCTCCGCCACCCGGCTTACGTTGATCTCAAGCATAAACGCGTCACGGGCGAAATGACAATCGCTGATAAAGTAATGAATCAAGCCTGCTGGCTAGGCGTTTTCCCCGGCATCCAGGCGCCACAAATGAGATATGTACTTAAAACACTCAAAGATTTCCTCAGTACTTACGGACAGAAGGTTTTATGAAGAAAAAGGATGGGTCAGAACAAGAAGCAATTAGCCATCAAAATAATGAACCTACTTTAGAAGAAATTCTGCTAGCGGCTGATATTCTAAGCCGCCTACCAGAAGGCAAATCCCTGAACCGCATATTATTTACCGAGATAGCTAGATTAGTAACTTCTCCAATCATCGAATTCGTACCGCTAAAAATTATAGATGGTAAAATCAACATCCTCTTAATCCCACGGGAATCAGATGATCCTCTCTGGCCTTCTATGTTACACACTCCTGGCACTGCAGTTAGGCCATCTGACAAAAGCCTTGAAGATTCATTCTCAAGACTACTAGACCACGAACTCGGCGATATAAATGTTTCTAGTTTAGATTATGCAGGCATGCAACTACACCACACCGACAGAGGCAATGATCTTGCCCACATATTTTATGGGGAAGTAGATGGGGTTTCATCGGGCACATATTATCCCGTAAATGCACTCCCGGACAATATTATTGCTTCTCAGTTACCCATGATAAAAGCGGTAGTGGGCGAGTATGCTATAAACAAGAATATTCTTACACCAGAACTACATTATCCAGAAACTAGAATAATCAAATTAATGCCCAATAATCCTTAAAACACTAACTGCTTTTAGGGAGCAATTTAAGGCTTTACACAACTAAGTATAATTGTCTCGGAAAAATAAATCTCGCGCTGAAGGTAAGCGTCTTTTGTGGCTGGACCAATCAGAGTGCAGAGAAACTCTTGGTAGATTTTGAGTGTTGGAACATATTTATCATTTGGTTTATCAGCGAGAATAAGAATTTTTTGATGCGACATACTGGTACGTAGACTTTTCTTAATATCGAGACCTATCTTTGGATCAGTCATAATATTGTCGTATTGTACGAGAGTAATTCCGTCATATATAGGCAAACCATTTAGGTAACCCATATACGAGATAAAGGTTACTGGACCTCTGTAAAACGTTACCACAGCTTCATAAGGTTCAAACAGTTGTCTATACCTGAGCGCCATACTTGGTAAAGTATCCTTGCTCACAAGAGACAGGCCTGCATTGTACTCTCCAAAGTAGTATGCATTGGCGGCGGGAGTTGCAAAAGAAGGATGTGGTCTCCAGGAAAAATCAGTTTTAAGACTGCTCAAGCTCCCCAAAAATACCAGTCCCAAAATAACATATTTGTATTTCTCAATACATTTTGACCATTGACCATTAACCATTGACCATTTCTCCTCATTAATAAGGAGAATGAGAGTCATAATATTGAGCGCGATGTAGTACCTGGCATATCCCACCAGGTGCGACCAAAGTAGATAAGTGAGTACGAGTAGTCCGTATTTAATTGAACGGTTGCGTATCATTAGCCAGATCGACATACCATACCCCATTATGGGTAGAGGTGCATAAAACAACTTGGCAAAAGTGGAGACGATCCCCTCAGCGTAGCGCTCGCTAAACTGCCCAATAGCCGGCCAAATCAAGGTTTGCCAAAAGTTTTGTGGTCCAAAATTAGTTTGGGCAAAGTTCCCTGGACCGTAGAGTGAAGACTTAAAGATGCCATTAAATAGTCCCGATAGTGCATTGCCAGTTTCTAAATAAAGCCGAGCAAAAAATAATCCCGCAATTAGAACATATGTTATGACTTTTCCCCACTCGATACTTTTACGATTTATGACAGCAAAGTAGATCAAGATCGGTGCCACAAATACCGAGTTCGATTGTTTCATCAGAACAGCTGTCAGGGTCATGATCATTGCAAAAGTTTTATTGCTTTTTTTGGCCATAAATAGGTAGAGCGCTTCCAGGCAAAATGCCAGCGATGCGTAATCTCCCATCAGAGTCCCGCTCACTCCTAGGAGATGTGGGATAAACGGCAGAATTATAAACAAAATGCTCAGTAGTAATTTTTGTGTTTTAGTCTTTACTTCCCTAGATAGTCTTATGTATAACGAAACCATCCAAATGCTAGTCAGTAAATAGAATAACCAAATCGTGATCCGCAGCCCTACGGTGTAGAGGAATGGGGTGTAGTTCATGTCTAGAGGTAAGTAAAAGTACTGCAATAAATTCATAGGCATAAAGTTAGAGTTCTGCCATAATCTATTGGCATAGTCCCCCCACATCATATGGGCTGCCAAGTCGTCATAGGTGGGGTAGACAAGAGGGAATCTAATAAGGGTAATTAGAAGATAGGGGATGATCATCAGCCACCCCCTGCCAATTTTCTCGACTCTAAAGTTTGAGTAGTATTTCTTCATCGTCAACCCAACTACAATCAAGCAAATTACACGCATCATCACTATCTCGACCGTACTAGGCGCCCAGGTCGTCATCACCGAAATCACCGATAAATACAAAATATTCGAGACGCTAAGAATAAAGAGCAAAAATGGCAAAATACTTAGAACCATTTCACGACTTTCTTTTGGATGCCAAAACTAGAGAGATACTTGTCTTCTTTTATATCATCTACTGGACTAATCGCATAAATATTTTTTGGGTCAATCATCCTCATCATTTTCTCTACCTGATCTTTGCTAGGGTTCATTTCGTAACCATAAGAGTTAAACGGAGTAATAATTGTACAGTTTTTGATGTTTAACCTGCCGAACGTGGTGGCAGTATCAACCAAGTTATTAGTCACGACACTCCCCACAATCCCAACCCTTGTAATCGTGTGTAAAAAGTTCTTAATAATCACTATATTTTGTAACGCAATTGCGAGATCGGTGACTTGATCAGTCAAAGCAATCATCCTGGGTTTGTACTTAATTATTTGAAGTATTTCCATTTGCACGAGTATAGAAACGCCAGTGGCAAAGTCCTTCTTCAGCAGTTTAAAGACATTAAATTTGTTCCACCAAGCCATTTTAATCAATGAGGGAATAGATAGTTTGAGCGCTCTCCTTACGATTGCCCCAATATTGCCGTACTCCGTCACGTCACGCACAAATGCGGCCATATTTGGCACGACAAAACAGAGATTTTTTGCATAATTCTTATCTTTTTCCCAAAAAATCAAGCTGATTGACTCGCTATTTTGCTTTTTCATACGCCTCACTTATCATTTGCTCTACATCCCTAGCAAACTTCATATTATTTACATTTTTGTATTTGGTGTTTGATAAAGAATCAACAAATAACGAATCTTCTATATAATATGCCTCGCCACCCGATTTTGGGTTTAGATTAAACACTTGGTGGTGGGATGATATCGCATAATAGGGTAGGGTGGTTTCTTTCTTGCCCGACTTTATGACTAGTTTTTTATCGTGAAACTTGATAGATCCATTTGTCCCTGTAACCTCATATTCAATTGTCATCACGGGATAACCCTTAATGCTCCAGTTTGCATTCAATCGACCTTTTATTTTACTTTCATGCTCAATTGAAAGACTCGCCTTATCTTCTACTTCATTCCCATACAAATACTCTGTCTTTGCGGAGCTTACCTTTCCTTTGCCAAATAGGTATTGAATAATCGAAAAAGCATGTGGTCCCGGGTTGGCGAGTACTCCCCCACCAGAGAGTGATTTCTTAAATAACCAACCTTTCTTTGGTCCAAACACCTCACTATGCTTCAAATTGATATTGTAGCTCTTGACTTCACCTATTAAATTATCTTTTAGTAGTTGTTTCGTGTACTCAATTTCTCTTTTATATATCCAAAAATATCCAGCCACGCTTCCAGGATAGTTTTTGCTCCAGTCACTATACTTCACATAAACCGGTTTCTCTACAAAAAAAGGAATTTTATGTGCTAAACATTCCTCAATAATTTCCTTGTGGGCAAATGTTGGGGTACAAATAAAGATTGCGTCAGGCTTGTGCTTGGTCAAAGCTTGCGTAAGTGACGGGTAGAACTGAGCATCAATCCCCATGCTGATCGCCGTCTGTCCAAGTGATTCATCTTGGTCTACGATGGCAATAATATTTACGTTAGGTAGGGTAGATAGTGCAGTAGAGTGCATAATCCCCATTTTGCCTAGTCCCACCATAATGATTTTTTTGCCCAGATTTTTGCCTTTGCTCAGGTACTTGAGCACCCCCTCACTCGTGGTAGTGAGCTTAAGCCCCAGGTCTTTTATAGCGCCTCGCGGATCACAAGCCGTGTTTTGGGTAGAGCCCAGGACATTATCTACTGTGATAGACAAGTTCGGTATCAGTTTCGTAGCCACATAGACTAGAGCGAGTCCGGCCAGTGCAGGGACGTGCACAATGGGCTTGCTAATCCCTACCTGCCGCTGAATCAATTTTACCAAGTTGTCAAAAGTAATTTTCTTAGGATCTCCTAAATCATAAACTTTATGGATAGTTTTGGGAGTTTCGAGTGTTTTAATAATAGCCTTAGCCAAGTCCACCACATCGATCGGATATAACTCCCACTTACCATTGCCAATCACTGGGACAAACGGCAGTTTTTCGGTGTACTTTCGGATGGTTTGGAAAAGCGTCTCTTCGCCCTCTCCATACACTAGACTTGGCTTGAGAGTAGTCCAATCTATCCCATTTTGCTGGATGATCGCATCACTTTGTCTTTTCGATTCACCATAAACGCCACGGAAACGAATCTTGGTGGACTGAGAGCTAATATTTATTAATCTAGTGCTCTTAAACTTGCCTTCCCTGCATAGTCTCACCATATTATGTGCACCGGCCAAATTGACAGCGTAACTCAGCTTAGGGTGATATTTATTGGCGGCTAAATGAACTATGGAATCAACTTTACTTAGCTTGTTTCCATAACTTTCATAATTGGTAATGTCGGCATAAAGCATACTTAGGTTTGGATGCGGAGCGAAGGGGGGTATGGTGCCGGGTCTTGTCATGGCCATCACCCCATATTCTTGTGCCAGAAGTTCCTCTACGACTGTTCTCCCAATAAATCCAGTCGCACCTGTCACTAAAACTAGTTGTTTCATTTTTGTGCGACCAGTAGTAAGTTGTCCGCGGTTTTACCGGCTTTGGGTGATGCCAGGGTGTTAGATAGGAGTATCTGATGGTAGCTCAAACCCATCAAGTACATATTAAGTTGAGCTCCTGTCCTGGTTATAAAGTCAAACCACAATTTTGGTAAATTGTCTCTAATTGTTCGATAAACTAAATTTACTGCTCCGTGGCGGAATTTTTTAATACTACCGGAAAAAATTTTGTAAAAAACAGGATTAAAAATTTTATCTACTCTAGCTTGTTTGGAGCCGTAAATCGCTTGACCAAGTTTTGTCAACTCAGCGTGAGTATACTCGTGCTCGTGGGGTGGGACTAGTCGCAGAGTTGGTTCGTCATTTGGGTTTGGGCCGTAGATATCCTGCGATTTTTTGCGCTCCGGAGTTCCAATAAATGCCATGCCCCCCGTTTTTAGTAATCGCTTGCTCTCTGCCACAAATTTGTATCCGTCCTCTTTATTTACGTGCTCTATCACGTGGGAAGAAATCACAAAATCCATAGACCCTGCCTTTAGAGTAGTTTTCTGGGCACTATCATGGATAAATTTGACTCCATACTGGCTATACGCTATTTTTGCGTAATTAATACAGGCCTCACTATAGTCGGTACCAATTATTTCCATGTCAGGAAATAGAGACTGCAAATAAGCCAGTAGTCTTCCACTTCCTGAACCCAATTCTACCAGTCGCAAACCCTTAGTGCTCGGCAGTTTGCGCAAGTAGCGAATAACACTCAAGTAGATGGGTAGAACTGTCCCAAAATGGAATAGGGGACTGCGGAGCTCGCTCCCTGCGCCTTCTCTAGCAACCTGACTATCCATCGCCATGATGGAATGGGTAGTATGCCACTTCCAGTACTCACTAGCTTCCTCAACCAACTTTGAATATTTTACATTTAGCATAATATAGTGATTATTCTACAAATTTGTATTTTATCAAGGTATAGATTGCGTGCAAGCCATCTCGCCAATTGATTTTTTTGCCTTCGGCCACTTTTCTCCCGCGGTACGAGATCTCGACTTCGTAGATGGGGATTCTTCGCTTCGCTATTTTAGCTGTAATCTCCGGGCAAAAATCAAACTTTTTACACACGAGGGGAATGGTAGATAGTAGTTCAGCGTCAAATACTTTGTACCCCGTGGCCTCATCGGTTATTTTGAGGTCATAAAGCATCTTGGTAAGCCAATTGATAAATTGACCACCGATATAAAAGATAGCTCCTCCATGATGCATCTTCGCGTGGGTTAACATTCTCGACCCGTATACCACCTTCGCACGGTTCTTCATGATGGGCTCAAGCAGTTTGGGATAATCTACT
>ORMF011950032.1_pt1 | contig 20130 bp, 19 predicted proteins | sample 1779871 | NCBI WGS metagenome assembly ORMF01 (sample SAMEA104232316, study PRJEB22302) | groundwater metagenome | biome: forest; feature: aquifer; material: groundwater | place: USA | collected 2011-08-07 | depth 5.4 m | reverse complement strand
ACGTGGAAGCGATGTGGCAGATGATGCAACAAGAAAGGTCAGACGATTATGTGATTGCAACTGGTGAAACGCACTCAATTTTGGAATTTCTTGACGAAGCATTTGGGCTTGTGGGTTTAGATTGGCACAACTATATTGGTATTGATCCTCGGTATTTTCGACCAGCAGAAGTTGAGCATCTCTGTGGTGATGCAACGAAAGCAAAAGAGAGTTTAGGATGGAAGCCGCGGGTGCAGTTTAAAGATCTCGTCCGGTTAATACTTATTGAAGATTTGAAGCACGAAGGTATTGATCCGCAATCGTATGGTCTTGAGAAACGTCATCTTTTAACCGCTCCTTTCTTGAAAGACGTCGCTTGATTATATGACTGATCTTCATAATAAGAAAATCCTTGTGACAGGTGGTGCTGGATTTCTTGGTGGGTTTGTGGTGAAACGACTGAAAGATAGTGGTGCCGAAAGTAATGATATTATGGTCCCTCGATCAGCGACGCACGATCTTCGTTTATGGGATACGTGCAAAGAGGTGGTAGCGGGGAAAGATATTGTTATACATCTTGCGGCAAGCGTCGGAGGCATTGGTTTTAATCAAGAACATCCCGGCCAACTTTTTTATGATAACGCGGTGATGGGTGTACAGCTCATGGAGGCTGCGCGTCAAGCGGGAGTAAAAAAATTTGTCGCGCTTGGTACTATTTGTGCGTATCCAAAGTTCACCCCTACGCCCTTCCAAGAGAAAGACTTATGGAATGGGTATCCAGAAGAAACAAACGCTCCCTATGGTCTCGCAAAAAAGATGCTCCTTGTGCAAGCGCAGGCGTATCGGCAAGAGTATGGGTTTAATGCAATTTATCTTTTACCGGTGAATCTGTATGGTCCGCATGATGATTTTAATCCACAATCTTCCCATGTCATTCCAGCGTTAATAAAGAAAGTATATGATGCACAATCCGCTGGTAACAATTTTATTGAGGTTTGGGGCACGGGGAAGGCGACGAGGGAGTTCTTGTATGTTGAGGATGCCGCAGAGGGCATTGTTCTTGCTGTGGAGCGTTATGATGGATCAGAACCGGTGAATCTTGGCGCTGGATTTGAAATTGCCATCAGCGATCTTGTTACTACCATTTGCCGCCTTATGAACTTTACAGGTGATATTCGATGGAATACTTCAAAACCGGATGGACAGCCTCGCCGCATGCTTGATGTAGCATATGCTGAACGTGCGTTTGGTTTTAGTGCAAAAATACGTTTTGAAGAGGGATTACGTCGGACTATTGCGTGGTACATCGAGCAACGCAATACTTCTTAAAAAAAATATGCAAGAAAAAAAAAGCACCATTCTTGTAACAGGAGGAGCAGGATTTATTGGTAGTCATACGGCGACCGTTCTCATTGAGAAAGGGTATCGGGTTATTATATGTGATAATTTAGTAACAGGGAAGAAAGAAAATATTCATCCAAATGCTGTATTCTACAATATGAATATAGCAGACCCAAAACTTTCAACCGTTTTTCAGGAAGAGAAGCCAGAGTACGTGTACCATTTTGCGTTTAATGTTATCGTGCCGAAATCGGTTGAAGATCCTTTAGTTGATATGGACAGTGTTGCTGGCTCCTTAAATATCCTCAAATGCTCGCGTCAATTCGGAGTTCGAAAAATCATTTTTTCTTCTTCGGGCTTCATTTATGGCAACAACCCCAACCTACCCTTTAAAGAGATCGAGCCCTTCCAGCCAATTTCTCCATATGCTATTGCAAAATATACCGTTGAGAATTACATGCGGTTCTTTTACGAAAGTAGTAAACTTCCATATGTTATTTTTCGGTATGCGACGACTTATGGTACTGGACAAGTTATGGGTGCTATGGCTGACTATATCCGGAAGCTACGGGCTCATGAGCAGGCAGACATTTGGGGTGATGGGAATAAAACAAGGGATTACATCTATATTGATGATGTGGTACGCGCAAACATTCTCGCTCTTGATTTACCATTAGATTATCCAGACCCGATTTTTAATGTGAGTACCCAGAAAGAAGTGACATTGAATACGCTGTATGGCACCATTGCGGGTCTGCTGGGGAAAGAGTCAAGCCCCATATATCATCCTGATCGTCCAGGCGAACAAATGCGTTTTTGTCTCGATAATACCAAATTGAAGAATGCCTTGCCTTGGGTACCAACGATAAGTATTGATGAAGGATTGCGCAGGATACTTTGTACGTGATGTATGCATTGTTGTATTGCGATGTGCGGCTTAATTGGTCCCGGTTATCATGGGGGTGCGATGCTCGCATGGAATGTAGCGAAATCTGCACTACGCCAGGGGCATCGCGTCACTCTCTTGAGTCTTTTCGATACTTCTTCCGAAGGTAACCCGTATCTTCCATGGAAGGAAGAGCAGATACGTGCACTTCATGCGATGGGTATTGCGGTAGAACTTGTAGAGTATCGCTACAGTGACTTGAGGCCATCTGGTATAAAAGATTCAATAATACGAAGGATTGTAGAATTCGTTCGGCCTACGGTACAGCGATATTTCCTTTGGAGAAAATTACAGTCGCAAACGGAATCACAATTGCAACGTATAAAGCCCGATGCAATTTTTTGCTTTCATTTCGATATACTTTCTGCGCTCTATACAACAACGATTGCTCCGATTATATTTTACGCTGGAGATCCATGGCATTTACCTGCGTACTTTCGTTGGAAGATGAAAGCACCATCGTTCAGAAAGTATTTTGTGGATTTACCTCGTTATTTGATTTTTGCAAAAGCAGTGAAACAATGCATGTTTGAAATGATGCGACGATGTAAAAAAAACGCCGCTGTTGCAGCGCATGATGCTGCATGGTTTAGAAAAAAGAGGTATGGGTACAATACATCATATTTTAGGATCCCTGTTACGGATCCTCTTGGCGGAAGATGGAATGTGGAATTAGTGCGGGTAAGAAAAAGTAAATCGAAATTCAGAATTCTTTTTATTGGTGGTCTTGGTGGGACAACAACGAACTGGGCACTTCGTTTTTTAGTAAACGAGCTATTGCCTGAATTAGAAAAAAGGGGTATCGTCGATCAATTCGAATTACACCATGTTGGTGTTGGGAAGCTCGCGGATGAATTTCGTTCATTAGCGAGCCGTCCCTATATTCGCATGAAAGGATACGTTGAAGACATTGGCGCAGAGTTCCTAAGCGCGGATATCGTCCTCGAACCAACGCCTATTGATCTTGGAATTCGTACCAGAATAATTACTGCATTTTCTTATGGTTCTTGCGTTATTACACATCAAGCAAATACTCGCGGCATTCCGGAGATTCTTCACGAGAATAATGCTTTAGTAGCAAATACCGGAAAGGGATTCGCAGATGCTATTCTTCGTGTATTACAAGATGAACGTTTAAGGGAGCGTTTAGGAGCGAATGCACGAAGTACGTTTGAACAGTATTTTTCGGAAGATAAGGCGGCGGCGCATATTGTTAAAGAAATTGAGGATGTGGTGAATGTAGAAGTGGGTAATCTAAAAATATACCGAGTCGTATGAGTATTCTTTGGTTGTTGTTGGAGCAAAGTATCCGTCAAGTAGCGCGTGGAATCCACACGAGCTTTCTTTTATTGACCGCGCTTGGTAAGAGCCGTTTTCAATTATTTCGACGTCGTTTTAAAGGTGAACCAAAAATTATTATTTCAGTAGGAGAGGAGACATCCTCTGCCCTCCTTTCATTATATGCTGATACATACATGAGTGACGCGCGTATGGGTATGATGGCTCAACTAGCTGTGCCCATTACACTAGCATATCGCGATCCGTCTCCCGCTTCGCGTATTTTTTTTAGCGTTGCGCTTGACACAAGAGATATACCATCATTGCCCTTCAAGAATTATACACTCAAAGTTGAAGTGCGGGTCAATACGGCAGAAAAAGAGTACGCATTTTCTTATCACCTGCCAATAGAAGGCCCCTATGCAGGGGAATGGGATAGCGGTGTATACGGCAATCTTACGCGGTTTTGGGCGGATAATATCGTTGATCTTGAAAAACCGTGTGTAGTTCGTAGTGTGTCATTTCAAATTATGTTGTCAGACGGGCAATCATCTACTCATGATGCGATCTATGATCTCGCAAGGCCATGTGTATCATTGCCTCAACTTCGTCCCGCGGCCAAGACGATTGAGACTCGTAGAAGTATTATTATTTTATCGTTTGATAGTTTAATTGATCATGCGTTTTTGATTGAGCGTTTTGGAAAGGGACGATTCTTTGATGAAGCGTTCCAGACAATTTTAGGAGAATTTCAACAAGGCGTTGGAGGCATTGCTCAGTCGGATTGGACACTCCCCTCGGTCACCTCCGAACTTTTTGGTCTTTATCCAATACAGCACGGCTTGACGGATCCCGCAGTATTGAAAACCATACATAGATATAGCGGACCTTCGTTGGCGACTGTTACAAAATCAGCGGGGTTTCTTACCTTTGGCGGGACTTATTCCCACAAAGCGAGCACTAATCTTGGTTTTGCCGCTGGATTTGATTGCTATGAAAACAGTGCCCGAAGCCTTGGTTTTATTGATCCGATACCAGATTGTAATTGGGCAATGAGAAAGTTAGAAAAATTTGATCAAGATGACATTTTTATTTTCCTCCATACGGATTTTCTTCACTCGCCCTACTATACGATTTCAGGAAGGAATGGACGGAATATACCTGCACATTTCCCAGATTTTGAGCATGGTAATCTCAAAAATCCGGAAATATTCTATGGACGCAACGTTCGCCTTGCTTATTTACAAATTTTTGATTTGATTCAGTATTTGAAAGTTTCGAAACAGTTTGATAACACTATGCTTGTAGTGGTCGCTGATCACGGTTTTGATCTGGATCACTGGACACTTCGTAAAAAGGATTACCCACTCAGAGAGAGTCGGATTCGCGTGCCCTTCATGGTTCATTGGCCTCGTTGGTCTCCGGAGCATGTACATAATGGCGGAACGCGCCTTAATGTCTTGAAAGAGGCGAATACGGGGATTTTTCGTGATGTATGTGCTGCTTTAGATTATGATCTCCCTGAAGTCCTTAGAAAACTCTATCCATATCGTACCCGGCAACAGGAATATTGTATTTCTGAAACAATTGATCACCCTAAGAGGGAAGATTATATGCTCGCATTGCGCGGTGTCGAGGAAAAATGCGTAGTCCGTGGGCGCATGGATTGGAAGCGCATGACGGTAGAGGAACTCGATGATATATATCTTTTTGATCCATCTAAGGAATGCCTTCGCCTAGATGATAATCCAAAAGCATTTGGCGCACGGGCTACATTCTTCCGCGATCTCGCGTTGCAGCATATTGAGACAAGTCTTCGTTTTCGGCGTGAGGAATTACCGAAACTCCTGCATGCTACTGCGGAGGACGGATCTTGATACTACAACAACCGAATTAGCATTTTTCTTAAAGCATCCTTTGTTAACATTCGAGGATTATTTTTGACTCTTTCCGGATCAAATCCATTTTCGAGAATCAACGTGATATCTTTTTCTGTTTGTATGCCCAACTGAGCCAAACGCCTCTCTAATCCTATTTCATCCATAAGATTATCGATCCACTGCTTTGCTTCTTTAATTGTGCTACAACCAAGCATGCCCACCACTTCTTGAATTGTTTTTTTAACATATACAGAGCCACGCTTATCTAATGAATTGTCTTTGCTAATCGCGCTATTATAGATGAGCATTTGCGGAAGCGTCAACGCAACAGCATGACCATGAGGAACGCCAAAATAGGAAGTAATCGGATACGAAATCGCATGGCAGGCCGTAGTCTTGGCAATGTTAATTGCTTTGCCTGCCAAGTTGGCTCCCTTGGCCATAGCTACTCGCGCTTTTTTACTATTTTCTTTTACTGCAAGAATTAAATTATTGCGAATCAAGGTGATGGCTTGACGCGAATATTGCTGTGATTCTTCTGTTGAAGATACCGACCAGTAGGATTCTATGGCTTGAGCGAGGGCATCTATTCCTGTTGAGGCCGTTACGTTGGGCGGCAAGCAAAACGTAAGCGATGGATCAAGGATAACGTAGAAGGGGAGGAGGGATGCATGTGCTAATGAATACTTTACCTTATTAATATACACCACAGCAAAGGACGTTGCTTCGCTGCCGGTGCCAGAAGTTGTTGGGATGGCAACCAATGTTTGCGCTGGTTGTTCAATTTTATTTTTTTGTTTTATATACGCTTCAGGTTTCCCGCTTTGCATGGCAAGTAAACTTATCGATTTGGCGGTGTCGAGTGCACTTCCTCCTCCTACGGCAATCACCAGGTCGATATTTACTTTGCAAAAAAGTTTTATTCCTCTTTTGATATCTTCTATTTTTGGGTTGACATCAAAATCAAAAAAATGTACAACAGGATACCCCTTAAGAATCTCCTCTATTTTCTTTTTGGCTCCACAGAACTCAAAGGATTTTTTTCCGGTCACCAATAAAATATTTTTGGGGTTTTCTTGAGCGACGACCTTAGCAAGAGATTCTATTGCCCCTACTCCGAAGTATTCTTGTTGCATATCGTTATGTTTGCAAAAAACGCATAAAAGCGTCTTTATTTTGTGATGGAGTTGTTGTGGGTCGACCAAGATCTTTTCGAGCTCCTTTATTGCACTGAATTTCGAAAAAAATTGGTCCTTCTAATTTTTCTATCTTCTTCAGTATGCGAAGGACCTCGTTTTCATTTTTTGCCAAGAAACTTTGTGTATAACCGCAAGCTTTCGCAACCTCTCCTGCGTGAACATTTTTAATAGCAGTTGGCTGTCCGCCTACAGAGTCGTGCACAAAATTATTAATAAGAATATGGACAAAATTTTTCGGCGTTACTTTTCCTACAACCGCAAGGCTGCCCATGTGCATCAATAATGCCCCATCGCCATCAATGCACCACACCCTACGATCCGATTTTTCCATTGCGATACCTAGTGCGATAGAAGAAGAATGTCCCATGCTTCCCACGGTGAGAAAATCTTTTTCGTGCCCTTCGCCGCGAGCTTTCCGCAGCTCAAAAATTTCGCGTGATGTTTTTCCTGTCGTTGAAATAATAATGTCTTTCTTGCCAAGATGCGGGATCAAGGCGCGAAGAACCTCTTCACGATTCAGGACAAAATGAGTTGGTGTTTCATTCCTGATTTCATACGGTGCAAATGTTCCTTTCCTTACAAGCAATACGAAAGGCGCACTATACTTGTCCATCCAGCGTTTTGCCCTGCCAAGGGTATCCTTTGCCCCTTCTATTTGATCAGGAAGGATTTCATAAGGAAGACCGAGGGCTGTACAGAGTTCTATTTGGATTCTCCCCATCTTTTTGTGCTGCGGCTCGTCTTTTATCCCCGGTTCTCCCCTCCATCCAATAATCAACAATATGGGTATACCATAGATTTCAAGATCGGTAAGCGAGGTGAGCGGATTGACTGCATTTCCAAGTCCTGAATTCTGCATGTACACGACAGGTATTTTTTTTGTGGCAAGATAATACCCTGTTGCTAATGCCACCGCATTACCTTCGTTGACGGTGATTACATGGTGACGCTCATCAGCAGTATCACTGATGTATGCACACAAATCTTTTAGCAATGAATCTGGTACTCCGCAGAAAAATTCAAATCCTTGCTCTGTCAGTGCCTCAAAGAATTGAGGGGAATTTATCATAGAGAGGACTATGTACCAGGGATAAGATGGAGGATGTCCTTAATCGACATACAGAATTCCTCGCATTCATGGGCACGTTGGTACTTGAGAATATGCTCTGCAGTACGCACCATTGCAGGATAGGCGCTGCGCAACATATGATTGGCATAAATGACGACTTGCACACCCATATCCTGCAATTCCTTTTCGTAGACATGACTATATGCGGATGGAACAACAAAAAGAGGAACTTTTTGAGAAAAAGTATGATAACGCTTGCAAAAGCCAGCAAGCTCAGTTATGTCTTTCTCTTTATGATGAATCATAATACCATCCGCACCAGCATCAATATATGCCCGCGCGCGTTTTATCGCATCATCAATACCCTGCTTGAGAATAAGACTCTCAATACGTGCAATAATCATAAAATCATCGGTGGTTTGTATTTGTTTTCCTGCAGTAATTTTACGAGAAAAATTCTCAATTGAATCTTGGATTTGGGGAACTGAAGTCCCGTGAAGCGAATTCCGTTTCAGACCAGTTTTATCCTCGACGATCATGGCAGAGACTCCCATGCGTTCTAGTTCCCGGACGGTGAATACAAAATGTTCAGTAAGCCCTCCAGTATCACCGTCGAAGACGATCGGTTTCGTTGTTACACCAACAATATCATGTAGGGTTTGTATTCGTGAGGTAAGATCGACGAGCTCAATATCCGGTTTTCCTCTGGCGGTGGAATCCGTTAGACTACTCAGCCACATCCCATCAAATTCACCCGTAGAACCGCCATTGTTGTATTTGGTATTTTCTACAATAAGTCCGGAGAGGCCGTTGTGGACCTCGAGGATTCGAATAATTGGTTTCACGTCCAAAAGACGTCGAAAACGTTTCATGCGTATTGCTGGTGTTGTCCCGATTTCCCGTAACCGTTCGTGGAATTGAGTAGAAGATACGCCTTTTGTGTAAGGGATTTCGATGAGCTTGCCTCCCCATTCCTGTAGTGCGTTGATAACCCGCTCGCGTGTTTCTTTTTGTATGCCCAACTTCCAATCATCGCCATGCACCACAAAGTTTGGTTTCAGTATCCTGAGGTTCTCACAATAATCAAGCGTGCGTTGTGGAATTACACGTGCGACTCCTTTTATATTCTCGATCACGATCTTGCGCTGTTCGTATGTCAAAAAAGGAAGACGCTTGTAGCTGGCAATTGCTTCGTCCGTAAGCAATCCGATTGTTACCTCTCCCAACTTTTCCGCTTCTTTAATAATGTTTAAGTGGCCTGGATGGATAAGATCGGCACTCATTCCCACATAGACTGTTTTCGTAATCATAGTGCATTGCGTCAAAATTGTTAGCGATCTATTACACGTATTCTAAAGTATATTGTAAAGGGATAATTGCAATGCGTCAATTGACGTTGCACAGGATAGAGAGTATAATGGGATATCAAGGATTGATAATATGTTTTGGTGTTCGTCGCGGGTACTGGATGGTTTTCATATATGTGCGTGGGCATACCATTTCATTTTTTTTGTAATAATCAGCGTCCATAAGTGACAGGATGCCATATGTATAAGCCTTTTTTGACTAATGCGCACGCGCTTCTTTCCGCAAGCGATGTGACCGTTACGTTTGTTGATGTGGGTTCCCGCAACGGGATCATTGAGCTTGCTTCAATCTCGAAGTTTGTAGATGCCTACGGATTTGAACCGAATCCCGTTGAGTATGAAAAATTAGTACATGGAACCACAGATGCGTCCAAGTTTGGTATTCATTCACCGAAGTATCGGTCGTTAACCTATTCCCCTTGTGCACTCGCGGATACTGCAGGTCGTCGTCCATTCTATATCACTCGCGGTCCGGGGGCTGCGGGAATGTTGGAGCCGAATTACGAGCGCCTTAAGGAAATTCACTGGAAAGGATATACCTACACTCCTAATATTGCTGAGGAAATTTTTACGGTTGAACGCATTACAGAGATAGAAACAGATACTTTACAACACTGGGCGCAGCAACAACACCTTGGGAGCATTGATTATTTGAAAATTGATGTAGAGGGATCTGCATACGAGGTGTTTCAAGGAGTGGGGAAAGAACTTTTGAAACATACCGGAATTATCAAGGTCGAGGTTGAATTTATTCCCTTCAGAAAAGGACAGAAGCTTTTTTCTGAGGTTGATATTTTTCTTCGGCAGTATGGGTTTGACCTTTTGCGCTATGAGATTATTCCCGTACAGATTGGGTTTAAGGAGAGAACTACGCATTGGAATTTCGGTCCAGAAATTGGAATACCCGAACGATATGGACAACCACTCCAATGCGATGCAATATATGTAAATCGTTGTATAGAGGATCCAAATCGAGCGCTCGCGCAAGCTGTGGTACTTTTGGAAAAGAATTATATTGACGAGGCACTCCATATTTTTCGGACACGGGCAGGGGTAACAGATGAACAATTTTTGAATGCGTTACGAGATTTTCCTGGGACGTTTCGTCAGCGTTTTCTTCGTCAAATTTTTTCTCTGTTTTTGTTTTGGAATACCCTACACGCATTGCCAGAAAAGATACGTCTGTGGAAAGGATGGCATGAGCTTAAACGATGTTGTGGCTTAAAAAGATAGTGGAGTAATTTTTAATTTTTTTTATGCGCTTCGCGTTTTCATCAAAAGTTTTAGGAGCTGTTGAACGGGTTGTTCCACGTCGGGCACTCCAGCGACTCATTAACCCTCCAGGTCAATCACTTACGCGGCTTGTTCAGTATCTACATCGTGAACCATCCAAAACACTTGCGGATTATCAGCAGGAGCTTTTAAATGATGATGTTCTGCGCGAACGGTATTTTGAGGTAGTACAGAAAGGATGGTTACCCAAAGTATTTCATTCTTGGGAAGATCGTTTTGGTGATTTATATCGTCGGGGATTGGGGATTTCTTGGTATTATGCGATGATCCGAGAATTAAAGCCGCAAAGGATTATTGAAACCGGCACCGCTGCGGGTACTGCAACTTCTATTATACTTTCCGCTATTGCACATAATGGAAGTGGGAAGCTCATCTCGATTGACCTTCCGGCGGTCCGAGGGGAAAACACCATGGATTGGTCCTTACCGGAAGGTCAAAACGCTGGCCTATTGATCCCCGAAGCGTATCGGCGCTATTGGGAATTGCGTGTTGGTGATGCAAAAGATTTATTGATACCAGCGTTGCGGGAGGCACCGTGTGATCTTTTCATTCACGATAGTCTTCATACCTATGAGCATATGCTGTGGGAGTACGTTACTGCGTTTTTAAACATGAAGGATGGGGCGATTATATTGTCTGATGACACATTTTGGAATCGTGCGTGGTGGGACTTTACTAGACTTTTCGATCTCCAGCGTTTTCAAGATCTTTCTAATCCTAACCTTGGAGTAACAGTGGTACGTCATCATTATTAAATCGCCTCACTTTACACGATTACGGTACAACGCAAGAGTTTTTGTTCGTGAATTGTATCTGATACACTATTTTTGTGAACAAAAGAAATTTTTTGTATTATCTTCTGCCATCTCTTGTATCGGCAGTCGTAGGGATCTTCGTCGCGGTGCCAATCATAACACTCTATTTGGGGCCAAAAGATTATGGTATTTTTGCTATTTTGAATGCGATAACAGTGCCTTTGACCATTGCTTCTATTGGAGTCACATGGATTTTTGGGGGGAACTATTTCCGGTTGAATGAAGAAGAGAGGAAAGTACTGATCTTCAATGTTTTAGTATTTGATTTGGTGGTACGATTTTTTTTGACCGTAGTCTTTCTACTTTCTGCTCCTTCTCTACTTCCTTTGGTGATCAACGACTATGATCCATCGTATCAAGGATATTTTTTATTACTAGTGTTGTCAATACTGCTGTCTACGTTGTGGTCTACTATTTCGCCACTGCTTGTTTTTCAAGAGAAGGCACATCTTTACGCTCTTTTTGAGTTCGTGGGGTGGTTGACCGGTACTATTGCCGTGATCGTGAGTCTCACAATGTTTGACATGGGTACCAGCGCTCTGTTTATTGGCCAGTTGACAACAGGGATGTTTCTTTTTTTTGGAGGGGCGATTTATATCCGTTCTTATATCTCCCCCCACATACAAAGGCGCTGGATCAAAGAGATTGTAACTATAGGCATGTCCTCTGTTCCTTCAACCGCATTTACGTCATTAACGGAAGTAGCAAATCGTTTTTTTATTCAACATTGGATTACGCTGTCTTCGCTCGGGATGTACTCTCATTCATTGACGTATAGAGGATTTTTTATGTCAGGATTTAAAGCATTCAACCGCGTTTTTGTTCCGACGATCCTTTGTTTGTATGCAGAGAATCGCTCCATCGCCCACCTTATCCCTAAGCTGAAAAAATGGTATGGACTTTTGGGCATTGCGGGAGTATTTGGAACATTTTTTTCTTATGATATCATTAATATCATTACCCATGGAAAATTTAATGCCGCTGCGCCGCTCGTCCCTCTTTGGTTTCTGCTCATGTTGGTATTTACGTTTGGAACTTCGTATATCCAGTTTCTTTTTTCAGAGAAAAAGACGTTCTTTGTCGCCGCATCGAGCATTGCTATTGGAACACTCTTTTTGGGGGTAAGCGCCTTTTTTGTCTATCGGTGGGGTATCATCGGCGCGGTTATTGCGGCGGTGCTAGCGAGTTTTTTCATTCAATTCGCAATGCGTATGTATGCACTGAAATGGGGTTGTCCTCGGATTGCTGAACGCGAGTTCTTCTCTTTGACTTTTTTCCTCATAGGGGTCTATATTTTTTCTGTCTTTATTCCTTTGTCCTTTCCAATTCGTCTAGGTATTTTTTTGATTTGTTCACTTGTCATAGGGTATTGGTATGATTTATTTTCATTATTGCGACAATGGAAATTTAGGAGTACCGTGTAGTTACGGTTACTTGACACGTACATAGGAATGGAGGAAATTTTCATATGGAATTATAAGCGGACAACCTTTGTTTATGGAAAGAAGCAATACACAAGACGATCACTTCAAACTCTTTTCGCTCGAAGGAAAGGTAGCAATCGTTACGGGAACATCCCGTGGCAATGGCGTAACGATTGCACGCGCGCTTGGCGCGGCGGGCGCCTTTGTGCATTGTCTTCAACGAACAACCGTGGCCGAAAATACCATTAAGGACCTGAACACAAAGACCCATATCGTCGATGTAACGGACAGTGCAAGACTTGCAACAATCGTTCAGACCATTGCCGAAGAGGCGGGGAGAATCGATATTCTTGTCAATAATGCCGGGATTACTATTGGCAACCCGAGTGAACATTACACGATAGAAGATTGGGATAAAACATTCAATACAAATCTTCGGGCAGTGTTTGTACTCTCTCAACTCGTCGCGGTCCACATGGCTAAAAGAAACTCCGGGGTTATCGTCAATATTACGAGTATTAATGCTGAGCAAGGGTTCCCCGGAAATCCTGCCTATGTTGCCTCGAAGGGAGGGCTCAAACAATTATCAAAAGCCCTCGCCTGTGATTGGGCAAAATATAACATCCGCGTGAATAGCCTTGGTCTGGGATACTTCCAAACCGACATGACAAAAAAAAGTTTTCATGATCCAGAATTAAAAAAACAGCGGGATCAGCACATGCTTTTGGGCCGCTGGGGTGAACCGCATGATCTTGTGGGCCCTATTATTTTTCTCTGTTCAGACGCTTCACGATACATGACGGGACAAGACCTCTATATTGATGGAGGTTGGCTCGCGAAAGGTCTATAACATATACATTGGATTTATCGTATGTTGAATGGAAAAAAAATTATTGCGGTTATTCCTGCTCGCGGCGGATCCAAACGCATTCCCCGTAAGAATATTATTAATATAAATGGGAAACCTCTTTTGGCCTATACGATTGAACTGGCCAAAAAAATGCCAGAATTCGATGCGGTCGTTGTCTCTTCTGAAGATGATGAGATTCTCTCAGTCGCTTCATCGTATGGTGCGGAAATACTGCGGCGCTCCGATGAACTTGCATTGGATCATACGCAGGATGAACCCGTATTAATCCATGTTGTTCATGAGCTTGAAACAACGGGGCGCACCTTTGAGTATGTTGTCATGCTACAGTGTACGTTGCCGCTGCGAACACTGGAAACCGTAAGAAAGGTCATTGCCACCGGTGTGAATAGAGATTTTGATACTGTTTCTACTTGCGTCGAAGATAGAAGTCGATATCGAAGACTCAGAAACGGAGTTTGGATTCCACTTGATCCCAATGCGTCCAGAAGAAGTCAGGAGCGTGAACCATATTACCGAGAGGCCGATGTGTGTTATATCATGAAGACCCAGACGTTGGTTGATACCGGTACACTATTCGGTGGAACGGTAGAATTTGTTTTAGTTGATGAGATCGAGAATATAGACATTAACACACCCTTTGATCTTGAATTGGTGACATGTATGATGTCCAAACAATCGTGAATATGCCCACGAATAAGAAAATTGGATTCATAGGGCTTGGTGCAATGGGTTCGAACCTTGCTCAGCGGCTTATGATGTCTGGATATCCATTAGGGGTGTTCAACCGTACCCCAGAAAAAATGGAACCATTGATGAAGTGTGGAGCATGGGGGGCAAAAAGTCCACGCGAGCTTGTTCAAACATCGGATGTAATTGTAATCTGTGTAACCGACGACGCAGCGCTTCGTGAGGTCATGGAGGGGGAGTATGGAGCCATGGAGGCCGCAAGGGCGAAAACCGTATTTATTGATATGAGTACGGTCTCTGTGAGCGTTACGAGAGACTTGGCAAACAAGGCAAAGCGAAAAGGAGCAAATTGGCTCGATGCACCCGTTCTGGGTTCCCCACAAATGGCCATGACGGGGGCGATGCCTTTTGTCGTTGGGGGTTCGAAAACGGTTTTTGAACAGAACAAGGATATTTTAGAAGCGATAGGAAAAAAAATCGTGTACATGGGTGAATCGGGTATGGGGCAAGCTGCAAAAATTGTTCATTCACTGGTGTGTGCAATCTCACTCGTCGCGTATAGTGAGGCATTATTATTGGGTGAAAAACTTGGTTTAAAAAGAAATCAAACACTTGATGTATTGTTAAATGGGGCTGTTGCATCCCCACTACTCATCATGAAGGCGCCTAAATTCAAAGTAAATATGTTTAGGCCTACAACGGCGAGATTATTTAATATGTGTAAAGATTTGGCGCTTATCGCTGAGGAGGGGATTGCGTTCCGCCAAGCACTTCCGACCCTCATGGTTACCAAAACGCTCTATGATCGAGCCAAGCAAGAAGGACTTGGTGATGAAGATACTTCATCAGTTATTAAAGTGATGTAAGATACTACTCCGTATGTTTGGTTTCATAGAAACAGGAGAATATCATAAGTGGAAGAAGCGGAGAACAAATTCGACTCTCACTCCAGATTTTTTGGATACTCTGAACGTACTCATCGTGGGCGGGGGTTCTGCAGGAAAGCGGCATTTAATGAATACCCGGGGACTTGGAATACGGAATGTTTCTGTGGTTGATCCGCGTGAGGATAGGAGAGTCGAAATACAAGAACGTTTTGATGATACCGTGACATTCAAGACGGAAGAGGAAGCGTATGCCAAAAATTCCTACAATGTCGTTATTGTCGCAAACCCTCCCATTTTTCATATTGAAAGTGCCACCAAAGCAATACGGGCAGCAGCCCATGTGCTCGTCGAAAAAAACATTTCTCACCAAGTAACTGGCGTGGAAGATTTTTTGAACATTGCAGACGCAGGGCAGCGGATCGTTGCCGTCTGTTGTATGTATCGTTTCTACGATACCTTGCAATACATTAAAAATCTTTTAGACAAAAATGCGTTGGGAAAAGTATTTTCAACGCAGATTACCTTTTCCGAGTACATGGGGGATTGGCATCCGTGGGAGAAACCTTCTGATTTTTACTCCAGTCAAAAAAAATTAGGAGGGTCCGAATTGTATGGTGAAAATCACACTATTGATTGCTCTCGATGGTTTTTTGGGGAAGTGACTGAAGTATCTGCGTATGTCAAACGGCTCGCTGACGTAACGGTTGATACTGACGATTTGGCTGAAATGACTTGTAAACATGAAAGCGGTGTTATTACTCAAATTCATCAAGATGCATTTGGACGCCGACATCGAAAAGATATGTGGATTACGGGTGAGAAAGGAACGATTTTTTGGGACTCTTACATGGGAGGAAATCGCGTTGAGTGGTATCAAGCGGATTCGGGTACAACAGAGGTGTTTGTTGGCAAAAAGAGCCGTAATGATGCCTTTACCGATTTACTCGTAGATTTTCTCGAATGCATAAAAACAGGGAGGCAGCCTGTTATCAATGGGTGGGAGGCGCTTAAAACATTACAGGCAACAGCCGCCGCGGAACAATCTTCAAAAGAAAATGGAAAATTTGTTGCCGTATTGTAATTTATGGCATGATAGAAATAATGATGTTTCTAAGCGTTCCAACTTTATGAATGAACAAGCACGAAGTCTTGCGAAGGTAATCCGGGCAATGATGTTTGATGTCGATGGGGTTTTGACCGACAATCGCGTGCCACTGGGAAAAGGTGGTGGGGAGAACAGAATGCGCAGTTATTACGATGGCCAAGGCACTTCACTCCTGCGGGCGATTGGTTTCCACCTCTGTTTCATCACTAACGAAAAGGGAGATTCTGCCGCTGGACTTATGGAGTTTATTGAGAAACTAAACAATCTGCCATCATCAAAAAGTGAAGCAAACGCGAATGGTTGGCACCCTATAAAGCTTTATACCGGGATGGGAGGAGTGAAGAAGGGTACTGCGGCCGAAGAATTCCTTGGTGAGATCGGTATTCCCTTTGAACAGGCGGGATTTATGGGAGACGATCTTGTCGATATTCATCTTTTCAAGAGAGTTGCTTTTCGCGCTGCTCCCGCATCCGCTGAGAAAGTGGTTCGGGAGATGTGTCATTTTGTATCCGAGCGTCCGGGTGGGTACGGCGCAATGAGAGATGTCGCGAATTTTATTCTCGAAGTTCGAGGGATCGACCCGACTTCTATTCCGCCGGGATAGCGGAGTGAGAGTAGCCTCTTGTTTGCTTACATCGCCGTTCTTCCACCATCAACGGTAAGGCAAGAACCTGTCATGTACGAAGAGGCATCTGAAAGCAAGAATTGCACTGCTCCATTGTATTCTCTTTTTTTCGACATACGTCCGAGCATATTCAATGACGCATTCTTTTTTGCGAATTCCGGATCATGGTCACGAAACATGCCGCCAAGCACCATGGCGTTTGCTCGAACATTGTGTGGTCCTAGAAAAGCTGCCCAAAATCGCATAAGTCCCAAAATACCAGCTTTTGAGGTTCCATAAGCAATATCTTTGAAGTGCCCATCGGGATAAAGAAAATTTGAAGGGCCGATGAGGGACAAGTCCGAACCGATGAACACCATAGAACCTTTCTTTGACTTCATCATTGGTTTAGAAACCACCTTTGCGACGAGAAAAGAACCCGTGATATTCAGATCGATTTCCTTTCGGAAAAGGTCAGCGGAAAAATCACTATAGGGCGCCCACGGTCCTCCGTTCCCATGTTCATCAGTTTTTGGATTTGCCGCGGCATTGGTGATTAACCCATCGATACGGGAATGCTTTTTCAGAACTCCATCCACTGCTTTTTGTAAAGAGGCTTCATCCGTCACATCAACACCCGTTTCAAGATCGAAATTCACAACAATAGCGCCGGCATCGTTCAATGCTTTGCTGTATTGGTTCCCGAGAAAACCGCTGCCACCGGTTATGATGATGACTTTTCCGTTGATATCAAATAGATTCATAGATGCTTCGCACAAACTTCATGTATTTACTTATTGTTTCAACTTCGTGTCCGTCTTCTTCGCGAGCCGCTTGCAATGTCACAAGGCCCGAATATCCCGCTTCATTCATTTTTTTAAAGAGTGTCTTAAAATCCGTCGCTCCATTGCCTAACACGACTGTACTGCCACCCAATGGCCTATCCTTGATCTGGACATTTCTGATGCGTGATCCATAGGTATTCCATTCTTCATTAACACTATAGCCCATGTGTGCGCTGTTTCCACTATCGTATACTACGGACAGGATCGGTATTGTTGCGAGTAATTCTCCATATTCAAACGCAGGAAGATCCGTCTCGAGATGGATGGAAAGTCCGTACTCTTTTGCGAAGGCGCAAAATCGAGTCAGCTGAGCGATGCGTGCCGCTTGCGTCTTTGGGTCCAGCAACGTCGAACCTTCAAGCAGGGGTGGTTCAATTGCCGCACCGTGAATATCCGCGATGGCTTCGCATATTGATTTCAGCGTTGCGTCAGAAATTTCTGCAAAATCCGTTTTCGTAAGAAACTGCAAATCCACTCCTTTCACCGGAACGCCGGTTTCAGCAATACGTGCACGAACGCGCGCACGAAATCCAGCATCCAAGAGCGGATTTTCGGGCATATCCCAAACCCATTCAATATGGGAAAGGCCTATTGTTGCCGCAACAGAAAACTCACGCTCCCAAGCCGCATCGTCTCGTGGGAAAAATTGAACGCCTCGTCCGCGGGAAGGCGTTAAGCGCCCTTGCATGATTCCGATTGCCATTGACATAACACCATCCACGAACGTAACAACTCGTTGAGAGCGATCGACTTACATTTTTTCCACTTCTGCGCAGAAGTAATGGTAGAGGTATGAATGAATTTGTTGAATAGCCGGTGTTGAGGTAGAGGGCACATCAATGAGAATGTCAGTGTACTCAGCCATTGTTCCTCCAGCTTTTCCGGTAAAACCGATCGTCGTCATGCCCAATGTTTTTGCTTTTTTGAAAGCCAGAATGACATTTTTTGAATTGCCGGAGGTAGACAGGCCGATCAACACACCTCCAGCCTCACCATATGCCTCAACCTGACGTGAAAAAATCGCATCGAATCCAAAGTCATTTCCAAGGGCCGTGAGAATGGTCGGATTGGAGGAAAGACAAATGCATCGGAATGCTTTGCGTTCTTTCTGAAAACGACCAACCAATTCTCCGACAAGGTGCATACTGTCCGACGCAGAACCACCATTCCCGCATACTAATAGCGCATGTCCATTTCGTAACGATTCAATAGACACAGAAATAGCATTCCCAATACGCTCCGGAATATGAGAGCTGGCAGTGTTCTGGAGAAGCTCTGCGCCTTGGCGTAAATAATTTTCGAGCGACATATTGTTAATTAGAAGTCTTTTTTTCGACGAAGTTTTTCGATGATGGGCATTTCTTGCGGCAATACTTTTTTTACACCGTCCCCCCATGCGAGCTCAAGCGTCCGAATATCTCGAATCAACAGTTGAATCCCTTTCGGCTCCAAACTCGCGGCGTGATCCGAACCCCACATGGTCCGATCAAGGGTCAGGTGGCGCTCAATAACCGAGGCTCCCATTGCGGCAGCAGCAAGGGAAATTTGCAACCCACGTTCATGCCCACTATAGCCGATCACGCAATTGGGGAATCTCTCATACAGAGTATGAATGATTTGTAAATTGATATTTTCATGTTCGGCGGGATAGGTCGATACACAATGAAGAAGAATGAGATTGTTCTCTCCAAGAATCGAAACAGCTTTTTCTGTTTGCTCCATCGTGCTCATGCCGGTTGAAAGAATAACCAGTTTTCCTTTTGAGCGGATGTGGAGTAACAGAGCGGTGTCGGTGAGCGATGCCGAAGCGATTTTATAGCAAGGGGAATCAAACGCATCGAAAAAATCGACACTTGCCTCATCCCATGGCGATGCAAACCACAGAATTCCCTTCTGTTGACAGTATTGGTCAATTTCTTTGTATTCATCAAGCGTTAATTCAAGTGCCCATTTCAAATCTCCATTCGTGGTTTGGGTAAGATCTGAGTCTTCTAATCGTTTGATCGCCGACGGGGGCAGAACGTTCCGTTGTAATGCGGAAAGAATGATGTCTCGATGGACTTCTCGCGGTCTTGCCAGCTCTTCTTCTGTATAGACGATGGGTACGGTGCGTTTTTGGAATTTCACCGCATTACATCCTGACTCAACAGCCACATCGATAAGTCTTTTCGTAATGGCCATATCACCATTGTGATTGATACCGATCTCGGCAACGAAAAAAACAGGGTGCCCCTTGCCTACAGGAGTTGTTCCAATGCGTACATCCATACAATGAATGATAGTATTATAATCTGATATGGCAGTATTATAGATCTGACACCGTCCATGAGTCAATACATACATACACATACGCCGTACAGTTAGCATTCAAGGATCACATTTTTCGTCGGTGACGAGCGAAGCACTGTTACCAAAAAATCAAAAGTGAACTCATAAGGATCAAAACTGGACTTCTCGGATATCTTCCCGTTTCACAGACTGCGTACTCATGAGCTTTCCTTTCCACCACATGCGTACCTCGACGATCCCTTTGCGGAGGT
>ORMF010458798.1_pt1 | contig 20134 bp, 11 predicted proteins | sample 1779871 | NCBI WGS metagenome assembly ORMF01 (sample SAMEA104232316, study PRJEB22302) | groundwater metagenome | biome: forest; feature: aquifer; material: groundwater | place: USA | collected 2011-08-07 | depth 5.4 m | reverse complement strand
TCGGTCCACGGAGACCTCCGTGCGTCCTCCGTGGGCTCCGTGCCTCCGTGGTGAAATGAACGCCAGGAGACTCTGAGCGCGCCAGGGATATGGTCCATGCGCACCGTCCGCCGGCGTGAAGCGATGGCGGAGGTCTCGCTTTAGGCAGGATGTCTTGGGTTGTGGGCGGAGCCCGCGCTGGGATCTGGGATCTCGTTGGGATCTCGGATTCCGGACCTGGGATCCCGGGCGCAGATTCCCGTGGGGGGGATGTGCTCGGCCTTCCCGTTCGCCCCGCATCATTCGCCCCGCGGCACGCTACGGCAGCGCCCGGGCGAGCTGTCCGCGGTCGTAGGGCTCCACCAGGCACGTCACGCCCTCCGGCAGCCCGGACGGCGGCGTCTGTCCCTTCGGGAGTACGCCCACGATCGGCGCCGAGCCCAGCGCAGCCGTCTTCCGCCAGGCCTGCACGACCGCCTCGAGCCGCTCCGACGTCGAGGCCCGCACCACGCCGCCCTGCACCGCGTCCGCGGGGAACCGCGCCGCCCGCTCCGAGTCCGCAATCGGCACGGCCCTGCACCCCATCCGGTCCATCGCGAGGCCCAGCACGCTGACCGGAGGCAGCCCGTCGTGCAGGAAGAGGACCGAACGCCCCTCGCCCTCGGCGGGCGTGACCACCGTCGCCGGTACCTCGAGGAAGTCCCGCGACCGCGCGACCTCGTCGTCGAACGTCCTCATGAACGACGTCGGGAGACCCGCGCCGAGCCCCGCCTCCTCCCAGAACCCCGCGGGCATCTCCTGGAGGAGCTGGTCCCCGCCGTGTCCCTCGCCGAGCGCCTTCGCGAGCAGGTTCGCCGCCTGAACGAGCCGCCCGAGCCGCTGCTGCGCCGCGTCGCCCCCGAGCCTGCGCTCCGCGACGTCGTGGTGGCGCCCGACCGCGTCGACGATCGCCTCCGGGAACTTCCACGCCCGGAGGACCGCCGCCCCGACCCGGGCGTGGTCCGTGTCCAGGACACTACGCTCCGCGTCGCACATCGGCAGCAGGTCCTTCAGCGAGGTCAGCGTCGCCCGTTCGAAGTCCGCCGCGCAGTACTCGTCGAGGATCAGCTTTCCGATGTCGTGCAGCAACCCCGCCAGGAACGCCGCGTCCGTCCCCGCGAAGCCGGCGCGGGGCGCCAGGAGCCGCGCCGCGATCCCAGCCGCCAAGCTGTGCTTCCAGAACTCCACGCGGTCGAAGCCGACCGTTCGCTGCCCCTTCGGGAACATGCGGAAGACGCTCATCCCCACCACGAGCGAACGCGTCGTCGAGAACCCGAGACGGACGATGGAGTCCTTCACGTCGAACGAGCGGTCCGTCTTCCCGTACGCGACCGAGTTCGCGCGCTTGAGGATCATCGCCGTCGTCGCGGGGTCGCTCTCCACCGCGGTGGCCAGGTCCCTCGCCCCCGCCCGGTCATTCCCCGTGATCGCGAGGACCCGCTGCACTACCACGGGCATCGCGAGCAGGCGATCGACCTTTTGCACGAGCCGCGGCAGGTCGATCTTCCCAAGCGTCTTGACCTCCGCCTCCTCGGCGAGGGCCGGTGCGGTCTCCGCCTCCACCGCCCGCCGCGCGGCCGGCGAGAGCGGCTTGCCGACACCATCGAGCGCCTTCGTCACCTTCCGGAGGAGCGTCACGGACGTGACCGGCTTCACCATCATGTCGCTCGCGCCCGCCCGGATCCCCTCGATCACGGCGTCGCGCGAGGGCGCCTCGGGGATGAGCAGGATCGGGGTCTTCTCCACCTCGGGCGTGGCGCGCACCTGACGGCACACGGAGAGCCCATTCCCCTCCTCCAGCGGCGGGGCCAGCACGACGAAGGCCGGGCGCGTGCGCATGATGTGGTCCACGGTCGAGCCGCCTGAGGCGACCTCCTGTACCGCGACGCCGCACTTCGCCAGCGTCGAGGAGATCTGCGCAGAGAGGCCGATCTCGGCGCATGCGACCAAGCAAGAATCCGCGGAGACCGCGGGAAGGGGTGTCGGAGGGGTGCGACGCTCGACGGGGGGCGCCGTCGTGGCCCAGCAAGCTGGCCCTGCCAGGCCGCGCGTCAGCGGTGCGGCCTCCCCATCCGCCCGCCGGTACGCCTGCGCCACCGCGTCGTAGTCGACCCCGGTGAGCCCTAGCGACAGCACGTGCGCGATCACCTCGGTGAGGGGCACGGCCGACGCGCCGGGAAGGACCCGGATCTGCGGGCCGACAGCGGTGAGCTCGACCCGCACCCACTGGGTGACAGGTCCAGATGGCATGCTCCCCATCCCCAACTCCCTTCCCCTGGACCCCGAGCAGGCCCCCTCAGGCCGCTCCTACCACTCCAGTATCGCCGTCACGTCCTTGGGTGCCTGAGGCTTCTTCGCCGCCGTAGGATACTCGAAGCCGAATCGAGCCTGATAGGTGTAGTTGATCAGCTCTTCGCCACCCTTCAGCCTCGACTTGGGGCCCTCGGGTCCGCAGTGGTCCATCGCCCCCTGCCGGTCGTCCTCGTCCTCCCAGGCCCAGTCGTCCGGGCCGGCCTCGGCGGCGGACTTCCCCTTCTGGGAGATGACGACCGTGTATCCCACCGACACGAGCCGCTTCTTCTCGTTGTCGATCGTCAGCGTCACGCTGGTCTGCGGCGGCGCCTGCGGTTCGTTCGAGCCCGCATCGAGTTTGAACCTCGTGTAGTATTCGGCAAGGCTGGGAGAGAGGTCGAGCGCCAGGTCGGTCTTCTTCCCGTCCTCGCTCACGCCCGATCGCTCGGGGAAGTAGGTGCTCGTCCCCTGGGCCTCCTTGAAAATCTGCACGATCGAGAGCCAGTGGAAGAGCATCTCGCTGTCCCGTCTCGGCGTCGGCTCCACCTTCTGCCAGGGCCCGCCGCCGATCTTCGCCGCCGCCACGCCGGCGTTCTCGAACCACTCGACGTTTGTGACCCCGCCCGCGGCGTCCGTCACGCGGACCTTGGCGTAGCACTTCTCCGTGCCGGCCAGGTATCCGGTCCCCTTCGAGTACCACGAGTTCTTCGGGTCCATCACGTTCGACGAGATCTCGAACTCGAACTCGCAGGCGATCTCCTGGTACGCCTTGATCGTGTCCTGGACCACCCTCTGCACCTGGGGATCGCTGGTCTGGGCGCAGGAGAGGGACGCGGCGACAAGGAACGCCGCCAGAACGCGCCTGTGCATGGGCTGGCCTCTTCTCAAACCCGACTACTCCGCGCTCGTCCCGAGCACCTGCTCGTAGTGCGCCTTCAGGGTGGCCACGGCGTCCGTGCCCTTCTCATCCAACTTGTCGATTACCACGACGAGAAATTCGCGACGGAGGTAGAGGATGTCCTTCTTCGATTCCTTCTTCAGGCCCTTCAGCCTCTCCAGGAAGTTCTTCACCGCGTTTTCGCTCGAGAAGTCGAATGCGTACACGCCCGCGTGCGGATGGAACTCGTGCAGGTCCGGCGCCTCCTCGGTTCCTCCCCACCTGGTCGCCGTCGACCCCTGCGAGAGGAAGAGGCAGTACGCCGACAGCGTGTCGCTCGAGATCGGCCCCGCGCCGAACCAGTCCCCGAATGCGCCGCAGGTCGGCGCGGTCGGCGGGGGGGCCAGATACGGGTTCCCGCCCAGCGGGACCTTGAGCGGCTGCGGCGCGTGCGCGAGGCCGTACCCCGAGGGGCACTTGTCCGGCGGGAGCGGGAGCTGGTCGAACCGGCGGTCCCCCTTCCACGCCCCGATCGCGCGGTAGACCTCCTTGAACATCCCTCGGTTCTTCTCGATGCACGCGTCCCGCGGGGGCTTCATGAAGGCCTCCACGAGCTCCGCCTTCCTCGGCATCTCCAGCTTGTTCCGCTTGCAGATCGGCTGGATCATGTAGTCAATTTCGATCAGGCGGAGCGACAGGAGGATTTCCACGAGCGAGGACATCCACGTCATGTGCCGGTACGTCGCCTCGTACGCGGCGTAGTACTGCTCCCGCTCGGTCGAGAGCTTCCAGTACTTCTCCAGGGCCGCCTCGCACCAGGAGAGGAACTGCTTCGGGTCGAACTTGCCGGTCCCGTCGTTCGGGTTGTGCCAGATGGTCTTCGACCGGAACGCGTCCCCGGCCTGGATGACCTCCTCCTGCAGCGCCTCGGCTCGGTGCAGCCAGTCGAGGAGGATCTCGTCCTCCTTCTTTCGTCCCGCCTGCTCCTGCTCTGCCGTGCCGTAGCGGATGCCGCGGGTCTCGAGGAGCGACCGTCCGCCCCAGGGGCGGAAGTACTCCGTCAATCCCCTGTCCTGCCTCCCCTGGACGGACGGGACGATTGCCTTGACCGCGTACTCCGCCGGGAGGAGGGCCTTGTCGAACGGCCCGACCGTCACCACGCACTTCCCGGTCGCCGCGACGTACGCGCGGGAGAGGGCCCCCGAGAGCTTCGCCGTGCCGAGCCAGGCCTCCAGCTCGATCGATGTGGACTCGGGCAGGTCGGATTCGATCTCCAGCCAGAACACGACGCCCTTCTCGTCCTCGCGGACCCCTCCGTCGACGAGCGTCATCTGCGCCGGGAGGGGCGGGTCGTCCGCGGCAAGGGCGAGGGGGAGGACGAACAAGAGGGGGAGGAGCCGCAGGCTCGAAGACATCGCTCACCTTTCAGGATGGACGCGCACCCCGGCCGGGCTGGTCCGACCGAGGTGCAGTGATGTCGCGGGGCCAGGCTACTGCGGGTCGAACGACCAGGACATGATCTGGGGTCCGGTCGTGTAGAACACGGTGACGTCGTCAGCATAGGCAGCGACGTTGTTGGGCGTCAAGCCATTGTCATAGAACCGCAGGCGGTAGTCGAGCTTCTGGCCGGAAGCGACCGTGTCGTTGATCGCCGCGCCGTCGCCGACCACCCCGCCGCTCGTCCAGGCGCCCGCCGGCGCCTTGAACTCCATCGCAACGTAGGGCGGATTCGCGATGTTCTGGTACGACCCGTTCCTGTTGATCACGCGCGGGCGGATCTGCGTGTACCCGATGTTCAACAGCCTCGCCGACGCGCCTACGGGCAGCACGGTGTTGTTGAAGTCGAACGACCCCTGGTAGTACGAGCCGCCCTGGGAGACCGGGTAGCGGCTCGGGTGGTTCAGGCCGCCGCTGAACGCGTTGTAGATGCGGATCGTGTCGATCAGGCCGTCCGACCAGTAGATCCAGTCGAAGCTCGGCATGTAGCTGTGGAGGAAGAGGTAGCCGAACTCCGTGATGTCGAGGATGTTCGTCGCGTTGTACGTGACGGAGGTGAACCACGCCGTCGAGGTGCGGATCAGGCGCCCGTTCAGGTACAGGCGGATGATCGTGTAGTTGTCGAGCTCGACGCGGATCTGGTTCCACTGCCCCGGCGGCGGGATGAGCCCGCCGAAGGGGTTGTAGTCGAGCCAGATGTAGTCGCTGCCGAACGGGTAGACGATGTTCGCCTTGCGGCACTGCGGGAGGACGACCCCCGAGGTGACGTACGAGCAGTGCCCGCCGTTCACCCACGGCGTCGCGAAGAAGTAGCCGTAGATGTCGTGCCCGCCGCCGGGCCCGCTCGGGATCCGCTCGCGGGAGCCCGGCACGGCCTGGCAGTACCAGCCGTCGAACGTGCCTCCCCGCATGTCCTGCTTCATCCACCACTGGAAGGCAGACTGCTGCGGGTTGACGAAGCCGTTGCCGTTGTGGGAATCGACGCCAGGGTAGAGGACGACCTTGTTGCGGCGGCGGTTGAGCATGTGGCCGTCGGGGAACAGGTCGCTGCCCCACGTCGAGTTCCGGTTGGCCGCGGGGAGATTCGCGTTCATGACGCTCCGTGCCCGCGGGTTCTGATTCGGGACGTTCGGGTAGCCGTAGTCCGCGGGGTCGTTCTCCACGAGGTCCTGGCGGACAACGGTGCGGTTCTGGTCGTGGATGTTCCCATACCAGCGCTCGTGGACCTGGTTCGGATGAAGCTTCGCGGCGAGCGTGTCGTCGTTGTCCATGTTGAAGATCTCATTCCCGTCGAGGGCGTCGTCCTCTCGGATCTGGATCTGCCCGTCGACGACGCTCGCCTCGTTCAGGTTCCAGGTCTGGTCCTCCATGCTCTCGGGGAACGAGCGGACCCCGTTCCAGGTCCCCGTGCTCTGGGAGGCCGTGAGGAAGTCGCGCTGCGACGTGTGGCGGAGGACGTCGAAGAGCTTGACGACGGTTCGCAGCTTCGCGGTCGCGACCGTGTTGTTGTTCTGGTCGAGGACGCGGCCGAGGGACTCGATCTGGAACCAGCCGTAGCTCGAGAACGCGAACTCCGTCGTGTGGAACGTCAGGTCGGTCTTGTCGGCCGTGCGACCGAACGGGGTGTTGCCGACGGCGCCCACGGCGTCCGCGACGAACTTGTTGAGGCGCGTGTTCGGGTTCGCGTTCGCGTTGATGACCCCGCGCTGGTCCTGGGAAATCATGTTGAGCGCGGTATCGACCCAGCTCTCGAACCCCTCCCAGGTCTTGAACGGCGTCGTCTGGCGCGCGGTCCCGATCGCGCGGGCGACCAGGACGGCCTGCGGGTCGCCGATGGCGGGGACGTTGACCAGCGAGTTGCCGCGCACGATGCGCGCGGAGAGGCCGGTGAGGCAGGCGAAGACGACGGGGAGCGGGGCCGTGTTCACGTTCACGGGGTGGCGGCCCGGGTAGTTCGCGGGCGGTACGAAGTCGTAGTTCTCGACGGGCCACTGCCCGGGGCTCTGCGGGCGCGGCTCGATGACGCCCTTGTCCGTCCAGGAATAGATGGAGATGTAGTCGCGGAGGACGTTCATCTCGGCGACCGTGAAAATCGCGAGGAGGTCGTCCATCGCCTTGAACGTGCCGCCGAATTGGACGTTTCGCGTAGTGATGATGGCGGCGCCGCGTCCCCGGATCGGGTCGGGCTTGCCGTCGAGCGAGTTGATCCCGCGGCCGAGGGCGTTGAGCATCCCGGCGAGGTTCGTCTCCTGGCCGTTGATGTTGATGCGCCCCGCGAGGTCGGAGATCTTGAGGGCGTACGTGTCCCCGAGCTGCGTGTAGGTGCCCGCGAGCGAGCCGCTGTAGCCGCGGTTCTGCCCATCGACCGTGAGCGTGCCGCGGCGGTAGGAGGGCCAATCGGCGTCGTCGAGCTTCGTGGCGGGCTGGGGGAGGCCCGCGACATAGGTCCCCGCGTAGAACCACGGGTCGGTGGCGGCGTCGTACATGCGCACGGACCCGTCGGTGCGGAGCCGCAGCATGGCCGCGTCGACGCCCGCCGTGGCGAGCATCTTGGCTCGGACCATGTCGACGTAGTTGGAACTGACGTGCCGTTCGACCCTGGCGATCATCGTGAACGTGACAGCGAGGATCGACAGGATGGAAACCATCGACACGACGATGAGCAGAACGAAGGCGCGCTGCCGGCCGAGCCGAGCCATGCAATTCCCCCTGACTACCGAACCCACCAGAGACGGTGTAAGGTCGACTTGGCGATCTCTGTCTGCATAGCCTATGCCATGTCCCGCGCGGCCCTCCAGGACAAACCCTATCCCAACTCACGGGAGAACAGCCATTTGCCTCGGCCCATGGATTTGCGTTTTGCGAACGATTCGCGCACGCGAATCGCGCGTTCCCCGGAGGAAATGCCGGTGGCGATTGCGTAAAGGTGGTCGTGCACGCAGGGCGCACTTCCGTTCGTCGACGCAGGCCCGGCTTACATTTCCGGGCGGATCGCACACCGGGGGCGGACCAAGGCCCGCACACGTGGTCTCTGTGCGGGCCGTCGCCGATCGCGACTACTGGAGGGAGCAGTACAGGAACCGCGGGTTGTTCGGGATGACCACGATCGTGATGTCGTCGAATATCGGGCTCCCCACCCGATTCGAACCCTGGGCCGCCAGGTCGAGCCTGAATTGGCAGTCCTGCCCAGGGAGGACGTTGACGCCCGAGAGCCCCACGCCGCGGCAGGTCTGCTCGTACGGCCACCCCGCCTGCATCGTCGGCGCGGCCGCCTGGTACGGGCCGCCCCCCGTACGCACGCTGAGCTGGCACGTCGACGACATCTGCCCGTACCGAGGCATCCAGGTCGTCCACGCCACGCTCGCAACCCGGCCCGCGTAGTTGAACGTCGTCATTGCGTTGTCGCTCACATTCGCCCTCGGCCCGATCCTCCCCTCGTACCTCGCCGTCCGCTGGTAGCGGTGCGGCGGGACGTTCCCGTTGGTCTGTGCGCGCGGGAGGATCCTCACGTCATCGATCGTGCAGTCCGCGTTGCACGGGTAGCCGTTGGTGTCGGTGGCGCGGAAGCGATTGCTCCCGATGAAGATGGACCACCCCGACCGCATCAACTGCCCCTCCGCCCGCCCGGCGGAAACGGGGTCGTCACCCCCTGCGACGCCGTCCACGAACATCCAGCTCCGGTCGTTCCGCCACGCGAACCGCAGGTGGTGCCACGCCCCCGCGTACTGCCAGTTCGTGGTCGACCACGACGACATGCTCGCCGAGTACTGCGGCTCAACCGCCTGCGGCATGCGGAACCAATTCGTCCGGTACAATCCCCAGAACCAGTAGAGGTCCCTCGAATTGTACGAGCCGGGACTGACCGGGCCGCTCCAGCCGGGCGGGCCCGGCCAGGCGCCCGCGAGCCGCGTCGCCTCCAGCCCCATCACGTACGTCCCGCCGTCTTCCTTCCTCGCGAAGAAGGCGATCCGGTTGTCGCATACGCTCTGGTCCTTCGGGCCGAGCGTATTGCCGTAGGCCACTCCGAGCTTCCCCTCGCCGCACGAGAAGAAGGTCCGCGTCCCCTCGGCGCGCGGATTGGCCACGCTCGAAGTCAGGTCCGAGGCGAAGTCGTCCGCGCCCCACGTCGGCTTCACCCACATCTCGATCGTCCCCTCCTGCATGTCGAGCTTGTTGTCCGCACGGGCGTTCCTCACGTAGTCGTCGATGCTCGCGCCGAATCCCGGCGCCCCGTACAGCGAGGTGTTGATGTAGTCCGGGTACCTCCTCGTCTCATGGCAGAAGACGCCGTCGACGAAGAGCTCGGACTGCCCCCCCGCGGCCGGGAAGCCCCCGGCCCCGTCCGATACCAGGCTCACGCCCCTCTCGGCCGGCCCCGCCGCGTCGGCGCCGAAGCTGTTCGTGTAGTGCTCGTAGAAGTTTGAGTTCCCCGGCGCGTTCGCGCCGTTGATGTCCGTCGTCGGGAGCATCATCGACCCGTCCCACTCGGCCCCGACCGCGTTCCAGGACGCCATTCCCTGGCCCGCGATGTCCATGAGGTGCTCGGGATAGTAGGCGATCGCTGTCGGCGTCCCCGTGCCGCTCGCGCGGTTCACGAGGAACTCCTTCTGCGTGCTCGCGCGATAGACCTCGTACACCTTCACGGCCGTCACAATCCTCTTCTCCGCGACCACCGGCATGGCCCCATTCCCGAGCGGCTCGGCGCAGACCCTCCCGAGCGACTCGATGCGGAAATACCCGCTCGAGTTGAAGGAGAACTCCGTCGTCCATCGCGACAGGTCCGCCTTGTCCGTGTCGCCGAAGCGGCAGGCAAGCGCGCGGTCCGGGTTGAACTTGTTGATGCGGCTGTTCGGGTTCGCGTTCGCCTTGATCGTGTCCTTGATCGCCTGGGCCACGACCCCTCCTCCGAGGTTGACCGGCGTCGCGCCCGAATTCGGGGAAAGGGCCGCCAATGCCGCGGCGCTGTCGATGGCGTCGATGAAGGCGTGGAAGTCGTACCACGTCGCGAAGGCGTACCCGCGCGCCATGATCAGCTCGTTCCGCCGCGTGACGAGGGCCCGCGCGACGGCCAGGGCGATCGGCTGCGTGACGATCACCTCGCCGGAGCCGCTCACGAACCCGTCGCCCATGTAGGTCCGCGGCTCGCTGCCGCTCACAAGCCGGTTCAGGTACTGACCTCTGAGGTCCGTGAGGACGGCCTCGAGCGTCTCGACAGCGGCCGTGTTCACGTTCACGGGCGCGCGGGGTTGGCGTACAGCCCCCGGCGTGACGCCCGGCGAGGACGAGGGGGTCTCCGCGTTGTTCGAGGCGCTGCTCCAGTGCGCGGCGTAGTCGCCCACGTCGTCCGACACCAGGCGGTCGCTCCCGCAGGAGTACTCCTTCGAGGGGCCATCCTGGATGGTGCGTCCGGCCGATCGGCGCGCATCGTCCCGGTCCGTCGAGACGCTGCGCCCGGCGCGCCACTGGGAGTTCCAGATCAGGTTCGGGTCGTTCGCGCGGGGGTGCTCCAGCGCCTGGGGGTGGAGCGTCGTCGGGTCGAGCCACATGTGGGCCGTGATGAAGGGCTCCACCGCCAGGAAGTAGAGGTCCTGGTTGATGGGGTTCGCGTCGAGGGCCGGCTTGATCTCGTCGAGCGCGGCGAAATTGCGCGCGAGCGCGACGCGGCGGATGCTGATTCGGTCGCCGAGGTCGGCGAAGGGGAGCCGCCCCTGGCGGTTCAGGATCTGGGAGAGGGAGTTGAGCATCCGGATGACGTTCGGCGCGAGCGGCGAGATGAGGGCCGCGTTCGCGGGGATCGGGTCGTCGTCGCTGTTGTCGGGGCCGTTGATGTAGATCATCCCGCCGGCGTCGACGACCTTCACGGCGTAGAAGTCACCGTTCTGCGTGTAGGTTCCCGCCGAGAAACCCGACACGGCGAACTCGTCGTTCGTGTACGTGTCGTCGAGGGGGTCGGCCGGGTCCTTCTGGTTGGTGATGGAGTCGAGCCGCACGGTGCGGGCCCGGCCGTTCGGGAGGACGCCGAAGGAGGCGAAGATCGCGTTCTCGAGGGGGATGGAGGGGTTGTAGAAGGCGGGGCGCGGCGGGGCCATGCTCGCGGGGCGGCCATAGATCCACGGGCGCGCGGTGTCTTCCGCGATCGAGAACTGGGCCGGGGGGATTCCGGTCCCCTGGATCGAGCGACGGACCTCCATGACCGCCCTCTCGATGCCGCTCTGCGCGAGGAGCTTCGCCCGCACCTGGTCGATGTAGTTGCCGCTGACGGCACGTTCCATCCTGGACATCATTGCGAAGGTCACCGCCAGCAGCGAGAGCATGGAGATGAAGGCGATGACGATCAGGAGGACGAAGCCGCGGCGAGAGAGGGGGCGAGTCATCGGGGTTCTCCCTTAGCCATGCTCGCCGGGTTTCCGGGGGCGGGGGTGGACCTTGGGCGAGCGGGTCGTATGCCTTAAGCGCAACAGCGTGAGTGTACGCCGGGTGCCCGGTCCCGGGTCAATGGATATTCCGTATGGGGGGGCCGGAATTCGCGATCCCGAGCACCCACGCCGCGAGGAACGTCCGGAGGCCCGCACGGGCCTGGCCGCCGGGGCCGAAGAGCTGGACCGCCGCCTCCGCCGCGAACGCTTCCTCCTCCCGCTCGAACGCCGCCAGGGAGAACGGCTGCGGCGGCAGCGTTGCGTACTCCGGGAACTGCCGCCGGATCGGACAGGCATTCTCGATCACCCGGTCGCGCCCCGCCCTCATCGGAAGCCCCATCATTCGGCACGCGAGAGGGCGGTCCCGGTAAATCCTGCACGCCCCCTTCGCGTCGAGGAATGGGCAGGGGGCCTTCGCCAGCGCCGCGCAGACGCGGTCGAAGCGCCGCTCGCCGATGGAGCCGATGTCGTGCGGCGCCTCCCACCCGGGCTCCAGACGGCCGACCTCCTGCATTTGCTCCCGTGCGCGTGCGACGACCTCCTCGCGGGCCCCTTTCGGGAGGGCGCGGAAGGCCTCCTCGATCAGCGCCGCGTCCGCCGCCGAGACGTCGAACGGGCCCAGGCAGCAGGCCGAGCAGCCGCGCTTGCAGGGGACCACCCCCGGATGCCGCTCGGAGGCCTCCGCGAACCACGCGTCCAGCCGTTCGAGCAGCTCGCGGTACCGCTCCACGACGCTCACGGGGCGACCTCGATCTCGACCGCCCCGCCTGCCGTCGCGATTCGCAAGCGTAGCGGCGAGGCCGAGGGTTCGCCGACCCGGACCTCGGCGGACCAGCGGACCCAGATCGCCCCGTCGGCGCGGTGCGGACTCGCGACGCCTCCAGCCTCCCAGCCTGCCTCGTGCGGGACCTCGGGGAGCTCCGCCACGACGAGGATGGCGTCCAGCCGCGCGTCGCCGGCGTCCTTCTCCCGGGCCGTGAGGCGGACCACGGGCGCCCCCGTCTTCACGCGCAACCAGCGGTGCGTCTCCCTCGCGGGCCCCTCGCCGATCGTCGCCGCGACGAGGGAGGCCTCCGCGTCGACGGAAGGCGGGACCGCGGCACCCTTCGCCTCCAGCCACGCCTTCCACTTCGGGATGACGAGGCGCACGACGTCGAGGATCCGCCTCCTCTGGATCCGGTTTGCCTCCGACCCGGCGCCGCCGAAGATCACCCGCGGCAGGTGGAGCGGCACCTCGCCCGCGTGCCCCTGCGCCTCCCCCGTCAGTCCCTCCAGGCACGCCGCGGCCACGCGTGAGGTGTCGAGGTCCCGCTCGTCGAGGAGCGCGACGAGGAGCGGCACCGCCGCGAGGTCCTTCCGCTCCAGGAGCGTCTCCGCGGCGAGCGTGAGCGACTTGCGGTCCTCCACGTTCCACGACGTATTGTCGGTCAGCGCGTCGCGGAGCAGGAAGGCCAGCTCGTCGTGGCCGAGCCCCACGAGTGCGCGGAGTGTCTGCACGCGGACGATGGGGGAGGGGTCCGCGAGGGTCTTCTCGAGGAGATTGGCGACCTCCTCCTTCCGCTCCGCCGCGTTTGCCGCGCAGCGGCCGAGGGCCCACGCGGCGTAGGCCCGCGGCACCTCGTGCGGGTCGTCCGTGAGCACGCGAAGCATCGGTTCGATCCCCGCGGCGATCGCCAGCTCGCCGGTCGCCTCGCAGATCCCCCCGCGGATCTCGAGGTTCGGGTCCGCGAGGAAGGGGAGCAGCCCCTCCCAGGCCTTCGGGTCGCCGCTCCGCGCGACGGTGAAGACCGCCTCGTTGCGCGCGGCGAACGACTGGCCCCGGTCGGCGAGGATCCGCAAGGCCATCTCGGCGGCGCGCGCGGACTTCACGTCCGCGAGGGCGCACAGCACGGCCGGCGCCAGGTCGGGGCGCTCCGCGAGTCCCAGGACGAGGCCCTCCGTCGCGGAGGGGTCGCCGATCGCGCCGATGGCGACGATCGCGTCGATCGGCACCGGGCAGCGCGGGTCGTTGCAGTGGACCTCGAACGCGCGCGCGAGGAGCCACGGGAGGGCCTCCGGGCCCTTCGAGGCGGCGATGGCGCGGAACGCCGCCGTCACGACGCGCGGATCGACGTCGTTCGTCGCGTACCGGGCGAGCGGCGCGCCCGCACGGGGGTCGGCGACGCGCGCGAGCCCCTCCACGGCCGCCGCGCGAAGGTCGTTCACCGGGTCGTAGGCGAAGGCCAGCAGGTCCCAGAACGGGTCGACGCCGGGCGACGGGTCGGGCGCGCGTCCCGCCCTCCGCTCCGCGGCCTCGACGTGCCCGAGGATCTGGAGGCAGCCGTTCCTGAGCGCCGAGTCGGAGTTCCAGACCTCACCGAGCAGCAGTGGCTCGCACGCGCGGCCGATCTCGACGAAGCGGCGCGCGGTGTACTCGATCAGCCTCGGTCCCTGCGTCTGGAGCATCCCCCAGACCTCCTGGGCCTCCGCGGCCTTCGGGTCGTTCGCGTCGAGCGTGAAGCCCTTCCTCGATTGAACGACGCGTTTCAGCACGTGGGCGAGGAGCCCGGGCGGGACGGCGCCGTACAGGTCCTTCGCGATTCTCCCGTCGGGCATGAGGATCCGAGTCGCGCAGTCGGACAGCCCGTGCTGGAGGAGCTGCGACCTCGTCGGGGCCTCCACGCGGACGCAGACGAAATCGGCCGCGGCCTCGACGACCTCGCGCGCCTCGTACACGCCCTTCATCTCGCCGCATCTCGGGCACCCGACGCCGGGATGGAAGTCGACGAGCATCGGCCGGTCCTCGCGCTGGGCGCGGGAGAGGCCGGCCTCGTAGTCCGCCTCCCACGAGATCGCCTTGTCCCACTCGAACCGCTCCGGGACGGGGTGGGCGATCGCCGCGACGGCCTTCTCGTAGTCGAACTCGCGATAGGTGGGGCTCTCCTGATTGTGGCAGCGGATGCAGGCGTCCTTGTCGGGCATGAGGAGGCCCTGCCGCCTGGACTCCTCGGCGTTGATCATGACCTCGCGCGGGGCGTACTTCTCCCCGGGCCCGTGGCACGACTCGCACGACACGCCGTCCGCGGCGCGGAGGCCGTAGATCTTCCGCTCCGACGGCGCGTCCCATGCGGTGACGTGGCACTTGATGCAGCGCGCGTCCGAGGAAGGGTCCTCGATCCCAAGCGGCCGGGCGACCTTTCGCGCGGCCTCGCCCCGGAGCGTCTCGAACGCGCGCGCGTGGGCGCTCCGCTTCCAGATGCCGTGCTGATCGCCGATCGACGCGGTCGAGTGGCAGTCCCGGCACCCGCGGGTCCCGAGGAACTTCGGAGGCGCATCCTGGGCGGAGACGCCGACGGCCAGCAGGAGCAGCACGAGGGAGGCTCTCATCCCCCTATTAATAGTGGTAGGGACGCCTCCTCCGCAAGCCGCATGTCGCACGCGATTCCCTGCGAAGGGTTGACGGTCCTCGCGCCGCGTGGCTAGAATCGCCCGTTCACAGGCGCATCCCGCGGTTCCTTTGCGAGTTATGGCGTGGCTGAGGCGGGCCGCATCCTCCTGGTCGACGACGAGGAGAGCATCTGCGAGCTGCTCTCCGTGGTCCTGCGCAGGGACGGGTACGACGTGTCCACCGCGCATGACGGCGAGGAGGCCCTCCGCGCCGTCCAGACGCGGCCGTTCGACGTCGTCGTCTCCGACCTGAAGATGCCCGGGATGAGCGGGATCGACCTCCTCGCCAAGGTCAAGGCGCTGCACCCCGCGATGCCGTTCGTCGTGATGACCGCGTACGAGACCTGGGACACGGCCGTCGAGGCGATGCGGCTCGGCGCGTTCGACTACCTCAAGAAGCCCTTCGACAACCGCGACATCCGCAACACGATTGCGCGCGCCCTCCGCCCGTCGGCGCTGCGCGAGGGGCGCTCGGCGAGGCAGGAGGACCTGTTCCAGCACCGGCTCATCGTCGGCAGCTCCCCGAAAACGAAGGAGGTCCTGGACCTGATCCGCCGCGTCGCCCCGACCGACAGCACCGTCCTCATCACCGGGGAGAGCGGCACCGGGAAGGAGCTCGTCGCGCGCGGCCTGCACCTCGGCTCCACGCGTGCCAACGAGTCGTTCCTCTCGGTCAACTGCGGCGCCTTCACGGACACGCTCCTCGAGAGCGAGCTGTTCGGGCACGCGAAGGGCTCGTTCACCGGGGCGATCGCGGAAAAGAAGGGGCTCTTCGAGGTGGCCGACAAGGGGACCTTCTTCCTGGACGAGGTCAGCGAGATGAGCGTCGCCACGCAGGTGAAGCTCCTGCGGGTCCTGGAGGAGAGGGAGTTCAAGCCGGTCGGGAGCACCGAGACGCGCCGCATCGACGTGCGGATCATCGCGGCGACGAACCGCCGCCTCGAGGAGGAGGTCCAGCGCGGGGCGTTCCGACAGGACCTCTACTACCGCTTGAACGTGATCGCGATCGACTTGCCCACGCTCCGAGACCGCCGCGAGGACATCCCGCTCCTCGCGGGGCACTTCCTCGCGAAGTACACGAAGATCATGAAGAAGAGCGTCGTGCGGTTCACCGACGACGCGATCGAGGCCCTTATCGGGTACGGCTGGCCCGGAAACGTCCGCGAGCTGGAGAACACGATCCAGCGCGCCGTCGCGCTGACCGAGTCCGACGAGATCCGCATCACCGACTTCGCGGAGAAGATCCAGCAGACGCGCGGGGCGCTGCCGTTCGAGCCGATGATCCCCCCCGCCGGGATCGACCTGGAGCGGATCCTGGACGACCTCGAGCGACGCTACCTCGAAAAGGCCCTCACGCAGACCCAGGGGAACCTCACGGAGGCGGGGAAGATCCTCGGCCTCAAGTTCCGCCAGATGCGGTACAAGGTGAAGAAGCACGGCCTCAGGAAGGACGCCGAGCTGCCCGACGAGAAAGCAGGAGCCGACGAATGATCCCGGTCGAAGTCGCCCTCTCCAAGGTCCTGTCGAACCTGCCGCCGAAGCAGATGGAGCTGTTGCCGCTCCTCAAGGCGCTCGGCGCGGTCCTCGCGGAGGAGATCCGCGCCGACCTGCCGATCCCGCACTTCGACCGCGTGCTCATGGACGGGTACGCCGTCCGCGCCGCGGAGGCGGCCCCGGGGAAGGACCTGATCGTGTCCGGTGAGACCTACGCCGGCGGGCGCACCGCGACGCTCTCGTCGGGGACCGCGATCCGCGTGATGACCGGAGCGCCGCTCCCCACGGGCGCCGACGCCGTGATCCCGCAGGAGGACGTCGAGCTGTCGCCCGGCGGGGACCTCGTGAAGGCGAAGGCGGCCGTCGCCGCGGGGGACCACATCACGCGGCGCGGAGAGGACGTCGCCGAGGGGGCGACGCTCCTGAAGACCGGTACGATCCTCCGTCCGCAGGAAATCGGCGTGATCGCCTCTATCGGCCGCGAGCGGATCAAGTGCTTCCGCCGCCCCGCGACGTGCGTGACCACGACCGGCGACGAGCTCGTCGAGCTCAACGTCAAGCCGAAGGAGAGCCAGATCCGGAACTCGAATGCGTACATGGTGATCGCCCAGATCGCGAACATGGGCCTGCCGCACGCGTATGTCGGGATCGCGAAGGACACGGTGGAATCGCTCGCGCAGAAGGTGAAAGACGGCCTGCGGACCGACGTGCTCATCGTCGTCGGCGGGTCGGGCGGCGGCGCGCGCGACCTCGTGCACGACGTCCTGAAGCGCGAGGGGGTCGAGGTCCTCGTCCGCGGCGTGGCAATCTCCCCCGGGCGGCACTTCGCGTTCGGGCGGAAGGGGAACATCCTCGTGTTCGTCCTCCCGGGGAACCCGGTGAGCGCCTTCGTCTGCTTCGAGCTGTTCGTCCGCCCCGCGCTCGCGGCGACGGCGGGGTTCGACCAGCCGTGCCGCTCCGTCGTCCCCGCGACGCTTCGCGTGGACATCGAGCGGATGAAGGAGCGGCAGCAGTTCCTCCCGGCCAACCTCACCGGGGCGCCTGGGCGGCGCGAGGTGGAGCGGGTCTCGTGGAAGGGCGCGGGGGACCTCGCCGCGCTCTCGAGGGCGAACTGCCTGATGCTCATCCCTCCGGGGGAGGGGGTGATCGCTGCGGGGTCGCAGGTGGAGACGCTGAAGCTCGACGCCGACCAGCAATTCGTTGAGACGGAGGGGAGCGGCGTCTTCGCTGGGGGCGCGCACGGTGCCGGAAAGTCGCAAGGATGAGGAGTTGACGGAGAAACCGCACCCGACATCGTTCTGGGGGCGCCTGGCGCTCTGCGCCGCGACGCCCGCCCTGCTCTGGCTCTCGTTCCCGCCCGCCGACCTGGGCCTGCTCGCCTGGGTCGCGCTCGTTCCCTTCTACTACTATGTGGCGATCGAGGAGCGACGGGGGCGGCTCGTCTGGATGAGCCTGCTTTCGGGGTTCCTCTACTACCTCCCCAGCGTGCAGTGGATCCGCTACGTCAGCGTGCCGGCGTGGATCGGGCTGGCCTTCTACGTCGCGCTCTACACGCCCCTCTTCGCGTTTCTCGCGAGGCTGCTCATCCCCCGCATGGGGCTCCGCTTCTACCTGGGCGTGCCGATCGTCCTGGTCTGCTGCGAGCGCATGAAGGAGTGGGTGATCACCGGCTTCCCGTGGTTCGAGCTGGGGCACACGCAGCACGCGCGCCTGTGGCTCCTGCAGTGCGTCGACCTGACCGGGGCGCTGGGGCTCTCGTGGATGGTGGCGTTCGCAAACGCCCTCGGCGCCGGCCTGGTGGTGCTCCTGGTGGAAAGGGGGAGGGCCGGTCTGGCCGATAAGAAGTGGTGGGGGGCCTTCGCGGGGTTCTCGGCCGTCCTCGTCGGCGCGCTTGTCTACGGGCACTGGCGGGTCTCGACGGCGAGGCCGATCGAGGGCCCCGAAATTGGCCTCGTGCAGGGAAACCTCCCGCAGGAGGTCAAGGAGCTCGAAGAGGACATCAGCCGCGAGGAGTGGGAGCGGCGGTTGTCGGCCTGGTATCGGCGGCAGCACGAGTTGACGGACCGGATGCTCGCGGGTCGGGAGAAGCCGCCCGACCTGATCGTGTGGGCGGAAACGATGTTCCCGTGGCCGTTCTACGGGGTCCACGGGAGGGACAAGTATCCGCCGGTCACCCTGAAGGGCAATCGCCGCCTGGAGCGGCAACTGTTCAGACGGGTGAGGGAAGAGTGGCGGACGAGCTTCCTGACCGGGGCGCAGACGAGCGGGTTCGATTTCGCGAAGGACCGCTACCGGGACTACAACAGCTCGTACCTGTTGAGCCCCGAGGGGCGCTGGAGAGGGCGGTACGACAAGATTCGGCTGGTGGTCCTCGGCGAATACGTCCCGATGCAGGACGAGTGGCCGTGGGTCGACGGGGTGGTGAAGCGGCTCTCGAAGCTGGTGGCCGTGCCCGACCTGAAGCGGGGGACCGAAATGACGGTCTTCCGCCTCGGGAAGGACGAGTGGCAGTTCGGCACGCCGATCTGCTTCGAGATCATGTTCGCGGACGCCTGCCGCGAGTTCGTGAACAAGGGGGCGACGTTCCTGATCACGATTTCGAACGACGGGTGGTTCAAGGGCAGCGAGGAACTGGAGCAGATCCTCATTGTGACTAAGTTCCGCGCGGTGGAATGCCGAATAGGGATCGTCCGCGCGACGAACACGGGGGTGAGCGCGTTTGTCACCCCCTGGGGGGAGGCCGAAACGCTGGTCGGCGAGGGCGGGCGGACGAAGGAGTTCGCGGGCACGATGGTGCGGCGCGTCCTCCTGGCGGACGGCGAAAGTTTCTACGCGAAGTACGGCGACCTGCTCGGACGGGGTAGCCAGACCCTGGTCCTCGGCCTGGCGGGTGCAGTCCTCGCGGTCAGGCTCGGAAGGCGGTTGATCCGGCGGCGGCCCGCGGTACGATAGGGCTGGCGCCGTGGACATTCGGTCGGTTGGGCGTCCCGCAAGGGTCGTGTTCGGAAGGAATAAGTGATGAGCACGCTCGGCAAGGTGTTCACGGTCCTCGTGCTGATCCTCAGCCTCGTGTACCTGGGGATCACCGCAACGCTGTTCGCGTACCGCACGGACTACAAGAAGGCCCTAGCCGACGAGAAGGGCCTGCACACGAAGGACGTCGGCGAGAAAGACAAGGCCATCCAGGACAGGGACAGCGAGATCGCCCTGCAGCGGACGCAGAACGGCGCGCTCCTGGAGGCGATGAACAAGGCGTTCACCGCCCAGGCCGAGGCCGAGAAGACGTCCAAGGACTGGCAGGAGAAGTTCGGCACGCTGGAGACCCAGCTCGCCGCGCTTCGCGCCACCTACGACACGATCAGCAACCAGATCGCCGCGAAGGACCAGGTGATCGCGCAGCTCACGACGCAACTCGACGAGGCGAGCAAGGCGAAGACGGAGGCCGTCACGGCGAGGGACGCCGCGGAGACGAAGCTCCTCGACACGCAGTCCCGCCTGTCGAGCGCGGAGAAGAACCTCGTCGACCTCGAGAAGCAGTACATCCAGAAGGTGAAGGAGCTCGAGGAGTCGAAGGGCAAGCTGTCGATGGTGCCTCCGGACGCCATCCCCGCCGAGGCGCGCGGGGTGAAGGCGGTCGACGGCAAGGTGCTCGCGGTCAGCAAGGTGATGAACCTGCTCATCGTGAACGTCGGCAAGGAGCGCGGCGTCGAGGTGGGCGACCAGTTCACGGTCTACCGTGGCGACAAGTTCGTCGGCAAGATCCAGGTCGAGAAGGCCGACAAGGACTGGTCGAGCGCTCGGATGATCGAGGACTTCAAGCGCCTGGACCCGACGGTGGGCGACGACATCACGAGCAAGGCGAACTAAGTAGGACGCACTAAGTTCCACGGGATACCGGAATGCACGATCGCTGGAGTCGCGCCCGTGAGGGCGCGGTGGATCATGCCCGTAAGGGCGTGATCCTGCGGGCCCCCGCCCTTACGGGCGTGATCCACCGCGCGCTTACGCGCGCGACTCCAAGTCGAGCTGGTTGGTGTATCCCGGGAAACTTAGTGGACGCTACTTAGTTCGCGAGAAGGATTCGAGAGATACGGAGGAAGGCCCATGGCCGAGT
>ORMF010965673.1_pt1 | contig 20136 bp, 18 predicted proteins | sample 1779871 | NCBI WGS metagenome assembly ORMF01 (sample SAMEA104232316, study PRJEB22302) | groundwater metagenome | biome: forest; feature: aquifer; material: groundwater | place: USA | collected 2011-08-07 | depth 5.4 m | reverse complement strand
GGTCAGGATGAGCTGGGCGTCCATCTCGCGGTTCGGATCGCCCCCGCCGGTCACCCGGGCGAGAAAGACGCGGTGAACGAGCAGGCCCAGCAGGAAGAACGGCGGGATGGTCACCAGGGCCCCGAGCAGCGGGTCGATGCCCAGACCGACGGCATAGAAGAACGTCAGGTACATGCCGAGCATCATGAAGTCGCCCTGCGCGAAGTTCACCACGCGCATGACGCCGAAGATGACCGCCAGGCCGATGCTCATGAGGGCGTAGACACCCCCCACGAGGAGGCCGGTCACAACGTACTGCGCGAGCTCACCCGCCACGACGAAGCGCCGGGCGGCGCGCTACTTGGTCCAGACGATCGGTCGCGTCGCGAGGCTCGCCGGCACCACCGTGAAGGGCTCGCCGTTCTGCCACTGGACGATCAGGGGCACGGCGCCGATCCGGCGGCCGCGCTCGTCGAACCGGATGCGCCCGGGGGAGAGCGAGGAGGCGGCGGGACTCGTCGTCAGATCGATCTTGGCGAGCGCGTCACGGATGGCCTTAGGATCAGCCGACTTCGCCTGCTCGATGGCCTCCTTGATCAGCCAGACATGGGCGTAGGTGCAGAGCGGGTCCTGGGTCATGAACGGCTCGCCCGTCCGCTGCACGAACTTTCGTACCAACTCCTCCTGGCCCTTCACGGGATGGGCGGCCACGACGGTCTGGATATTGTCGAGCAGCTCCTTGCCGACCGTCTTCACGTACTCCGGTGTGACGAGCCACGCGCCCACGCCCTGGATGTGCGACTTCACCTTGAACTCCGTCACCTTCTGGAGCACCTGGATCGAGTCGGGGAAGTTCGTGGCGCCGTAGAAGACGATGTCGGGCTGGGCGGCGCGGAGCTTCTGCACGATGGAGGTCGCGTCGGCCAGGGGCGGCGTCCACACCTCGTCGACCACCAGCTCGATGCCCTTGGCCTGAAGCAGCTTCTCGCGCAACGGCTTGAAGAAGAAGACCGTGGCGGCGGTGTTATCGCCCACGATGGCCGCTTTCCGGATCGGCTGGTTGCTCCGCTTGGCGAGCTCGACGACGAGGTCGAGGGCCTGTTCGGCCTGGGCGGAGGAGACCGGAGAGGTCTGGAACGTGTACTTGAACCCCCGCTCCGTGATGCTGTCCGCGTACGAGAGCGTCAGCCACGGCACCTGCAGCCGCTCGGCCACCTCGGTGACGCCGAGCGTGAACGAGCTGAGCCAGGCGCCGATCCCCGCGCTGATCTTCTCGCGCGTGAGGACGCGCTGGGCGGCGCTCACCGCTTTCTCCACGCTATCGCCGGCGTCGGCCTCACGCAGGACGATCTTGGCGCCCCCGAGCGCCTTGATGCCGCCCTGGCTGTTGATCTCCTCGATCGCCATCTCCGCGCCCATCTTCTTGAGCTGTCCCTGGCGGGCCCAGCGGCCCGAGAGGGGAGCGACCAGCGCGATCTTGACGTCGTCGGCGGCGACGGCGGGTGCCGCGCCCACGAGGGGCACCGTCATGAGCAGCGCGAGCGCCAGGGCAACGGTGCGGGCGTAGAGTTTCATCGGGCGGATCCTCCGGCGTTGGAGTGAATGGACCGAGTCACCAACTCGAACGGCGGCCACTATAGCACGGTGCGCATCCGGCCACGCGCCAAGGCGGCGGCCGGAGCCTGTCAAGAGGAACGAGACACCGGATTCGCGAGATCAGTGCAGGAGTGCCCTCCCGTCGCTCGGGTCTGGCGTGGGCGGAGGCCGCGGATGGCGATGAGCGCAGCCACTCTCATGTCAGCTTCCGCAACTCCGTCTCCGCTTGCTCCAGCCAGAACCGCATGTCCATCTTGCGGTACATCGTGGTCGCGGTGGTGAGGTGCGCCTGCGTCTGCTCGCGCTTGCCCGAGCGCTGGTAGAGCTTGCCGAGGCCGAGGTGACTGTGGGCGACGAGCGGGCGCAATCCGATCTCCGAGGCCAGGGCCATCGCCTGCTGATAGTCGACCTCCGCCCGCTCCCGCTCGAGTGCACACACGGCGATCTCGGCGGATAGCCGGAGGGCTGCAGCCTCCTGACCTCGCTGCTTCTGGGCGCGTGCTGCCGTTAACGCTGTCTCGGCGAGGCGGGCTGCCTCGCCATGCTGACCCGCCAGAAGGTAACCCTCGCCCACCTGAGTGAGCTGGCGCGCGTAGGTGAACCGCAGCCCCGTCGCGGCTGCTTCCGTCAGCGCGAACTCGAGAACCGGCAGCGCGTCGTCGATCCGCCCCGCGAGCGCGTAGGCGAGACCGAGATCAGCGGCGATCTCGCCCAGCCAGAGTCGCGCGTCCGTCGTCCGGCAGAGCGCGAGGCCCTTTTCGAGCGGCGGGATCGCGCGGGCGACGTCGCCCCTCGTCAGATGCGGGATTCCCGCGCCGAAGTACCCGTGCATAAGCGTGAAGGGTTGATCGATTATCTGCGCCATCCGCAAGGATTCCTCACCCACAGCGACGGCCTCGTCGAAGCGCCCGAGGTCGGCGAGACTCCAGCCCAGAAACGCGCGGGCAAACTGGGCCGGCGGACCCGGCTCACCGAACCGCTCGGCCGCCCGCTCGCCCGCGAGCGTGGTCACGACCTGTTGGAAGAGCTGGACGGCGTCCGCGACACTGCCCCCGCACAGAGAGGCGAGCCCGAGGAAGAAGCTCGCCATCACGCCCAGGCGGTCGTCCCCCACCGCCGTGCTCAGCGCGAGCGCCCTTCGGCCGCGCGCGATCGCTTCGTCCTGGTCCCCTGCTCCCGTGAAGGCGACCGTGAGATAGGCCAGGATCCAGCCGAGCCGCCGATCGTCGCTGGTCGCGCTGGCCAGCACTTCGGCATCGTGCAGATGCGCGAACATCGCCTGGTTGTCGCCGAGCGGAAGCAGCGCGTTCCTGAGCTCGAGCCGCAGGTCGATGTCGTCCGCCGCCCGGCTGGCGCTATCGGGCAAGCGTCGAAGGGCGGTCAGCGCGCGCTCCAGGTGCGTGACCGCTTCCCGGTTCGCCGACTGTCTGTACGCCCGCGCCCCGGCTTGTCGCAGGTAGCGAACGGCCTTGTCCCACAATTCACCAAGAAAGGCGTGGTGCGCGAGCGCTTCGACGTGCTCGCCCAGCCGATTCTCGTGGAGCCGCTCCAGCGCCTCGACGATGCGCGCGTGGAGAGCACGCCGGCGCTCCTGCAGGACATTCCCGTAGGCGACCTCGTGGGTCAGCGCATGCTTGAAGGTGTACTCGATATCCGGCCAGAGGCTCGTTTCGTACAGGAACTCGGCCGCCTGGAGGTCGCTGAGCCTCTGGCGAAGGCTGTCCTCGGGCATGTCCGCGACGGCGTGGAGAAGCGCGAAGGGCACGTTCTTCCCGATGACGGAGGCGGCCTGGAGAAGGCGCTTGTTCTCGGCCGCCAGCCGGTCGATGCGCGCCGCGAGGATCGCTTGCGCGGTCGCCGGGATCTGCCACGTTCCCGGCGCCATCGCCAGCCGGTACCCACCCCGCTCTCCGCTGAGCACCTTGGTTTCCACGAGTGCCTGCACGCTCTCTTCAAGGAAGAAGGGGTTGCCCTCGGTGCGCTCGATCAACACCCGCTTCAGCGGCTCGAGGGTCTCGTCCTCGCCCAGCAGTGCGTCGAGAAGGTCTTCGGCGCTCTTGGGCGGCAACGGATCGATCCGCACCTGGCGGTAGTAGGACTTGCCCCCCCACGCGTGCTCGTACTCGGGCCGGTAGTTGACGAGGAGCAGGACGCGCGCGGCGGCCAAGCTCTCGATCAGGCCGTCGAGCAACGCCTGAGTCTCGGAGTCGATCCAGTGGAGATCCTCGAAGATCACGAGTAACGGCTGGACCTGGCTTTCCCGGAGAAGCAGTCGTTTGACCGCCTCCAGGGTTCGCTGCCGCCGTTGCGGAGGATCGAGGGCGTCCCACGTGGCGTCGTCGAGAGGGACATCCAGCAGCGCCAGCAGCGGCGTCAGGAGCGGCTCCAGCGCTCGGTCGAGCGTCAGGAGCTTGCCGGCCACTCGTTCGCGGATCTCCCGCTGGTCGTCGCGCTCCTGGATCCTGCAGTACGCCTTCAGCAACTCGATGACGGGCAGGTACGGCGTGGCCTTCCCATAGGAGACCGAGCCGCTTTCCAGCACCAGCCAGCCGTGGGTGCGGTGCGACCGCGTGAACTCCCACGCGAGCCGCGATTTCCCCACGCCCGCCTCGCCCACGACGGCGACCGCCTGCCCGTGCCCCGCGGCGGCTCGCTCGAGCGCCTGAGCGACCATCTGCAGCTCACTCTCGCGCCCGACAAACCGCGTCAGGCCGCGCGCGGCGCTGACCTGGAGCCGGGACCGCGCGGGCGCGATCCCGGTCAGCTCGTAGACCTCCGTCGGGATCGCAAGCCCCTTGACCGTCACCGCCCCGAGCGATCTCACCTGAACGTAACCTTCGGCCAGCTTGAGGGTCTCGCCGGTGACCAGCGCGGACCCGGGCTTCGCCATCTGCTCCATCCGGGCGGCGAGATGAGTCGTCTGCCCGACGGCGGTGTAATCCATGTGCAGGTCACTGCCGATCGCCCGCACGACCACCTCGCCAGAATTCAGCCCCACGCGAATGTGCGGGGGCGTGCCGCCCGCGCGCTGGATCTCGTCCGAGTAGACGTTGATCCGCTGCTGCATTCTCAGCGCGGCGTGGCAGGCGCGGACGGCGTGGTCCTCATGAGCCACCGGCGCTCCGAACAGCGCCATGATCCCGTCGCCCATCACCTGGTTGACCGTGCCCTCGTAGTGATGGACGGCCTCCATCATCCGCTCGAGCACCGGGTCCAGGAGCTGCCGGGCCTCCTCCGGGTCGCGGTCGGCGAGGAGCTCCATGGAGCCCTTGAGGTCGGCGAAGAGCACCGTCACCTGCTTGCGCTCGCCCTCGAGGGCGGCCCTGGAGGTGAGGATCTTCTCCGCGAGGTGCTTGGGCGTGTAGGACTCGGGGGAGATGATGCGGCTGGGCTCGGGCGTGAGCGAAGCCCCGCAGGACCGGCAGAACTTCTTGCCCGGCGTTACGGGGGTGCCACAGCTCGGGCAGGCCACCTCAAGCCGGGCGCCACAGTCCTCGCAGAAACGGGCGCCCGCGTCGTTCTCAGCCTGGCACCGGGGACACGTCATGCCGGAGTCTCCACACAGCCTCGTCGGTCAAGGTCGGAACGGTGGGCCGAGAATACCTGCCTCGGTGTCGCGTGGTCAAGGACACCGCCGCGAGTTGCCGCGAGCCCGCGAGTCTCCTCGGTTGCTGAGGATTTCGGGGAGTTGATCCACACGGCCTCGGGGCGCGCCGGCGGCTGTGGGATATACTCCCACGCAGGGAGGAGCGTGACGAATGAGCGAACCCGTACGCGTGTACCTGCGAGTGCCCGGCACCTCCCCGATGCCCGACCTGATGAAGCTCATCCAGAGCATCGAGTCGGCGGGCTTCGACGGCGCCGGGATTCTCGACAGCCAGATGCTCAGCCGCGATGCGTTCGTCGTCCTGGGTCAGGCCGCGACCCACACCGCGCGGCTGGGTCTGTTCCCCGCTGTCACGAACCCGTTCACCCGGCACGCGTCCGTGCTGGCGAGCGCGATCCAGACCGTCGAGGAGCTCGCGCCGGGGCGCGTGAAGTTCGTCATCGGCACCGGCTACACGTCGGCGAGCACCATCGGGCGGCCGCCGGGCACGCTTGCCGAGATGCGCGACTGTATCCGCGCGGTGAAGGGGCTGCTCGCCGGCGAGACCGTGGATTTCAACGGCACGCGGGGGCGCCTCAGCTACACCTCCGGGCGGCGCATCCCGGTGCTGATGGCCGCCTCCGGCCCAAAGGCGATCGAGGTCGCGGGTGAGGTCGCCGACGGGGTGCTGCTGCTCGTTGGCTTCAATCGCGGCATCGTGGAGCGAGCGCTCGAGCACGTGGAGCGTGGCGCGCGCCGCGCCGGTCGCCGGATCGAGGATCTCGAGATCATCTGGGCGGTGCGAACCGCGACGACGTCCACGACCACGGAGGCCCGCCGGCTGGCCCGCCCGACCGCGGTCCACTGGGGCGTCCTGCGCTGGGGCGGGTACTGGCTCGGGCCGGCCGGTGTGAAGCTCCCGACGCTCGAGATCCCGGACGCGGTGCGGCAGGTCTACCCCGACCTCTCCCACGCCCACGACTGGGAGGCCGCGATCAAGGCGACGTCATTCGTCCCCGACGACGTCGTCGCCGAGCTGTGCGAGGCGCTGGGACTCATCGGGACGCCGGCCGACTGCGCCGCGCGGATCGCCGAGATGACCCGGCTCGGCGTACGGAATCTCTACCTCATGCCTCTCCTGACCTTCGCTCCTCCAGAATCCGAGATCGCCGCGTTCCGCGACACCGTGTTCCCCCAACTGAGCGCTGCCGGCGTACGGCCCGCGCTCTAGCCGCCATGATCGAGTTCACGCTCAACGGCAGCCCTGCACGCACCGCCGGCGATCCCGCGATCCCGCTGATCGCGGTGCTGCGGGACGAGCTGCGCCTGACCGGCACCAAGCTCGGCTGCGACGACGGTCGCTGCGGCACCTGCGCGGTGCTGGTGAACGGGCGCGTAGCCCGCGCGTGCCAGACGCCGGTGGGGAAGGTGCGCGGGGCCGCCGTGCTCACCATCGAGGGTCTGGGCACGCCTGCGAGCCCTCATCAACTCCAGCGGGCTTTCGTGGAGACGGGCGCCGTGCAGTGCGGCTTCTGCATCCCGGGCATGATCATGGCCGCGAAGGCCCTGCTGGACGCCGACCCCCGCCCGAGCCGGGAGCGACTGGTGAAGGCTCTCGGCGCCAACTACTGCCGGTGCGCCGGCTTCTCGAGCATCTTCGAGGCGGTGGATCGGGCCGCGGCCACGCTGCGTGGTGAGGCCGTCGCGCCGCCGCCCCTGCCGCTCGGCGACGCCTGGGAGGAGATGTCCAAGGCCACGGGGACGGCCCGGTACGGCGCCGATCTGGTCCGCGACGGGATGCTCCACCTGAAGGTGGTGCGGAGCACGCACGCCCACGCCCGCATCCTCGAGGTGGACTCGGCCGACGCGCTCGCGATCCCCGGGGTGGAGGCCGTGCTCACCGCGAAGGACGCCCCGTTCAACCGCCACGGCCGCGCCATCCAGGACGAGGCGGTGCTGGCCGCCGACCGCGTGAGGATGATCGGCGACCCCGTGGCGGCTGTCGTGGCCGTCTCCGAGGTCGTGGCGGCCGAGGCGGCGGCCCGGGTGCACGTACGTTACGAAGTGCTCCCGGCCATCCACTCGCCTCGCGAGGCCCTGGAGCCGGGAGCACCGCGCCTGCACGACGGGGGCAACGTGCTGGCCCGTCAGGCGATCCAGCGGGGAGATGCCGAGGCCGGCCTGGCCCGCGCGGACGTCACGACGGAGGGCACCTTCACCACGCCCTTTATCGAGCACGCCTACCTGGAGCCCGAGGCGGCTCTGGCCTTTGTGGACGACGACGACCGCGTCGTGATCCACACGGGCACCGCCCACCCGTACCTGCACCGCCTGGAGGTCTCGCGCGCGCTGGGGCTCAGCGAGGACCGGGTGCGCATCGTGGCCGTCCCGCTGGGGGGCCACTTCGGCGGCCGAGTGGACGTCGCCATGCAGTGCATCCTTGGCCTCGCCGCCTGGCGCCTGAAGAAACCCGTCCGGTGTGTCTACACGCGCGAGGAATCGTTCACCAGCACCACGAAACGGCATGCGTTCGAGATCCGTGGTCGTCTCGGCGCGGATCGTGACGGGCGCCTGACCGGTCTCCGGCTGGACATGGTGGCGGACACCGGCGCCTACGCGTCGGCCGGCACGGTCATCATCACCCGGGCCGCGATCTCGGGCTCCGGCCCCTACGCGATCCCGGATGTCTGGCTGGGCGGCGAGGCCGTCTACACGAACAATACCCTGGCCGGGTCCATGCGCGGCTTCGGGGCCCCTCAGTCAACTTTTGCCCTCGAGTCGCTGATGGACGGGTTGGCGAAACGCCTCGGCCTCCACCCCATCGAGCTGCGGTTGCGCAACGCGCTGCGCCCTGGCGACATGCTGCCCACGGGGTTTTGCGTGGGCGAAGGCACGGCGGTCGTGGAGACTCTGGAGGCGATCCGCCCCCATTACGACGAGGCGGTGCGCCGCGCGACCGAGTCCGGCGCGAACGGCGATCTGCGGCGAGGGGTGGGCGTGGCCTCGATGTGGTTCGGCATCGGAACGACTGCCGGCGAGAAGCCGAGCCATGCGGACGCGCAGCTGCTTCCGACCGGCCGCGTCGTCGTGCTGGCCGGCGCCACCGATGCCGGCCAGGGGTCCGACTACGTCCTGCGCCGGGTGGCGGCTCGGGTGCTGAACGTGCCGCTCGATCAGGTGGACCTGGTGCGGGGCGATACCGATCTCACCCGCGACACGGGATCGTGCTCGGGAAGCCGGGTGACCTTCTACGTCGGCAACGCCGTGCGCATCGCCTCGGCTGCCCTGGAGCGGGCGATCGTCAAAGCGGCCGCCCGTGAGCTGGAGGCCCCGACCGATATTCTGGTGATCCGCGACGGCCATGTGGTCGCGCGCGAGGCTCCGGGGCGCCGCATCGCGCTCGCGGAGCTGGCCCGCCGCGTGGAGGCCCGGGGCGCCCGGCTTCGCGAGGGCGGCACCTACGACCCCGAGACGTGCCCGCTCGACCCTGCCACCGGCCTCGGCCGCCCCTACGCCACCTACGCCTCCGCGACCCAGATGGCCGAGGTCGAGGTGAACGTGCGCACCGGCGCCGTACGCGTGCGGCGCGTGGTGGCGGCGCACGACGTCGGGAAGGTCCTGAACCCGGTGGGGGCCCACGGCCAGGTGGAAGGCGCCGTGGTCATGGGCATCGGGTACGCCTTGAGCGAGGAGTTCGTCCCCGGCGTCACGCGGGGCTTCGCCCGCTACCGCATCCCGACGACCCACGACGTTCCCGAGGTCGAGGCCATCTTCATCGAGCGCTCGGACCCGAAGGGCCCGTTCGGGGGCAAGGGCCTGGGGGAGTGCGCGCTGATCCCGACTGCTCCCGCCATCGTCAACGCGATCGCGGATGCCACCGGCGCCCGCATCACCCGGCTCCCGGCCACGCGTGAGCGGGTCCTGCACGCCCTGGCAGAGGCGCGCGGGAGAACAGCATAGCGTCGGTCGCGATGACCTTGACACGGCGGACGACGCGGCGCTAAATGCTCCCGGAGCCGACCGAGGAGGACAGCGATGGCCGAACTGGACCTGAAAGCGATTCAGAAGAGAGTCAGCGCCGGGGCCTCGTACCGGAAGATGGTCGCCGCCGCCGAGGCCGGCGCGCCCGTCTGCGTGGCGAGCGCCGGGATCCCGAACGAGGTCATGCACGCCATGGGCGTGTGCCCCATCTACCCCGAGAGCCTTGCGGCGATCTCGTCGGGGATCGGCAAGGCCGGGGAGTTCTTCGACGAGTCGAAGGCCCACGCCCTCTCCAGTATCATCTGCTCCTACACGCGGTGCGGGCTCGGGATCTGCTGGACCAGCAAGACCGCCTTCGGAGCCATCCCGCGGCCGAACATCGCCATCACCGACGTGAACGTCTGCGGCCTGCATCTCACGTGGTGGGCCTACATGGAGGATCACTTCACGCTGCCCACGTTCTACATGGACATGCCGGCCACTACCGACCCGGGCGCGCCAGACTACATTGACTACTACGAGAGCCAGGTCCGGGAGATGGTGGCGTTCGTCGAGCGCACCACCTCCCGTCGGCTCGACATGGACCGGCTCCACGAGTCCGTGAGGAGCTCGGACCTCGCCGGCCACCACTGGAAGAAGATCATGGAGCTCCGGCGAAATCGCCCCTCGCCCATGAGCTTCCGGTCGCTGGCGGGCCAGATTCTGCCGATGGTGACGGCGCTGGGCGACCCTGACACGACGGACTACTACGAAGCGCTCTATCACCAGTACCTGGCGGATGCGAAGGAGGGGAAGACACCCGCCAAGGGGGGTGAGAAATACCGCTTGATCTGGGACGGTATCCCTATCTGGCACCACTTGCAGTTGATCAACTACTTCGAAGAGAAGGGCGCCAACTTCGTGTGGGAACCGTATACCTCGCTCAACTGGGGCAACAAGACCCGCACGGGCCGCCTGGATCTCGACCGGCCCTTCCACACGCTGGCCGAGAAATACACGAACGTCTGGACCAACAAGCCGGTCGCGAAGCGGTTCGACTACTTCGACCAGGCCATCCGGGACTACGAGGTGGACGGGCTCGTGACGTTCTCGAACCGGAGCTGTCGGCCCATGTCGATGGGGCAGCACGAGCTGGTCCAGCTCGTCACGGAGCGACACGATCTGCCCGTCCTGATCTTCGAGGGCGACCAGGCGGACCCCGACGGGTTCAGCTGGGCCGATGCCCGGACGCGGGTCGACGGGTTCTTCGAGGTCCTGGAGGCGAGACGGAAGTCGTGATCGCCGGGTTCAAAGAACGGTTCGAGCAGCGGCACGATCGCGCGCGCGCGCTCAAGCGGCAGGGCACGAAGGTCGTCGGCTGCTTCTACGGGCTCGCGCCGAAGGAGATCGTGCACGCGTCCGGGATGCTCCCCGTCCAGCTCATCGAGGACCGGGATGCGAGATACGAGGCGAAGTCCGGGCTCCTGCCCTTTCTCTGCGGCATGAGCAAGAACCTGGCCGGCCAGATCGCCTCGAACGTCTTCGACTACCTGGACGGGGTCATGGTCTCCACGGTCTGCGACACCAACCGGCATATCCTGGACATCTGGGTGCACCAGCGGGCGTTCCCGAACCAGTGGCTCGTCCGCGCTCCCACGAAGGACGACGAGGGGGCCGTCGACTACTTCGCGAACGAGCTGAGGCGCCTCGCGGCGGAGCTGGGGGCGGTGTCGGGCACGCCCGTCACCGACGACGGGCTCCGGGAGTCGATCGCGCTGTTCAACGAGAACCGTGCCCTGTTTCGCCGGTTCTACGACGCGCGTCCCACGGCCGATGTCTCGGCGGAGGACGCCGTGTACGTCTTCGCCTCCGCCCTGACGACTCCCGTGGAAGAGCACAACGCCCTGATGAGGGAGCTGATCGGCTCGCTTTCCCCCGGGGTGCCGAGGCCCGACCCGAAGCTCATGCTCTCGGGGCTGAACATCCCCATGGCGGTGGACGTGATCCGGATGGTCGAGAAGTACGGGGCCGCGGTGGTGACGGACGACTTCACGCACAACGCGCGGTACGGCTCCACCGAGGTGCCGGTCGACGGCGATCCGTTCCGGGCCCTGGCCCGGGGGTACCTGCGCAGGGTTCCGGCGCCGGGGCTCTACCCGATCGAGGGCCGGGCCGCCGGGATCCGGGACGCGATGGAGCGGGCGGGAGCCCAGGGGCTGATCTACCTCATCCAGCTCTACTGCGACGCCTACGCGCTGGAGTACGCGGTCCTGAAGGAGCGGTTCGACCGGTGGAAGCTGCCCCACTTGAGGCTGGAGGCCGAGGCGACGCCGGGCTCGATCGAGCAGTTGAACGTGCGGGTTCAGTCCTTCATCGAGTCCCTCCTCTAGAAACCTGACGAATAGAAACCTGACGAAGGACACCACTCCCAGAGATCGGCGGGCTTCGAGCGTGAGAGCCGCTCTTGGGTGGGGACCGGTCGTCCGGGCCCGCGTCAGGGTCAATGAGCCGTCTGACCAGGATGCATGGTTCGAACGCACCCCTTGAAGGGGGCTACCACGACAGACCCCGTGGGCAGACCCTCGGGCGAGGCGGGCCATGACGACTGACAATGCGTCTTGTCTGAACTACGCTCGTGGGCTAGCGCACCTTATGCGTTCGTGCGATCCTTGATTCACCCAAATGGCGGAACTTGGCGCCTTCCCGAGGGCTGCGGCCGTCCGGCTGCGTCGTGTGGGTGGACCCAAGCTGCGGGAAGCAGGATAATGGCGTCGCGGTGTGCCGAGGGGAAAGGCGGCCTGAACATGGGGCAGAAGATCGAGCTCACGGAAACGGTTCTGCGCGACGCCCACCAATCGCTCCTGGCGACCCGCATGCGCACCGAGGACATGCTCCCCATCGCCGACAAGCTCGATGCGGTGGGGTACTGGTCCCTGGAAACCTGGGGCGGGGCGACCTTCGATACGGCCCTCCGCTATCTGAAAGAGTGTCCGTGGGAGCGTCTGCGCAGTCTGCGCGCGGCCATGCCCAGGACGCGCTTCCAGATGCTGTTGCGCGGACAGAACGTGGTCGGCTACCGGAACTACCCGGACGACATCGTGCAGTGCTTCGTCGAGCGCGCCGCGAAGGCCGGCATCGACGTCTTCCGCATCTTCGATGCGATGAACGATGTCCGCAACATGAAGACGGCCATCGAGACGGCGCTCCGGGCCGGGAAGATCGTCGAGGGGACGATCTGCTACACCATCAGTCCCGTCCACTCGGTCGACTACTTCGTGAAGCTCGGGGACCAGCTGGCAGCAATGGGCGTGCAGATCATCTGCCTCAAGGACATGGCGGGGATGCTTGCGCCCTACGCCGCCCACGAGATCATCTCGAAGCTCAAGGCCCGCATCCCCCTGCCGCTCCACCTGCACTCGCACTGCACGGCGGGCCTGGCGCCCATGACCTACATGATGGCCATCGAGGCCGGCGCCGACATCCTCGACACCGCGCTGTCGCCGCTGGCCCAGGGCGCCTCGCAGCCCGCGACGGAGGCGTTCGTCGCCGCGCTGATGGGAACCCCTCACGACACGGGGCTGGACCTCGGGCTCTTGGGGGAAATCGCCCAGTACTTCTACGCGGTGCGGCGGAAGTACGCGGAGTTCGAGAGCGCGGTGAGCAACCAGATCAAGCCGGATGCCCTGGTGTCGCAGATTCCCGGAGGCATGCTGTCCAATCTGGTCGCGCAGCTGCGCCACGCCAAAGCCGAGGACAAGCTGGAGGCGGTGCTGGCGGAGATGCCGAAGGTGCGGGCGGACCTGGGATATCCGCCGCTGGTCACGCCGACCAGCCAGATCGTCGGCTCGCAGGCGGCCTTGAACGTGATGACGGGGAAGCGATATTCGGCGGTCTACACGGAGACCACGAATTACGTAATGGGGCTGTACGGCGAGCCTCCGGCCCCGATCAGCGACGAGGTGAAGCAGAAGGCTCTCGGCAACAAGAAGCCCATCACGTGCCGGCCCGCGGATCTGCTGGAGCCCGGCCTCGAGGCCGCGCGCCGGGAGATCGGCAGCCTCGCCAGGAGCGAGGAGGACGTGCTCTCCTACGCGCTGTTCCCCGAGGTCGCCAAGGAGTACTTCATCGCGAGGGAAGCGGGCGAGGCTCGGCGCTAACGGGGGACAGCGGCTCAGCGGGGGGCTACTTCTTCAGCATCAGGGCGGGCCTCTCCAGGTCGAGCTTGGTCAGGACATCCTCGCGGCCTCCTGCTCCGCTCCTGCGGCGCTGACGGGGCATCGCGCGGGGGACGTGGTGCCCCGGCCGCAAGGCCTCGCCGGCGCTATCGGAAGAAAGGGACGAGGGCCAGGGCGGCGCCCCCGGCCACCACGGAGGCGATCTGGCCGGCGGTGTTGGCGCCTGCCGCGTGCATGATCAGGTGGTTGTGAGGGTTGGCCTCGAGCCCCACCTTCTGGACCACGCGCGCGCACATGGGAAAGGCGGTGATCCCGGCCGCCCCGATCAGCGGATTGACCCGCTTGCCGGAGGCCAGGCACATGATCTTGCCGAAGATCACCCCGGCAGCGGTGCCCACCGCGAAGGCCGCGATCCCCATGAGGCAGATCATGATCGTCTCCGGCCGCAGGAAGTCCTTGGCCACCATCATGCCGCCCACGGTGAGCCCGAGGAGGATGGTGACGATGTTGGCCATCTCGTTCTGCGCCGCCTGCGAGAGCCGATCGAGCACCCTCGACTCCCGCAGGAGACTGCCGAACATCAGAGTGCCGATCAGGGAAGTGGCCTTTGGGGCGACGAGCCCGACCACGACGATGGTCACGATCGGGAAGAGCACCCGCGTGCGCCGGGACACCTTCGGGGCCCGGCTGGCAGACGCTCTTCATCTTCAAAGGAGGGGCGACGACAGGTACTTCCATCTGGCATCGGGGTGGCCGGCGTCCGAGTACGGGTGTTATGTCACGTTGCGCCCCACCCGACGGCGCCCCCCCGACCTCGGGAGCGCCCGCCGCCCGCCCCTGTGTGTTGGCTACGCTCCTCGGCCCATTGGAAGGGCTTCCACCGTCATGAGATCGACGATCAAACTAATCTTGGCCGGTTGCTCGAGCGCTCATTTCCGTCCCCCACTGATCGGCGCCAGCCGCGATGGCGCGGCCGCCGCCGCTCCGGCCCAACGCCGAGGCTGCTCCAGTCTGGGTGCGGAGTCGGCGAGGCCGGAGGCTACAACCAGCGCAGCGCCTCCGTCTCGAACCGGCGAAAATCCTCCAGGTGCTCCCGGAGAATCCGGATCACCACCTCCGCATCGATGCGCGTGTACTCGTGGACGATCACGTTCCGGAATCCGGTCATCTCGACCATCGCACGGCCGAGGTCCGATGACATCAGGCCCGCCTGCACCAGAATCTCGAACGTCTCCGCGTACGTCGACGGAGCGCGCAGGCCGCGGTCGGCAAGAACGTGGCCGGCGATGTCGAGACACGCTTCGATCGCCATCTGAAGGGTCCGCTCGACGATGCGCTGCGTCTTCCAGTCGGCGCGGTAGCGCTCGACCGTGAGGGCGCGGTACTCGGAGACCTGGGTCACGTACTCTGCGAGCTCCGTGAGCTTCCGACGAAGCAGGTCGCGGTCAACCACGGGCGAAGCGGGTGTCCAGGATGCGGCGCTCGAAGATGCGGAAGTCCAGGAATTGCCGGAGCGCCAGCGATTCGAAGCGGTGTCGCAGGAACGGGTCCTTGTCGACGACCACCCGCCGAGATTGAACGATACGTCCGAGCAGCGCGGTCGGCGCCTGGTTTAGGACGACGAGATCGACCTCATCGGTGCCCACGTGCTTCGTCACGACACCGACCAGGTCAAGACGCGCCTGCACTGGGTCCACCATCTCGTCGAGGTACACTGCCACGTCGATGTCGCTGAGGGGGCGCAAGTCGCGGCGTCCCGCCCCACCGAACACGTAGGCGAAACGGACTGCCGGCTGCCCGGCAAGGACCGCACCGAGCGTGGCCAGCCGGTCCTCGATCTCCGGTGGAAGCGGCGCTCCATGTCGCATCGTCGTAATTATACCGTCTTCAGGAGGTCGCGTCGCGCGAAGCTGAGGGTTCTGAAGGGGATCAAGGCGGCCGCCTCCATCCGGCGGGCAGCTGTGGCATCGGGCTCCTGGGGCGGCCGGCGGCCGAGTCTGGGTGTCATGTCACGTTGCGCCCCACCCGACGGCGCCACCCCGACCTCGGGAGCGCCCGCCGCCCGCCCCTTTGTGTTGGCTACGCTCACCCCGCCGGTCAGGGTGTCGAGATGCTCGTGCAGGATTGCGCCCCCCTGGTCGTACTCGCGTGTCGCCCGCGGCTCAACGGACGTGTCGAAAGGCCATCCTCAAGGAGCGGTTCGACCGGTGGAAGCTGCCCCGCTCGCGTCCCTCGCCGCCTCGCATCCGGACCTTTTTCAGCAGCCTGCGAGTTTTTCAGCGACCTGCTAGGCCTTCCGCCCGAGAAAGTCCCGGGCGAACAGGGCGGCGCCCAGGGCCCCCACGACCTGCGGCTCGAAGCAGATCTGCGACGTCGTCCCGAGCTTCTGCTCGACGCGGCGCACGACCCCGACGTTCTTGGAGATCCCGCCGCTGATCACGAAGTCCTCTTCCACGCCCACCGCGCGGAGGAGTCCCTTGACGCGCTCGGCGACGCTATCGCACAGCGAGGCCGTGACTTCCAGGGCGCGGCCCGTGCCTCCGGCGCACTTGTCGTTCAAGGCGCAGAAACGGCTGAAGGCACTCGCGGTGCTCCGCGACGAAGACGCTCACTCCGATGTTGTGCGCGAAACCCAGGAGCTGGTCGAGTTGGCACTCAAGGGAGTGCTGCGGGCGATCGGCGTCGAGCCGCCGAAGTTCCTGGGCCCTGAGCTCCAGATGGTGGAAGGCGCATAGCCCCCATGTATCAAGCGAGTCCCGGCCGCCCAACCCCTCCGGCGCCCCCTGGCCACGGGCTATAATGGGAGCATGGATCGCGCGAGCCAGCAGGCCTGGATGATGCAGTGGCGGCGCGCAGCAGTCGCGCTCGAGGAGCAGCGCAAGCGCGAGCTTCAGACGCTGACCGACCAGGATGCGCTGGCAGCCAGCGATGCGCTGCTCTCCCTGGCCCTCGCCGTGCCCCTCGACCCGAGGCGCCGCACCAGCTCGGGGCTCGTCCGCCAACAAGCGCTCTTCCACCGACGCCAGTAGTGAACCCGATCTTCGCCGGAGCGCTGGAGGTCCAGGCCTTTTGCCGCGCGAGGCGCTGGAAGTTCTGCTTCATCGGCGCCCTGGCCGTGCAGCGCTGGGGAGAACCGCGGCTGACACTAGACGTCGATCTCACCGTGATCACGGCCTTCGGGGCCGAAGAACCCTACGTCAATGCCTTCCTCGACCACTTCCGGGGGAGGATGCCCGACGCGCGCGAGTTCGCTCTCCAAAACCGGGTGGTCTTGCTCCGTAGCGACTCGGGGATCCCGATTGACGTGGCACTCGGGGCCATGCCCTTCGAGGAGCGGGCGACGGATCGGGCTACGGACTTCGTCCTCCAGGAGGGCGCCGCCCTGACGACATGCAGCGCGGAGGACCTCATCGTCTTCAAGGCTTTTGCCGGGCGAGAGAAGGACTGGCTCGACATCGAGGGGATCGCTCTCCGGCAGCATGGCCGGCTCGACGAGACCCTCATCTGGACGGAATTGACCCCGCTTCTCGAACTCAAGGATGCGCCCGAGGCCGCCGCTCGGCTCCGCGCCGTTCTGGCGAGCGCCCGAGACCGCTCAGCCGATCAGCGGTGAACGCTTCGATTGGCACCGCATGCCCGGCTCCGAGCGAAGCAGCATTCTCCGGACTCATCGCCGGGGCCCACGTGGCGAGCGATACCATCCGGCCTGGGCGCTTTCGGTCGCGCGAAGACTCGTCACCGCGACCAGTGCGACTGGCCATCTCCTCGAATGGGCCGGAGCTTCCCCTGGGGCATCGCGCTCGGGGTCGATGAGGGGCGCGTATCGGCTCGGAGACATTGACGGCCCTCTGGTTTCCCGTTACCGTGATGCCCATGGCCTCGCTGATCGCGCCGCGCGCGAAGACCGCTCGGCGGGCATAAATGCAAGCCCCGCTCACGCTCCGGCGGTGGCAGCGAGCCGAGTACGAGCGGCTCGTGGACCTCGGGATTTTCCAGGGCGAGCCCATCGAGCTCCTCGGCGGCCAGCTCGTCGTCGCCGAGCCGCAGGGTGCCTATCACTCCTCCGCGATCACCAAGGTCGACTACGCGCTGAGGGCCGTCCTTCCGCCGGGATGGATCGTGAGACTCCAGGCGCCTGTGTCGCTCGACGACGAATCCGAGCCCGAGCCAGATCTCGTCGTGGTGCGGGGGCGTCCCGGCGACTATCGGGACTCGCACCCGGCGCGCCCCGCGCTCGCCACCGAGGTGGCGGAATCGAGCCTCGACTTCGATCGCGAGCGCAAGGGCAGCCTCTACGCGCGGGCGGGGATCGAGGATTACTGGATCGTGAACCTGGTCGATCGGGTCCTGGAGGTGTACCGTGACCCAGAGCCGGACGGGTCGGCGGTCTATGGATGGCGATACCGATCGGCCACACGGCTGACACCCGCGGCCCTCGTCGTTCCGCTCGCCTTCACGTCCAGTCGGATCGCCGTGGCCGACCTGCTGCCGTAGCGACGGCTCCCGTGGCGATCGGGGGCGCCGAGCACGGCACCGAGCGGGCTGGAGAAGCGCTCGTGATGCCCGGCGTCAAGAGCGCTCGGGTTGGGCCGCCCCGCGCGCCTCAGGCGAGCCTCAGGCGCAGGCTCACGGGGACGTTGAGGGCGCGGCTGATGCGACAGACAGTTCTCGGCCGCTTCCCGAAGTCCCGTCAGTTGAGCGCCGAGGCCTCTCGCACTCGGGGCTGCGGCGGACGATGCCGTGCCCTCGCCGCGGGGTGGCATTCGCGCAGATTCGGCCGGTCTCCGGCCGCTCTCCGACAGTATCTGAGTCTGCGCGAGTATGTCAGGGGGATGGGGGCGCGACGAGGGGGGCGACCGACCGTTGTCGGAGGGTGCTAGTGGTGCCTACGCTCTCGACCGGTGGAAGCTGCCCCACTTGAGGCTGGAGGCCGAGGCGACGCCGGGCTCGATCGAGCAGTTGAACGTGAGGGTTCAGTCCTTCATCGAGTCCCTCTTGTAGGCCTTGCCCCCGAGAAAGTCCCTGGCGAACAGGGCGGCACCGAGGGCCCCCACGACCTGCGGCTCGAAGCAGATGTGCGACGTCGTCCCGAGCTTCTGCTCGACGCGGCGCACGACCCCGACGTTCTTGGAGATCCCGCCGCTGATCACGAAGTCCTCTTCCACGCCCACCGCGCGGAGGAGCCCCTTGACGCGCTCGGCGACGCCATCGCACAGCGCGGCCAAGATGTCACGCGTGGGGACGCCCTGGCGCGCGAGGGCCAGGACCTCGGACTTGGCGAACACGACACACGTGTTGCTGATCTTCGGGAGCCCGTTGCTCGCCTCCAGGGAGAGCCGGCCGACGTCTTCGAGCGGCACCTGAAGCAGCGAGGCCATGACCTCCAGGGCACGGCCCGTGCCCGCCGCGCACTTGTCGTTCATGAGGAAGTTGGTCACCTTCCCCGTCTCGTCGCACCGAATCGCCTTGCAGTCCTGCCCCCCCATGTCCAGGATGGTCCGGACCCCGGGGAAGAAGTGGTGGTTGCCCCTGGCGTGGCACGAGATCTCGGTCACGTTCCGCTGGGCGAACGGCACGACGACCCGGCCGTAGCCCGTGGCCACGGTGAACTCGATGTCCTCCCGGCGGAGGGCCGTCGTCTCGAGCGACCGTTCGAGCGCCGCCACCGCCGCCGCGGCGCTCTCCGGACCGGTGCGGACGACGCTGTGGGCGGCGATCTCGCCATCGACGAGCATCACGGCCTTGGCGGTGCGAGCGCCGACGTCGATTCCACACACGACCATCTAGGCGGCTCCCGCGGATTCACGCGCGAGGAGGGCCGCGCCCAGCGCGCCGGCGATCTCGGGATGCTCGGGCACGGCGACGTCCATCTGGAGCTCCTCTCGAAGCGCCTGGACCACGCCGACGTTCCTGGCCACGCCCCCGGTGAGAACCAGGTCGGGCGCGATCCCCACCCGCCGGCTCATGGCGGCGAGCTTGGAGACGAGCGACTCGTGGACCCCCCAGAGGATGTCGGCCCGGGAGGACCCGCGGTGGATCTCCGCCACGATCTCCGACTCGGCGAACACGGCACAGGTGCTGGTGAGGACGACGCGTCTCGACCCGCGCAGGGCGAGGCCGCCCATGTCGGCGAGGGGAACGTCGAGCATATCGGCGACGGTCTCCAGGAACACGCCCGAGCCGGACGCGCACTTGTCGTTGAGGGCGAAGTCCGTGAGGTGCCCCTTCGCGTCGCAGCGCATGACTCGACTGCCCTCGGCGCCGACGTCGATGACGGTCCGGGCGCCGGGGAACCACCAGTGCGCGCCGCGCGCATGGCTCAGCATCGGGGTTCGATGGGCGTGGGCGAACGCGACGTTCTCTCGTCCCATCCCGGTCGCGAAGATGCGATGGACGCCGGCGCGCGCCATGCCCAGTCGATCCAACGTCTGCTCGAAGGCGAGCGTGGACGCCGCGCCGACTTCTCCCGAAATCACGAACGTCGCGTGGCCCAGGGTCCCGTCTTCGTGCAGGATGACGACGGTGACGCTCTCGTGGCCGATGTCGATGCCGGCAGTCACCATCCGCGACACGTCCTCCCGCGCGTTGCGCTGTCGTCCCGGCCGGGCCCGCCAACCATTCTCTCCGGCCCCGAGCTGTATCGGGCCGATCTCCGCGATGACGACGCGCGCGGGGCCGACGACAGCGCGGGGCGGAGGACGGGCCATCGCGCGCCCGCGGGCGCGGGCGGGGGGCCTCAGCCCGAGCGGGGCGTCAGCGTGCCGGCGGGGGGCTGAGGTAGCGTATCCATCTTTGGGCATGGGCAGGGCGGCGCGGGCGCGCTACCCAGAGGCATGGGAT
>ORMF010954552.1_pt1 | contig 20138 bp, 12 predicted proteins | sample 1779871 | NCBI WGS metagenome assembly ORMF01 (sample SAMEA104232316, study PRJEB22302) | groundwater metagenome | biome: forest; feature: aquifer; material: groundwater | place: USA | collected 2011-08-07 | depth 5.4 m | reverse complement strand
GCGGAGAGCTGGAGCAAGCGGACGACGCGCGATCTACTCGAGGCGATCCGAACCATGCCGCCCACGAGCCCCGACGTGCTTGGCGAGGAGACGCATGTCAACATCGCCGCCTACATCCTGCAGTCGAATGGCGTCACGCCCGGGCCCAGGCCCCTGACGGCAACGGCGACCGACGCGATCGACGCGCGCCCGACCAGCCGACCGAGTACGGCCGCAGCTCCTGATTTGCCAATGGGCGGGCCAGGCTGCAGCCCCAGCGCCGGAGCACCGCGCGGGGCGGCGGCAACGAGCGCCCGAGTGCGCTCGAAGAGCGATTGGCCGATCTACGGAGGGTCGGTGACGAACCAGCGGTACTCGACGCTGACGCAGATCACGGCGAGCAATGTCAAAGCGCTCGGCGGCGCGTGGATGACCCGGCTTCCCGGTCCGACCAACCAGACAGGGGTCACAATGTCGGACGGTCGGATATTCGTGGCGACGTTGAACTGCACTGTGACCGCGCTCGACGCGAAGACGGGCCAGATCCTGTGGGTATTTGAGCTTACGGAGCCACCCGCCAGACGAGGCGTGGCCGTGGGCGCCGATCTCGGCTTCGTGTTGGTGGCGGGCACCAGCGGAACGATCACCGCCATCAATATCGAGAGCGGGAGAGGTATGTGGACGCACACGCTGACGCCGGATCCCGCCCACGGAAAACCTGCGGTGATCACCTCGGCACCGAGCTATGCCAACGGTGTGCTGCTCGTATCGATCTCGGGTGGCGATTTCGGACGGCGGGGCGGGATCAGTGCCCTCGATGCGAGAACCGGCAAGGAAATGTGGCGCTTCTATGCCATTCCCGGCCCGGGCGAACCGGGGTATGAAACATGGCCGGACAATGAGATGTGGCGGGCCGGCGGTGGTGCCGTCTGGAGCCCGGCCGCCGTCGATCCCGAGCTGGGACTGGTCTACATCGGCACGGGCAATGCGAACGGCGAGCCGAAGGGCCTCCTGGGGCAGCATCCGACGCAGCATCCGGGGCCGCACCCGTCACATGCGGGCGACCTGCGACCGGGCGACGCGCTGTTCAACGCATCGGTCGTGGCACTCGACTTCAAGACGGGCAAGCCTCGCTGGCACTTCCAGCTCGTACGTCATGACATCTGGGACATGGACGTGCCGACGCCCCCGGTCCTGTTTGACACGACCATTGGCGGACGACCTCGCAAAGCGATCGCCGTCATGCGCACCGACGGATACCTTTTTCTGTTCGATCGCGTCGATGGATCGCCGCTGCTGCCGATCGAAGAGCGCCCCGTCCCTCAGGATCCTTTTCAGGGGACGACGCCCACGCAGCCGTTTCCCGTCGGTGGCGATCAGGTGGTGCCGAATTGTATCGAGCGGTGGCTGATGCCGCCCGGGTTCAAGCCAGGGTGTTATTTCGTCCCCCTCAATGAACCGAACGTGATGGCGCCCTACATCGGGGCTCGCCAGGCGCCGATGGCCTACAGCCCGCAGACCGGGTATTTCTACGTGGCGGCGTCCGTCGACCCGTTCTGGGCGACGCGGTTCGGCATTTCGCATGAACCGGGTCAGAGGTCCTACGGGTTGATCACGGCGGTCGACTCCCGCACGAACAAGATTGTCTGGCAGCAGCGATCCCCGTATCCAAAAGCGCACCGCGGCGGCCTGCTGACTACGGCGGGGAACCTTGTGTTCCACGGAGAGGGGGACGGAAACGTCCAGGCCCGCGATGCCAGGACGGGGGAACTGCTGTGGCAGTTTCAGACCGGCTCCGCGGGCGCCGACGCGGGTCCCGCGATCAGCTACGAACTGGATGGCGAACAATACATCGCCTTTGCGCCGAGCGGCGGCGAGACAGATCGATCGACCGGGGAAATGGTCTGGGCATTTAAACTTGGCGGCCCGGTGCCGCCGCTCGATCCGCCACCGCCGCCACCCCTGGTCCGGACGTTCCGCGGGGTCGTTGTCGCGACGAGCACCATCACGATTGATTTCGGTGAGCGACAGAAGGACACCATTAGACCGCCAGGCCTGAAGGTAGACGATTACGAGACGTTCGAGCCGCGGCGGGCGCGTGTGCGGGCGGGCACGCGGGTGACCTGGAAGAACACCGGAAACGAACCGCACACGATCAGCGTTCGTCAGCAGACATGGACGACCCGGGCGATCGCGCCTGGAGCGACCGGCTCGATCCAGTTCGATACGCCCGGCACGTACGTGTACACGTGCGAGAGTCATCCCTGGCAGCAGGGAGAAATTACGGTCGTGAAGTGAAATGTGGACGGCGTGGACATCGACGGTCCTGTCTTTCCCAAAACCGCCGACGGCTGGCGCATCGTGGCGACGATTCCCTTCGGCTATGGACGTCAAAACTCGTGGCGCGCTACGGCAACGCCATCAAACTAGTGGTGCCGAACAACCAAGCAGAGCGCACCGTAGAAATCACTCCGAACCCTGGACTGATCGAGATGTAGAACGCAAGGTCAGCGGGGAACCGGCACGAAAAACCGCCGCACAGTTCCTTGAAGAATTTCGAGCATTCGTGAACAACGCCGCGAACGCTTCGAAAGGCCAGAATCGCGTGGCGCTAGCGATCGCAGCGTGAAGGGTGCATAAATTCAGATCTAGGTCCTTTCGGACCCGGAGTGAAGCAGATGGGAGCCGGTGCGTAGAATGGCCTACGCAGGAGGCTTCGTGCTTGTCTTGTTCTGTTACTTGGTACTGCGTCGGCTTCTCCAACTCGCTGCCTTGCGCGTTCGGTCGAACGACTTCAAAGAACTAGAGATTGTCGTACTCCGGCACGAACTTGCCATTCTGCGTCGACAGCGCAAGCGTCCCGCACTGACGACGGTCGACCGACTCTTCCTCACGGCGGCGAGTCGGTTCCTGTCGAGGGAGCGCTGGCGGTCGTTCATGATCACGCCAGCGACACTGCTTCGATGGCATCGGCGCTTGATGGCGAGGCAGTGGACCTATGCGCATGCCGCCGGCCGACCACCGATGCGACGAGAGATTCGACACCTGGTGCTCCGTCTCGCACGAGACAATCCGCGGTGGGGCTATCAACGGATTGTTGGTGAGCTGAAGGGCCTGGCCATGCCGGTCTCAGCGACCACGGTGCGTACTTGGCTGCGGGCCGCTGGTCTTGGACCCTCTAGCACGCGTCGAGGAATCACCTGGCGCGAGTTCGTGCGCGCCCACCGGCACAGTCTGTTGGCCGTCGATTTCTTCACGGTCGAGACGCTGTGGCTGCAACGGCTCTACGTTCTCTTCTTTATCGAGTTGGGCAGCCGTCGTGTGCACTTGGCCGGATGCACACCGAATCCCAGTGCGCCGTGGGTGATCCAGCGCGCCCGCCAACTGACCTGGACGTTGGCGGACCGGCGGGAACCCGTTCGCTTCCTGATTCGCGATCGGGACCAGAAATTCACCTGCGGATTTGACGAGGTGTTCCGGAGTGACGGGATCGAGGTTGTTTGCACGCCGTTTCGTGCACCGCAAGCCAACGGGATCGCGGAGCGGTCCGTGCGCACCGCCCGCTCGGAATGTCTGGACTGGCTCCTGATTGTGAACCAGCAACACCTTGAGCGGAGTCTCGAGGTGTTCGTGACCCATTACAACTGCCACAGACCGCATCGAGCCTTGTCCCTCGCACCACCAGAGCCAGGACGCGCGCCGGTCACGCCGGCGCGTGGAGCAACTCGTGTCGAGTGTCGCGATCGCCTTGGTGGTGTGATTCACGAGTACATCCTGGCCGCGTGACTATGTTTTCGCACCTTACACGCTGTATTCGACGCCGAGTCCTCCGCTAGCCTCGTGAGCGGCTTGTGACATTCTTGGATTCTGACGCAGTGCGTCTTCGCCAAGCGCATTCGAATGGTTTGATTCCGTCGTTGCGGTTCGTGAACTCCCGGCGCATTCTGCGCCATAACGTGTTCCACGAAAACGGATTACCGCAGTTGTCTATTGCGGCACAATGCGACAAGTCCGGTCGGCGGGATGTCGTGCAGCACTTCGTCGATAACCGGGCGTTACGGGCGCCTCTCGGGTTGCCGGTGAGTGGACGCGCCATTCGGGGCCGCCTGCTATGGCGTGGGCCCGCCGTCCCGCTTCCAATCCGCTCGGCCGTGGCGCCGCTGCGTCGAGCGGCGGTTGTCTCGGCTCAATGGATCAAACGGATCGATTGTTGTAAACTGCGCCAGCAGTTGTGGCTCTGCGTTGAGCTGTCACAGGTCCAAAGAAACCACACGTGCAGCCTGGCGAAGGAGACCGACATGAGAACCGTATCTCGCGCATTCATCGGCGCGCTGCTCGTGGCCACGGCGGCGGTACCCATCGACTTGATGGCTCAGAGTTCCGGCGCCGTAAAACCGCGCGCTGCCGGCACCGCCGCCTCGAAGCTTAGGACGCCGTGGGGCGACCCAGATCTCCAAGGCATCTGGTCGAACGCGACGACGACGCCCTTGGAGCGTCCTGAGTCGTTCGGGAGCAAGGCGGTGCTCAGCGATGAAGAGCGGGCAGAGCTGGCGCCCAAAGTCGCTGAGCGACTGAACGTGGATCGCGAGGTCCGGCCGGGAGGGGTCGTACCCTACAACGAGTTCTGGTTCGAGCGGGGGACACTGAGTAACCAGACCTCGCTCATCGTTGATCCTCCGGACGGCAAGCTGCCGCCCTTCACGCCAGAGGCACAGAAGCGGTGGGATGCACGCCGGCAGAATGGCGCCGACTCTTACCTCGATCGCAGCTCGTACGAACGCTGTATTACCCGAGGGATGCCCGGCGCCATGATGCCGGGGTTTTACAACCACAACTACCAAATCCTGCAGTCGCCCGGGTACGTCGCAATCCTGATCGAGATGATTCACGACGCGCGGATCATCCGGCTGGACGGCGCGCCACACCTCAACGGCTCGATTCGCCAGTGGCTGGGTGATTCACGCGGCCGCTGGGAAGGCAATACGCTCGTCGTCGAGACGACGAATCTAAACGACAAGGTGTTCGAGCGGGGCGGCTCGACCGGATACGGCGGCAACATGAAGATGATCGAGCGCTTCACCCGTATCAGCGACAGCCAGGTCGACTACAAGTTCACGATCGAGGCTCCGACAGTGTTCACCAAGCCGTGGATCGTGTCGGCGCCGATGCGCAAGATCGAGGGGCCGATCTACGAGTACGCGTGCCACGAGGGCAACTACGCAATGTCCGGTATTCTCGCCGGGGCGCGCGCCGCGGAAAGAAACGCAAGCGAACAACGATAGACGGAGTGGATCTTCGCGGAATCCCACAGCTGGTCCGCGTTCGGCGGCGTCCTTCCGTCGGGACGCCCCCGCTAGCCGTCGCGTGAGGCGCCAGGCGTCGTGGCATGGGCGCGGCCGGATCCCGACGGGTGTTGAGGTTGCTGCGGTGTCTGACGCGCGACGGCCGCGTATCCCCGCCGGGCAACTCCCTCGGCTGCCGCATGTGGTGCCCGGTAGTGAACCCGTGCAGCCGAGACAAGGCGGCTCTCGTCGGCCGATCGAAACGCGACAGAATCGTGAAGACTTTGAAGCGTTATCAAAAGAAACGCTATCGTCCACGGCGTCGTCCACGCCATCGGATCCTCAAACGTCGCTCGGTAGTCGATTGTAGCGGCATAGATACGCTTCGCGCCGTTCTTTTCCAGCGGGTGCGAGTCCCGCCGTCACTGAGCTCCAGACCGCGCTGTGCGCCGGCACGTACCGACGTGTCCGGTCTTGCGGCGGTATATCCCCAAGCCTGACGGCCGGCAGCGGCCCCCTGCGGCCGCTCAACCCCAGACGGAGGATGCGGTGTTTCGTTAGGGGGCGACAACTCGTACAAGAAAGGTCCACAATGTCAGTGGACACAGCTCGGATTTCCTTCACGTCGATGCGAATCCATGGCGGACGCGCTCCAGTTGGATGCCAGCGCCGAGCAGGCCGCCCGATTGTCGAGGTTGCAAATGCAACGTGACACGTTTGCCGCACCGGTTGCCCTCTCGAGACGATGGTTGTGGGGACGGAGGCTGGCAATGATCCTCCTGAGTGTGCCCACGGGTGTCTCGGCCCAGGCCATTGACGGCGCGGCGCTCTTTGACACGCACTGCGCTCGCTGCCATGGCCCCGACGGTGACCCTCGGGCGCCGAAGCGCGACGCGCTGGCACTACGCCGACCCGAAACAATCATCGAGTCGCTCGTCAACGGGGCGATGCGTATTCAGGGGTCCCGCGTGAGCGGGCCGGAGCGACGCGCGATCGCCGAATTTCTCTCCGGCCGCAAGGTCGGCGGTGACGTCACCGGAATGACGGAGGGCCGCTGTCGATCGCAGGCGCCGATGGTCGAACCCGCGCAGGTGCCGGCATGGAATGGATGGGGCGGCTCTCTCGTCAACACCCGTTTTCAGCCGTCGAGCGCGGCTGGACTCACGGCGGAACAGGTTCCAAAGTTGAGGCTCAAGTGGGCCTTCGGCTTTCCCGATGCAGGCTCGGCCTGGGCGCAGCCCACCGTCGCCGGCAACCGGTTGTTCGTAGGCAGCCAGAACGGCACTGTCTACTCCCTGGATCCAAAGACCGGTTGCAGCTATTGGTCGTTCACGGCCCGCGGCGGCGTACGGACGGCGATGACGGTCGGCGTCCATCCCACGCAGCCGACCCGCTTTCTCATCTTCTTCGGCGACACGACCGCGACGGCTTATGCCGTTGATGCGACCTCCGGTGAGTTGGTCTGGTCGCGCAAGGTCGAAGACCATCCGCTCGCCCGTGTGACGGGGGCGCCGGTGCTACACGCCAACCGCGTGTACGTCCCGACGTCGTCGTACGAAGAGGCACAGTCCGCCAATGACGATTATGAGTGCTGTACCTTTCGCGGCAGCGTGTCGGCGCTCGACGCCGCAAGCGGCCGAGTGCTCTGGAAGCAATACGTCGTCGAGCAGGAGCCGGTCAGACAGCCTGACGTGAAGGGCCGTACCAAGTGGGGACCGTCAGGCGGCGGCATCTGGTCGTCGCCGACAATCGACATCAAGCGCGGACGCATCTACGTGGGCACGGGCAATGCCTACAGCCGACCGGCCGCGCCGACGACCGACGCCGTGGTCGCCCTCGACCTCGAGAGCGGGGCCATTCGGTGGGCGAGGCAGCTGACGCCAGGGGACGTCTACGTGGCTGGATGCGGACCCCGCGCGACGAACTCCAACTGCGCGTCCGACCTCGGTCCCGACTACGACATCGGTCAGGCACCCATGCTGGCCAGTCAACCAGGTGGTCGCGACCTGCTCGTCGTCGGCCAGAAGTCCGGCGTTGGATGGGCACTCGATCCCGACCGGGAAGGTGCGGTCGTGTGGCAGTATCGCGCCGGCCGGGGCGGCACGCTGGGCGGCATGGAGTGGGGCTCGGCCGCTGACGGCGACCACGCGTACTTCCCCGTGTCGGACATCAACATCGTCGACCACCAGCCCGGCGGGCTGCACGCGGTGCATCTCGCAACCGGTGAGCGCGCGTGGTTCGCGCCCCCAACGCCCAAGTGCAACGAGCCCGGCTGTAATGGCGCGCAATCGGCGGCGATCACGGTCATCCCCGGCCTCGTGTTGTCCGGCGCCAACGATGGGTGGCTTCGCGGCTATTCGGTCCAAACGGGCGCCGTGGTCTGGGAGTTCGACACGAATCGATGGTTCGAGACCGTGAACAACATTCCGGCGAAAGGTGCCTCCATGATCGGGCCGGGGCCGGTCGTGGTCGGAGGCATGATCTTCGTCAACTCAGGATACGCCGCCTTCGGTGGGCGCCCTGGTAATGTGCTCCTGGCGTTTGGTCTCGAGTGATGGCGAAGGCGGGCCCTGCGGTTGCGGCGGACTAAGCGCGTGCACGTAGTGAAAGGGTCCTGCTGTGCGGCGATGACCGACACACTCAGACAGCAACGGAGGCAGAGTGTTGAAAATCAGCGCAGTCACGCCGGAGCGGTTCTCGCGTGCGATGCCGTATGCAGAATACCTGGCCTCGATTGCTGTGAATCGCGATCAGTTTGACCACTACTACGGGATGGCGCATCTTTCCGGCGATGACGCAGTGTTCTTCCGCAGGGCCGCAGCGGCCGGCGCAGCGAAGATGCTGGTCATCGCGGAGGCGTGGTGCCCTGACGTGTATCGTGGCGCGCCGGTGTTCGTCCGCATCGCGGAGGCTGCGGGGACGGCGTTGCGGATCGTGACCCGCGACGACAATCCAGACATCATGGACGAGTTTCTCCTCAACGGAACCGCCCGCGCGATACCCGTCGCGGTGTTCTACACGGACGACCTGCGCTACATTGTTCACTTTTCGGAGCGTCCCGCAGTCGCCCACGCGTACATCGCCGAGCTGCGCGCGGAATTCAAGGCACGCTATCCCGATGGCGGCGACATGGCGGCCGTGAAGGCGTTCTTCACCCCGCGGCTCACGCCTCTCTATCCCGAGTGGCAAGTCGAGACCGTTCGAGAGATCCGCGCGTTGCTGCAGTCGGCGTTGGCGCTATGAGCCGTGAGGTGCCGATTGTCTACACCATCCGCGGCTGCGCGGCCTGCGTGCAGCTGCTGGCGAAGTTCGACGCGGAGGGGGTGGCTTACGAAGAGCGTCGCGCGGAGTTGAGCCAGCAGATCATGGACGAAGCCCGGGCGCTCGGCAGCGCCGTGCCCATCGTGCTCTGGCCTGACGGCCGTGTCGACCAGGGGTTCGCGGGGCATATCGGGTGCTACATCATCTAGTCTACTGTTTCCTATCGGCTCGATGAGAACGGTGACCTCGCCGTCGCGTCGGCGTCCGACAAGGGACCCCGTGTTCATGCGCGCAGGGAGATCCTGACGTCGAACGCCTGGACACCGCCGACTCTCGTGGACAGCACGCTGTACGTTCGCAATCGAAAGGACGTGCTGGCGCTCGACTTGAGCGAGTAGCCGAGTCCTTCTACTGTGTCGGTCCCTTCTCGGCGGTCCGGGCGAACAAGGAGACGTCGACGGCGTAGCCCATTGCCTGATAGCCGGCGCGATTGGGATGAATCCGATCGCCAGGGCCACCGGTCGTGCTGCCAGGAATGAACTCCGGACGCAGCATGCCGGTGACCGGATCGAGCGTGGCCGCGTCGAAATCCGCGACGCCGTCATAGAGGCGACCGGTTCGAATGAACTGATTGACGGCCTTCCGCTTCGCATCGGTTTCCGGCGAGGCGTGAGCGGGCGTCCCGCCATTCAGACTCGTTGTCAGGGTGCCGCCGATGACCCTGATACCGCGCGCACGCATGCGGTTGACGCCTTCGCGAAGACCGGCGATGACGGCTTCCGCCGACGGTGAGGGCATACCCAACCCGAAGTCGTTGATGCCCTCGAGCCAGACGACCGTTGTCAGGCCCGACAGACTCAGCACGTCGCGTTCGAGACGCTGGAGCGCCGACGGGCCGCCAAAATACGGATCGTTCATGTCGTATGTGGCTGGCCCAATCACCTGATTTCCGCCGATCGCGCTGTTTACGACCGAGACGTGTGCGCCATACGCGCCGTGCAGTCGATACGCGAGCACGTCTTCCCACCGGTCGTCGCCATTGAGCGTGGATAGTGAGCCGTTGGTAATCGAGTCGCCGAGCGCCGCCACGACGATGGGGTCTTTAGGCGCCATGACGTCGACGGCGTCCAAGAAGAACCACGACGCCGTCGAAAACGGGAAGGCTCGATCGGATTCCTCTTTGCCGTGCGTTCCGCCACCGGGAGGGCTCAGATACGATGTCGTCAGAGCGGTCGAATGCCACGTCATCGGACCGGAGGATCCCACGACGTGGAAGCTGATTGCCAGTCTGCGGCCGAGGAGATCCGCGCTCTCGGCACTCTTGACAAAACTCAAGTCCACCGGTGCGCTGTATCCCTGTGTCCCGGGCTCGATTGTGACGGCGCCGCGGCTGGCCTCGAACGTGACCGGCCGATTCGTGCCGGGCACGAGGTTGCCACCTGTGGACTGGAGCCCCACGTAGACGTCGTCAATCGTCAGCGCCTTCGTGCCGAAGGCGTTCGAGAAACGAAGCCGCACACGCTTGCCCCACATGCTGGGCTTCACAATCAGCCGAAACGTCTGCTCATGGGCGCCGGCGCGTGGATCGGGAAACGCGAACTTCAACTCGGGTCCCGCTGCGGCGTTCCCTGACGGATACGGTCCATGCTGGGAGGACGCCCAGGCAACCGCCCATCGCTCCGTAGACTTCGAACCGGCCGTCGAACGACCGATCACGATGGCGAGACCGAGCACGAGCGCGGTCATCCAGAACACACGCGAGACCTTCGTGCGGTACAGCGGCATGTCACACTCCAGAGCGCGGAACACGCTTGTCGCTACGCTTCGATTTTCGTGCGAATCCCGGCACACGCGGCGGCCCACGCGACAAACGGCGCGGCCGGCCGCAGCTGTGTATTATCGCCTCAAGTTGTTTCGGAGCGCGCGGAAGGCTGCGGCAGGTCGTTTCAGTAGCGTCTGCGACGTGTGCTCCGCAAAAATGATGCGCGCGGCTGTCGCGGCGTCATGCGGCCTCGCGGACCAGATGATATTCATGGTGTAGCCCGTTCAAAATCGGCGTTGCGATCACACGACCGCCCCTGGGAAGGCGATGGCCGGTGGGCTCTGGCTGGATCAGCGCCGGTGACCGCTCGGGAATCCCCGGTCCGAGGCTGGCATGCGGGCGCCCTCGATTGTAGTGCGCCACCCACGTGGTCAGGATCTGGCGAAGATGTCGCTGATGGAGCGGGATCAACCAGTCCAGACATTCCCGCCGTATCGTCCCGATCAGCCGTTCACAGAAGGCATTGGCCTGCGGCGTCCGCACGGGCGTCTTCAGCACGCGCAGCCCCATCGATCGGATCGCGCGGTCGACCGCAGGGGCATAGATCGCATCGCGGTCGTGAATGAGGAAGCGATGCATGGTCTCGCCCGTGATGGCGGTACGACACTGTTGGATCGTCCAATCCGCCGTCGGATGCGCGGTCACGTTCCAATGGACGATCCGGCGCGTGCCGACGTCGAGCAAGACGAACACATACAGGATGCGGAAGCGAACCGTGATCGTGGTGAAGAAGTCACAGGCGAGGATCGCGTGCGCGTGACTCCGCACGAACGTCGCCCAGCGTTGGGCGGGCTGACCCCCGCGGGACGGTCGTAGGCGCCGGAGATACCGGCCCACCGTGCGCGGCGAGACGGTCAGGCCCAGTTTCAGCCGGAGTTCGTCTGCGATCCGCTCCTCGCCCCACGTCGAGTTCGCTTGGGCCATCGCGATGATCAGGCGTTGTAAGTCGGCCGGAATCGGCGGCGGGCCGCGGCGGGACTTCCACCGCCAGAAGAGTCGCCAGCCCTGACGGTGCCAGCGGATCAGCGTGTCCGGTTTGACGACCATGAGTATCGAACGCCAGTCCAGCCACTGAGACAACAGCACAAGCGTGATGCGTGTCGCCGGGTTGGCCCGCCGCGGCTTCGTGCGTCGCTCCTGATAGAGCGCCAGCTGCTTGCGCAGGAATAGGTTCTCCGCCGCCAGGCGCGCCCGGGAGGTCAGCCCCAGCCGGACCAGGGCCACGAGGTCACGCAACAGACGGCGGACGGTGCGGTGCAAGGAAGGACGGCAGCTCGACATGGCCCTGTATCGTAGTCGCGCGGCCTCGGCGGTCGCTCGCGTGAGGCGACGGCACTCGTCGCCGGCTCAAATCCACGGGCGGATGTAGTATTTGCGGACCACAAGTCTCCTTTCATCCCAACATCAACACGGCGACTCTGACGCTGAGTTTCGCGAAATGCAGCGTTTTCCGGCCAATTGTGGCAATACAGCCGCCTTTCTCGACGCGTGGCGATGAGGGGCGGCCATGCGGCATTTTGTGGCTGTTTTTGGCCGAAACTTTTGGCTGTTCCTGACCCTAAAGTAGTGTAAAATTCCGAACTGGGCCGGAGTGTGTTTCACGGTTTTTGGCAGGACGATGATTCGAATGGGAGGTCGCTGTGAGCAGTCTTAACAGCACGCGTCGTACGCTCCAGATAGTTTCCTACATGGCGGCTGCGGCCGTTGCAGGAGCCGTGCTGGTTCCCCTTCCCGCTGCGGCTCAGAATAGCGCCCCAGCAGGTGTGACGTTCACGAAGGACGTCGCTCCTATTCTCATCCGTTCTTGTGTCCAATGCCATCAGCCGAATTCATCGGCGCCCATGTCATTGATGACGTTCGAGGATGTGCGGCCGTGGGCCCGGGCAGTCAAGACGAGGACCATGGCTCGTGAGATGCCGCCGTGGCACATTGACCGGAACGTCGGTATTCAGAAGTTCAGGGAAGATCCGTCCTTGAGCGACGAAGAGATCGAGACGATCGCCAAGTGGGTCGATAGCGGTGCGCCGAAGGGTAACCCCGCGGACATGCCGCCGCTCCCGCAGCTCACCGACGGTTCGGCATGGGCGATTGGCAAGCCAGACCTTATTATCCGATTCCCGACGCAGCACGTGCCGGCCGCCGGGCCGGATTTCTTCCCCACGCTATATGCGTCGCTCGGCTTGACGGAAGACCGGTACGTCAGGGCCATTCAGACCCGTCCAGCGGACTCCAAGTCGCGCCGCGTCCTGCATCACAGCACGACGTCGCAGATGCCCGACGGAGCGACTGCGGATGCCGCGGCGGCGGACGACGAAGCCGGCCAGTTCATCATTGAATACGCTTCGGGCAAGAGACCAGAGTTCTACCCGGAAGACTCGGGGGTGCTTCTGAAAGCTGGCAACAAGCTGGCGCTGTCGACGCACTTGCACTCAGTCGGCGAGGACACCGACATGGTCACCGAGATGGGGTTCCTGCTCTATCCGAAGGGGTATGTGCCGAAGCACATCCGCTATTCGACGCACCACGGCGATCCGGCGCCAGATGCGAATGAGTCGCTGGACATTCCGGCTGGTCAGATAACTAGGGTCGACGGGTACACGTTGCACCAGAAGCCGGCAAGGCTCATTGCCTGGCAGCCGCATATGCACATTCGCGGCAAGTATCAGTGTTTCGAGTTGATCTATCCGTCCAATCCCAGCAAGGTGATGAAGCGCGAGACTATCAACTGTGCCAGGTGGGACTACAACTGGCACACGGTCTATAACTACACAGATGACGTCGCGCCGCTCGTCCCGGCTGGCACCGTTATCCACATCACCACCTGGCACGACAACTCCGCCGCGGTCAAGGCCAATCCCGATCCCAAGAACTGGGTCGGATATGGCCAGCGCACGATTGACGAGATGGGCTTTTCCTGGATCGGGTGGGTCGACCTCACCCAGGAAGAATATGAGGCGGAGTGGGCTGCCCGGAAAGCAAAACAAGCGGCTTCCACCAATAACCAGCAGCAACAGTAGCCGCGAGACAGCACGCAGATTTGCGGAGGAGGGCGCTAACGACGCCCTCCTCCGCGTTTGAGCGGGTTCCTTACCGCCTCTTCCAAGACTTTATGCCACGAAATATCAGAGTGTTGATCGGGTTTGGCGTGCTGCTTGTCACCCTTCGTGGTTTCAACGCGCTCGCGCAACTTCCCGGCATCGATGTTGGCAACAACGTCAGGTTCAATTCCGGCCAGAACGTACAGCCGATTTTTGACGGCTGGACGCACAACCCTGATGGCAGCTTCGAGATGCATTTCGGATATCTCAATCGGAATTACGTCGAGGAGGTATCCATCCCGGTCGGACCGAACAATTCGATTACGCCGGGCGGACCAGATCGTGGGCAACCCGGCTTCTTCTACTCGAGATTCAACCGGCTGGCTTTCTCGATTACCGTTCCGGCCAATTGGGGTAAACAGGAGCTTGTCTGGACGCTGAATTTCCGGGGGAAAGCGGAACGTGCCGTTGGGTGGCTTCAACCCGAGTGGGAGATCGATCCAATTTCTCGCGGCGAGACCAGCGTGCCGAACGTTCCACCGACGGTGTCCATCACTGCGCCTTCCAGCTTGTCAAAGCCCGGACAGCTGACGCTCACAGCCACGGTCACGGACGACGGGCAACCGCCGCGCGGCAAGGGGCGGCCGAATAGGTCTTCGGAGAATCCTCCGACGTTTAAATGGCCGCAGCCCACCGGAACAGCACCTGTCAACGTTCCAGCCGTTGTCCACCCACCGCGGCCTTCCATTAAGGGACGTTTGAGTCTGGGGTGGCTTGTGTGGCGCGGTCCGGGCGCAGTCACATTCGAGCCGCCACTCGCAGAGGCCGACAGCGGAAACGTCGCGGTCACGGCGACGTTCTCCAAGCCCGGTGAGTACGTTCTCCGCGCTCGCGCCAGTGATCCCGGCTCGTTCACCATCCGCGACGTGAAGGTCACGGTCGGCGCGCCGTAGTCGAAGGATCCGCCGAACCCACCTGCGCTCCAGGGAGCTAGCGTCCCAGCCCCTGTGCTCCGCAAAAATTCCATCCGAACTCGGATCCAGACCAGCAACCAGACTTGTCGTTTGCCCAGATTGTTCACCCCAGGGACAGTGAACAATCAGTGAACAATCTGCTCCCGAACACCACGGAAAACCAGCTATCAAGAGTGAGGTAAACCATTGAAGAACCAACAGGAAAGACAACCTGCATCAATCTGTTAACCGGAGGGTTGCTGGTTCGAATCCAGCCTGAGGAGCCAATCTTTTCAGGTCTGCACTACATCAGGAGCGATTTCTTCATAGGCTCTTCAGGCCTGCCAGACGCGGCAGACCTCAAGGTCTGCACTTACATTTTGCCATGCGCCCTACGCACTCACCTGCTCCAACGACCGGCCCGTGGTGCTCGGCGCGAAGAGCGCAATGTCGAGGATGACGATCCAGAGCGCGCCGGCAATCACGGCGAACATCGCAGTGGGCCCCCACCGCTCCAGCACGGACAGCAGTATGAACGGCATGACGCCGCTCGACAGCCGGCTCAGTCCGTAGGCGGTGCCGGCTGCCGTCGCTCTCGCGAAGGTCGGGAAGATCTCGACCTGAAAAATGTGGAGCGCGCTCGAAAAGAAATTGCTGGCCACCGTATACAGGAATCCCATCGCCACGACGACCGTTGCGGAGGAGGCGTAGCCGAGCGCCAGACCGAACACGCTCATGAGAAACGCCGAGGCGACGATGAGCCAGCGGCGATCGACGCGCTCGACGACCGGCAGCGACAGCGCTGAGCCGACGGGGTACCCGATGAACGTCAACGACGTGAACGTGAGCGACGTCACGATCGAGTAGCCCTTCGCGGCCAGCACCGTGGGCACCAGGGTCCCGAAGCCGTAGTAGCCGACGGTCTGAAAGACGTGAAAGACGCACAGCATGATCGTGCGGCGTCGATAGACATCGCCGAAGATCACCGCAAAGTCGGCGCGTCCCGTTGACGCCCGCTCGTCCGGGTTTGGCGGCACAAGCGGTCCGATCGCCTCTGCTTCCCGTTCCATGCGCCCGGCAATCGCTTCGGCCTCCGGCATCCTGCCCGCCGACTCGAGCCAGCGCGGCGACTCCGGCAGCTTCGCGCGCAGGGCCCAGACGATCGCCGCGCCAAGCGATCCGGCGACGAACATCCAGCGCCAGCCGCTGACGCCGAACGGTGCTCGCGGCACAAGCAGCCGTCCCAGGAAGCCGGCCGCAGGCACTCCCATGAACCCGAGCGTGTACGCCCACGCGGTGTAGCGCCCGCGGCACCGCGCGGGCAGGAGTTCACTGAGGTACGTGTCGACGAGGGGGAGCTCCGCGCCGATGCCGATGCCAGCGAGGAAGCGCGTCGCAATCAGCATGGGCGCATTGACGCTGAACGCGCCGACCAGCGTGAACGCCGAGTAGATCCCCAGGTTCAACAGGAACGCCGTTCGTCGTCCTCGCCGATCGGCGAACCGGCCAAGAAGCGTCGCGCCGAAGAACATGCCGACGAAGCTCGAGCCGACGATCGCGGGCAGAGCCAGCCGGCTCAGGTGGAACTCCCGCGTCAGAACGGTCCCGAGCACGCCGGCAAGAAAGATGTCGAAGAGATCGAAAAACGATCCGATGCCCGCGATGACAGTCGCCACCCGGTGCGTCCGGGTCGGCGGCAGCCGGTTCAGCCGGGCGGCGATGGAAATCGTCGACGTCATGAGAGGTTCGTCACAACGGTCAACGCAGAGGCCGCTGAGGGAGCCCAGAGTATACAGGCTAAGTACGTAGTGTCCGTCCCCTTAGAGGTCTGCCCGACACGGCAGGCCTGAAGGCCTGCACTACAGCACCTGTCCCTAGTGAAAACTCCATTTGTGCCCCGGATTGATCCATTGACCGTCGGAAGTGTGCGTTGCGGTCGACCGGCAGAAGCGCTGGGGTAGCTGTTTCGTGGTGCTGGCTGGTCCGGATGCTGACCGCTGTGCCCGGGTCGAGAGGACTGAGGCGAGCGCCGACCGATCCATGACCAACTCCGGGCAGGGTAGGAGTATGTGATTACGCGGCGCGGCGGTCGTACCGATGGTGCAGGCCACCGACCTGTGGAATGGCCACGACCGGGCCGAGTGTTGGTGGCGCGACCAGCCGGGGTTGTGGCGCGTCTTTGCCCAGCGAAAGATGCTTCGCGACTGGTGGTAGTACGCCAGGTACCGGGTCAAGATACGAGACAATCCGGTTTCATTCACGACGATCACGTGATCGAGACACCCGCGTCGGATGGAGCCGATGACCCGCTCCGCGTACGCGTTCTGCCACGGGGAACGCGGGGCGGTCCGGAGCTCTCGGACGCCCATGCCACTCGCCGTGGCCGCGAGCGCGAAAAACGCGTGGTCGCGATCGTGAATGAGAAAGCGCGGAGCCGTGTCCTCCGGAAACACCTCGCGGAGTTGTTGCGCGGTCCACGCGGCGGTCGGATGCGCGGTGACGGCGACATGAGTGACGCGCCGACGCTGGTGGGCCAGAATGACCAGCACGAACAGTAGTCGATACGTGATGGTAGGAACGACGAAGAAATCGGCGGCCGCGATCTGGTCGATGTGATTGGCGAGGAACGTCCGCCAGGTCTGGGACGGCGGGCGCTGGCAACGCGCCATGTACTTCGCGACCGTGGCTTCGCAGACGTCGATGCCAAGCTTCAAGAGCTCGCCGTGAATCCTCGGCGCGCCCCACAGCGGATTCATATCCGACATCGTGCGAATCAAGGCCCGGACGTCAGAAGGCACCGCGGGTCGGCCCGGACGGTGCCGACTCTTCCAGGTCCAGAGCACCGGAAGCCCTGCCGATGCCAGGCGAGAACGGTCTCGGGCTTGACGATGACGACCGCCACCCGCCATCCTCGCCACACGCCTGAGAGCCAGGCCCAGAGCAGCCGGTCGGATCGGGTGAGCCGGACGCGGCGGGGGCGTGTCCGTTCCAGGACCTGGAGCTGATGTCGCAACGCGAGAATCTCAAGCTGCAGCGCAGCTCGATCGCGGAGTGATGCGCGCAGGGTGAAGAGCAACGAGACGATGGCGGATCGCATCGGCGAAGACCCTATCCGCCGAAGCCGGCAACGTCAATGTTTTCAAGAAGAACCGAATTCTTGGTATACACAAGTGGCGCTTGCGTCTTTGCGCCGCGATCGCCCTGGTGGAGCGATTCACGAATAGGTTCTCGCGGCTTGAACGGTGTTTCTGCGCCGTACCCGTACGCCACTGCACAGTGAGGAAGGCTGCCCTAGCCGCGCCGCATCAGTCGCCGACTTTGAGGAACTTCTGATGTCGCCGGCCGCCGATGGTCTCAGCAACGTAAAGGTTACCTTTTGAGTCCAGGGCCGCGGTGTGTGCAAATGTGAACTCACCGGCCATGTGGCCTGCGCGGCCGATGCTCCCAACGAAGGCGCCCGTGTCGCGCTCGAGGATCCAGACCCGGTCGCTTCCCAGATCTACAACAAACATGAACGTCTGGGCCGGATCGCTCGAAAAGGCGAGATCGTCTGCGCGTGAGGTTGCCCGCATTTGATCCGGGGGATCGATAGGAATCGTGCGCTTCAGGTTGCCGGTCCTGTCGAAGACCTGAATGCGGTTCTGACCCCGATCGCACGTGTAGACGAGCCCGTCTCTGCCCAGAACGACGCAGTGTGGATGGCCCCCTCCGGTCGCCACGAACTGGCCCGGAGCGGTTCCAGCGGAGCCCCATTGCCGCAGGTAGTGGCCGGTGCTATCGAACACGACCACGCGATGATTGCCATAGCCGTCCGCGATGTACACGGAACCGCGCTGACCCGTGGTGGGATCCGGATCGGGATCGACCGCGATGTCCGCCGGATCGTTCAGAAGCACGCGGCTGTCGTTGCTGCCGGGTTCGCCGCACGTCGGATAGGGCGCCTGAGGCCGGCTCGTCGGGCCGTCACACAGGCCCTTCGTTCCGATCTGCAACAGCATCTTCTGGCCGTCGTGTGACCATTTCTGGACGACCCCATCGGCGTTACCGGCGATCCAGATGTTGTCTTCGTAGTCCGCGAAGCAGCCGTGGATGCCGTTTGGCAGGACGCCAGTCACGCCCGTTGCCGTGAGGGATGCATCGCCCCAACTGCTCACGATATCGCCTTCGGGGTTGTACACGATCACGGGGGGCGCCGGAATCGACTGGGTACCTTCCTGTGCGAGCAGGCCGTTCTTCAAAAACCCCCGGTTCACCGTAATGATGTGGTCGTGCGAGTCGATGCAGCTCGCGCCGACCTCACCGGTCACCCATTGATGCGACAGGCCATCGGGACCCTTGTTGCTGGGCAGCGGCTTGGGCCAGAAGGGGTCGACCCTGTAGGTGGGCGCCTTCCCGGCTCCGTGCGCGACCGTTGGCGCCGAATCCCACAGCCTCACGGCGAGTGTCAGACCAAGGAACACGCCGGCAACAAGGAGACGTGGCCGTTTCATATTGGTTTCCCATGCTCTCCGTAACGAAGCTTCACCCACAGCGGAGGGCGACACATTGGGTGTCAGCACGCGTTTGTCAAACGCCGCTTACTGGAACTCAGCCTACGTCCTGATCTCAGAATGTGTCAATCCGATTGACTGTCGTTCGCGCCCGTCTTGAATTGCGGTGGTAGTCGTGCGTCTCATCGCCGTCAGTGTCAGGGGCAGCAGCCTGGAGCCACGTGACCGCGCTGCCGCGAGAGCGAGCGGCCATTTCCGCAAACACCTGCTGCCGGATGCGAGCGATCGTTCGGTGCAGGCGTTCTCCCGCGCCCTCGCGCGGCACCTCCGATTCGCCCGGCCAGTCGCCACGGACGCGTGGTCGTATACCCGACCGCAGCTACTTGACCGCGATGGGATTGAGCGGGGTTCCGACGGCTCCTGTGACACGGAGGGGTGGCGCGCAGACCTGCATCTCGTAGACCCCGTCCTCTCGGCAATCGGCGGCCAGCGCCTCGAGGTTCCACATTTCCCCGAGCATCATGCCCATGTCTCGGATGCAGAGCAGGTGCATCGGCAGCGAGGTTCGCCAGCCTTCTATCTGCTGCGCGGACACCTCGACCGCCGCTGTGTCCGACGCGACGGCCGCGACCTGCTTCCGCCAGAGCCATTCGGCACAGCGCCAGGTCAGGCCGGGTGAGCCAGCGGCGAATGTGTCGTGGTTGCGCTCCCGCAACCAGACGCCCCACCAGCCGGTGCGCACGAGGACAATGTCGCCGGGCTCCACGGTGACCCCTTCTGCCCGGGCGACGGCATCGAGGTCCTCAGGTGTAATGGGTGTGTTCGGCGGCAAGCTGGGGACGCCCCGATGGCCCGCGACGTCGAGCAGGACCGCCTTGCTCATCACACCTTTCTTGTCAGCTTTGTCGATGCTGTTCTTCAACGCCCCGAGGCTGGTGATGCACTCGGCTGGATAGCCGTTGTACAGCTTTCCGTCATACCAGACATGAGCCAGAGCGTCCCACTGCGTGCCGCACTGAAGCGGCATCATTATGTAATCGTCGGCGAAGCGCATCGGACTGCTCTCCCACAGGCTCGCCATGAATCCCTCGATCGCCGTCGCAGGATACGCCGCGTGCTGCTGGAGCCGAAGGTCCCCGCCATCGACGGTCATCAAGTGGATCGGGTTGGTACGGAGGGTGAAGTGGGGACCCTGAGGACCATCGGCGTTGAAGTCGATGCCGAGCGCGAACAGCTTGCCCTGCTTGACAAGGCTCGCTGCCTGCCGCCACTTATCCGGGGTGATATAGTTCAGTGTCCCCAGTTGGTCGTCG
>ORMF010518552.1_pt1 | contig 20140 bp, 17 predicted proteins | sample 1779871 | NCBI WGS metagenome assembly ORMF01 (sample SAMEA104232316, study PRJEB22302) | groundwater metagenome | biome: forest; feature: aquifer; material: groundwater | place: USA | collected 2011-08-07 | depth 5.4 m | reverse complement strand
CATCTCGTTGTTTTATTGAAAGGTACAGAAGGGAAGTGGCGTTTCTCTGATGAAGGACATACTTTCATGCATGTTAGTTATGAGGATATTGACATTGACAAAGGAACAAGGAAAAAGGTTGTTGATAATGTGCTTTTGAGTTATGGGATAAAAAATCAGGAGGGGGAATTAATATCCGATATACAGGATAATCAGTTCGGTGACGCCTTGTATAGTTATTTGCAGGGATTAATAAAAATAACTGATATTAACTACCTGTCAAGGGAACGTGTCAGGTCAACTTTTATGGATGACTTCAAAGCTCTGATTGAAGAAAAAGTTCCGTCAGATAGACGTATATTTAATTATTTTGATAAGCAGCACGACCCTGATGGAAAATACATAATTGATTGCAGAATAAATGGGATGCAAAGACCCCTGTTTGTTTTCGGTGTTCAGAATGACGATAAATGCAGAGATGCTACCATTGCTTGCTTAAAGTATGAGCAGTTTGGCATACCTTTCAGAACAATGACTGTTTTTGAGGATCAGGAATCAATAAACCGAAAAGTTTTGGCAAGGTTTAGTGATGTATGTGATAAGCAGTTTTCGACCTTGGCAACAAACAAGGACAGAATTGGTAAATATTTAATAGAAATTGTTGAAGGAAAATGAAAAAGACCAAAAAACAACTCGAAAAACTTGCAAAGCACATCAAACTCCTCATCCTTGATGTTGACGGGGTGCTTACGGACGGCAGCATTATCCTTGACAATGAAGGGAATGAATTCAAGTCATTCCATGTGCGTGACGGCCATGGGATAAAGATGCTCGTCAGGGCAGGGATTGTAGTTGCAATTATCACGGGAAGGCAGTCAAAGGTTGTTGAAAGAAGAGCTCAGGAACTCGGTATCGCAGAGGTTTTTCAGAGATGCCATGACAAACGGGTTGCCTATAATCAACTCATTGAAAAATATTCGGTTAAGGATGACGAGATAGCCTATATCGGTGACGATATAGTGGATATATCCCTTCTGAAAAAAGCAGGCCTTTCAGTGGCTGTTGCAGAAGCTGAGAATGAAGTTAAAAACGCTGCCATGATGGCAACAAAAAACAGAGGCGGCAGGGGAGCGGTCAGGGAGGTATGTGATTTTCTTCTTAAGGCAAAGGGGCTCTGGAAGGGCATCATAGATGAGTACTCCAAGACTTAATCTTCCTACCTTGCTTACCTTAAGCAGGATTGTCCTTATCCCTGTGTTTATTGCTGTTGTTTACCAGCATCCGTTCTGGGGCGCAATAATATTCGGCATTGCTTCTATAACGGATTTTCTTGACGGCTACTTTGCAAGGCGTTCCGGCCAGGTAACAAAGTTTGGCATTATCCTTGATCCTCTGGCAGATAAATTTCTTGTTATTTCAGCCCTTGTGGTTTTGGTAGATATGGCAAGGCTGTCTGCCTGGATGGCGATAGTTATCATTGTCAGAGAATTTCTTATAACAGGCCTTCGGGTTGTTGCCCTTTCAAAAGATATAATCATCCCTGCTGAAATGGGCGGAAAATTAAAGATTGGCGCCCAGATAACTGCTATATTATGCCTCATACTGGTGGGCAGTTTTTTTGACAATCTCCCGCTGGACTTATACGATATCGGCATCGCATTTGTCTGGGTTGCCCTTGTACTTTCTGTAGTCTCAGGTGTCCAATATACAGTCTCTTTCTGGAAAAAGATATGATAAAAATATCCCTGCTGATAATATTTTCATTTGTCCTCGGCTCGATTCCCTTTGGCGTTATAATCGCAAAGGCTAAAGGCATTGACCTGAAAAAGGTCGGAAGCGGGAATATAGGCGCAACAAATGTCCTTCGGGCCTTAGGCAAAGGCCCTGCTGCCATGACATTGCTTGGTGATATGTTAAAGGGCGCCGCCGCCGTAGCAATCGGGACTTACTTGTCTGTGGGAGCTGCTTACGAAGGTATAATGGGGGTCTCCGCCATACTCGGCCACAATTTTTCTCTCTTCCTCGGCTTCAGGGGCGGGAAAGGCGTTGCCACAGGTATTGGCGTTTTGTTAATTTATTCTCCACAAATTGCTATACTTACACTTATAATATGGCTGGTAGCAGTGCTTATGACAAAATATTCTTCTTTGGGGGCAATTATGTCATTTGGGCTTTTGCCGGTAAATGTCTGGTTGTTTGATTATTCAAAGGTGAAATTAATCACCTCGGCCGTAATTACAATTTTAATCTTGTCAAGGCATATTGGAAATATAGAAAGGCTCATAAAAGGGACTGAAAAAAAGATTGGGGAGCGGCCTTAAAGATTGAATCAAAAATTTAAAGGGCACAATGAAAAATTATAATTTGAAATTTAAAAATATTTTCTCCCTTAAATTTGTATTTTTAATTTTTATTTCTGCATTTTTTGCAACAGCCCTGCCCTCCTTTGCAGAAGTCGCAGACTCGTCTGTTGCGGCTCAACCTCACGAGACTCCGCAGGATATTTATAAGGCAAGGCTTGACAGCGGGCTGAAAAACACCGAGCCATATTCTTATGCCTTAATTAAAAAAGCCCAGGCCGACCCGGCCAATGCAAAGCGCCTTTTAACAGAGGCAATAAAATATTCTCCGGATCTTCCGGCTGCATATTTTGAAATGGCAAGGATAAGCTTTTCGCTTTCTCCTGAAGGCATATTTGAAGGCCTCAATTATATGATAGAAGGCATCAGGGCTTATGAAAGAAATTTCTGGTGGATGGCAAGTATCGCCGGGCTGGCATTTATCAGCCTTATATCTTCATTTATTCTTGCCCTTATAATGGTTGCCGTTATAAGATTTTTTGCGGATTCACCACTGTTATCTCATGAGATAACAGAAGATAAGAAGAAGTTTTTAATTGTCCTGTCCCTTGTCCCCCTCTCTCTTGCAGGCCCTTTATTTTTTATCGCAGGCACGATATGCCTCCTGGGGCTGTATTTCAGGAGGGTGGATAAAACCGTTGTATATGCATCCGTATTATTCCTTTTATTATCGCCCTTTTTGCTGCGCATAACAAATATTTTCCTTTCTGCAGCTTCTCCTGAACTCAGGGCCAGCGTTGCTGTAAATGAGAACAGGGATAACAAACATGCCCTCTTTGCCCTCAAGGGCAAAAATGATTTTGTCTCTCTTTTTTCCTACGGGCTTGCGCTTAAAAGAGAAGGGCATTATGAAGAGGCAATAGCAGTTTATAAAAATATTTCACCATCATCTCCTGACCCGCGGGTTTATGTAAATCTCGGGAATTGTTATTACGCTATTAATGACATCTCTGCCGCGGCAGATTTTTATAAAAAATCCCTGGAGATGAAGCCGTCGGCTGCGGCATATTATAATCTGAGCCAGATTTCCAGGGAAAAGTTTGATTTTGTAAAAGGCGAGGAGTATTTTATTGAAGCAACAAAGCTAAACAGGGAGGCTGTATCAAGGTTTGCCGCAAATTCACAAAGAAACCCAAACCGCTTTCTTATGGACGAGACCCTTCCGTTATCTGTTTTATGGAAATACGCGGACAGCAGATCTCAGGAACTGATAAAAATCTCCTTATTAAACTCAGCCCTTACAGTTCTGATTGCGATAATCTTAATCGTGCTGTTTTACCTGCTTGGCTCCAAAGCAAAAGACAGGGCGTACAGATGCAAGAGGTGCAACACAATACTTTGCGGCAAATGCGGGAAAGAACTGCTCTGGGGACAGATGTGCGCTCAATGCTACAAATCCCTGGTTAAATTCGACGGGCTCGATTCAAGGGTAAGGGTAGCAAAATTGCTGGAGGTTCAGGAACTTCAGACAAAAAAAAGAACTATAATAAAAATTCTTTCATTAACTATCCCTGGAATAGCCCATATCTATGCCGGGAAAATTCTGGAGGGAAGCCTGTTTCTGTGGCCATTCCTGTTCCTGCTGATTTTGATATTACTGAACCCATTTTTTCATACAGGCCTTTCCTTTTTTTCTCACGATTGGCTAACCATTCCGTCACTGGCCTTGATAGTTGTCTTATTCTTTATTTCCGGCATTGTTGTAAGGAGGAGGCTTAACAGAGGATGGCTTTAGAGGGGTCCTTAAAAGAGTTTGGTCTTGCAGACATATTACAGCTGATATATTTTCAGCGCAAGACAGGCATTCTTACGCTTGAAGGCAGGATGGACAAGGTCCGGCTCCTGTTTTACGAAGGCAATATTGTGCTGGCAGACTCAAAAAGAAGGGTTGAGGCAAATCGTCTCGGCAAGGTGCTTATAAAAAAGGGGATATTAAAAGAGGAAGACCTTCAGAAAGCCCTTGAGGAACAGCAGGCAACAGGCATAAAGATCGGCAATATCCTTATAAAAAACGGGCTCGTTGAAAAAGAACAGATACAGACGATTATCACTTCTCAGATAACCGAAACCGTGACCCAGCTTTTCGGGTGGAAAGAGGGGATGTACGAGTTTTCACCTCAGGGAGTCCCTGTTGACAAGGAAATACCTGTAACTCTGGACACACAACATCTCCTGATGGAAGGGCTCCGCATAATTGACGAGTGGTCGCTGATAGAAGGCAAGCTGACCCTTGATACTGTATTTGAAAAGACAGGCAAGGCAGGCATTGAACTTACACCTGACGAAGAAGAGATACTTGGATTTGTGGATGGGGAAAGCGATGTAAGCGCAATAATCGACAATAGCCAGATGGATAATTTTCAGGCATCCAAAGCCCTTGTATCTCTCATGGAAAAAGATGCAATAGAGCCAAAAGAGGCCATACCCATAGCGCCAGTGGGCGCCCTGCCTGAAGCAGCACCGGCAAAAAGAAAGCTGTCCCTTGCAAAAGCTGTTACAGCAACCATTTTTTTAATCAGTTTTTTTATATCATTGATTCCATTAAGCCCGCTTTTACTCCAGGGAAACAACAATATTCCTAAAATTAAAACATGAAAAGATATAGATGGCATCAGATTCAGGATTGAAAAATATAAATATGAGAACGGTTCTTATCCGCCAACAATAGAAGAAATAACAAAGATGAATGACGGGTGGGGAAGGCCATTTATCTTTAAAGCAGAAGACAATAACTTTGTCCTTCTCAGTATGGGCCCTGACGGTAAAGAAGGGACAGAGGATGACGTGTATTGAAATGCAAGCGGGCAAGCGGGCAAGCGGGCAAGCTAAAAATTTCTCCGAACCCTTGAATCTCCGAACCCTTGTCTCCCCGGCGACTCGCCTGAGGCGAGAATCCTCGAATCTATGAAGCGTGCCGTTGTTCTCCTAAGCGGCGGGATTGACTCTTCGACCACCCTTGCCATTGCAAAATCACGAGGCTATGAGCTATATGCGCTTAGCTTTGACTACAGCCAAAGGCATAAAATAGAACTTGAATCAGCAAAAAAAGTTGTCCTGGCGCTCGGCGTAAAAAAGCATCTGACAATAAAGTTTGACCTGAGAGAGATTGGCGGCTCAGCCCTGACATCAGGGATGGAAGTGCCGAAAAACAGAAATCAGAAGGCAGAAGTCAGAAATCAGGAAAAAGGTGCAAAACAAAAGAATTTTCCAAATTCTGAATTCTGTGTTCTGAATTCTGATATTCCTGTCACCTATGTTCCTGCACGGAATACAATTTTCCTGTCTTTTGCCCTTTCATGGGCAGAGGTGCTTTCAGCGGAAAATATATTCATAGGCGCAAACGCAGTTGACTATAGCGGGTATCCGGACTGCAGGCCGGAATATCTTAAGGCCTTTGAGGCTATGGCCAACCTTGCAACAAAGGCATCTGTTGAAGGGCAGATGAAATTCAGAATCAATGCGCCTTTAATCAACATGGCCAAGGCAGAGATTATTAAAAACGGGAAACATCTCGGCCTTGATTATTCGCTGACATGGAGTTGCTATGACCCGCAGCCTGCCAAGGCGCAGAAGTCAGTCTCCTTCGGCGACCCGCCGAGGCGGGAAGTCAGAAATCAGAAATCAGAGAAAAAGAAAAAAGACTTCCGGGCTGACAGCTATCAGCTATCAGCTTTCAGTCCGTGCGGCAGATGTGACAGCTGCCTTTTCAGGGCAAAGGGTTTTAAAGAGGCAAAGATAAAAGATCCCTTGCTGCGGTAAACCCCGCCCTCATTTTTTAAACTGCCTGAAAGACAGGGCTTTCTTTCCAGCGGGGTAAAATAAAAAATCCCTGATGCCTGCTGAATGTGTATAATAGATATGTTCAAATGCGTACATATGATTTGATAAAGAAAAAACGCGAAGCTATTAAACTTTCAATGTAATTATTATATAATATGGCGGCTTATGAAAAATAAGACAGGCATATACATATCACTATTAATCTTCCTGCTAACATGGCTTGTAAACACGCCTGATGCGTATTCTGCACAACTCATAGGGAGCGGATGTTCTGTAAGCAATGTTGGTTATCTGACAGAGCTTGCCAAAGAATATGAAAGACGGACAGGCGTAAAGGTATTTGTCCGCGGGGGAGGCACTGTCATAGGCATAGAGGACCTGCGGAACGGCAAGGTTGACTTTGCAGCATCATGCAGAACCAGGGAGGGAGGCGACCCCGAAGATATTGAGTTCATACAGGTTGCATGGGATGCGCTGGTATTCATCGTTCATAAAACAAATCCTGCCAGCAATATTTCTATAGAAGATGTCAGGGCCATATACGCAGGCAAGATAACCAACTGGAAACAACTCAAAGGTAAAGATGCGCCAATAAAACTTTTTATATCAAGGCCCAGAAAAGGCCTTAGCGGTGTTGAGGCCTCAACAAAAGCGCTGGTCTTAAAGGGGCTCGACCCTGTTGAAACTCCGAATACCATGTCTCTTGCCTCATCAGGCATAGTTGAGCAGATGGTAGAGGAGACAGCCGAGGGATTTGCAACAACCGGTTTTACAAGCGCGAGGAAAAGGGATGTCAAGATGCTGAAAATTAAGGGCGTCTATCCTACAAGCAAGAATATTATAAGTAAGAATTACCCGTTGAAAAGGCCGCTGTTTATTTTAATGCCTAAAAAACCGAGGCCAGAGGCAAAAAAATTTGTTGATTTTGTATTAAGCAGGGATGGGCAGAACTTTATCAGGACACAGGGTGTTGTAGCGCTTTCAGATGTAAGATGAGGGTATCCCTGCAAACAAAGGTATCTGTATTTATAGCGCTGATTATAATCCTTATCAGCGCTGTAAGCACATACCTCTTTACAACAGCCCACACCCGCAGCAAAGAGCATGGCCGTATACTGAGAGGCACGGCGCTTTCCTATTCACTCTCCAAGGCAGCAGAGGAAGGGCTTATCAATGAAGACCTTGACCTCATTAAAAAGGCTTCATATATTATTAAGTCGCCGGATGTAATCCTTGCGCAGGTCTATTCAGATATATGGGAGGCTGTTGACGCCTATCCCTTTGAAAGATTAAAAGACCCTCCAAGCCCTGAAGCAGTCATGCATTTTAAGGGTGAATCATCGCCTTTTCAGGTAAAGATCAGCGATGGCTATGACTTTTACAGCCCCATATTTTTCAGGACATCCGAAGATGCACCTCCCGTAATTATAGGGTTTGTAAGAATCATCCTGTCCTCGGCGGCCATACAAAAAGAACTCAGAGGAATAATTATTGCCAATATCGTTGTATCAGCAATCATAACTCTCCTTGCAATTATATCTATCAATATACTTATAGGACGGCTCGTGATTAAGCCGGTGATGTCGCTTCACAGGGCTGCATCGCAGTTCAAAGACGGAATAATGCCTGATATACTTCCGCAGCGCTCTACAGATGAGATAGGAGAGCTTTCTTTGGAATTTAACAGAATGAGCCATGCAATTAAGGACAGGACCGATAAGCTGATCGAATCCGAGAAAAGAATAAAATCTATTTTTGAACGGGTTGAGCATGCTATTTTCAAGCTCGGCAAGGATGGCTCCGTAATAGAGGCCAACAGCAGATTTAAAGAAATGTTTGGAGAAGTAACAGGCCTTTGCGATATCCTGATTGGGGAAAAAACCGCTCCTGACTGCCTTAGGAAAGCGCTTGCTGAAAAAGGTTTTCATCTTGAAGACATGGCCATCGGGAAAAAAGGAGATGAGATTATCATATCGCTCTCTTTATATCCCGAGACAGACAGCAGCGGCAACATAACAGGCTTTGACGGATATCTTATAAATATAACGGAAAAAAAGAGGATGGAAGAAAGACTGATCAGGGCGCAGAAGATGGAGGCAGTTGGTACGCTTGCAGGGGGCATGGCGCATGATTTTAACAATCTTCTGACTGCCATCCTTGGATATGCCGAGATTATTTTATCAATGACACAGGAAGGAGATCCTTTTCACAAACCGGCAACCATAATCCACGATGCTGCAAAAAGAGGAGCAGACTTTGGCAAAAAGATACTTACTATATCCCGTAAAGAGAAGATGGAAGCAAAATCCGTAGATATAAATGATATAGTTAAAAATTCTCTGGAACTGCTTCGAAGAAGCATACCTAAAAACATAGAAATAGTTACAAACCTCAAGGAGGGTATCCCGCATACAAAGGCAGACTCGTCCCAGTTACAGCAGGTTATCATTAACCTTGCGGTAAACGCCCGGGATGCAATGCCTGATGGCGGAAGATTATTAATAGAAACAGCAACCGTTGGCGTAGAAAATGGCGCTCCCGGCAATATACATGCGGGGAAGAGCGGCTTTATAAAATTGTCTGTTTCAGATACAGGAGCAGGCATTGACAGGGTAACACAGAGAAAAATATTTGACCCGTTTTTTACGACAAAGGAAATAGGCAAGGGGACAGGGCTTGGACTCTATATAGTGCATTCGATAATAAATAATCATGGCGGATACATTAACCTTTACAGCGAAGCGCTCAAGGGGACTCAATTCAATATATACCTGCCTGTTACAAAGGAGACTGATATTGAGGAAGTGCCTCAGGACACCCGGGATATCAGGGGCTCGGGGCTAATCCTTGTCATAGATGATGAATCTGATGTCAGAGAATTATGCAGGGACATGCTGGAGCCGCTCGGCTACACGGTCCTGCTTGCAGAAAGCGGAAGCGCTGGTATAAATATCTTCAGGCAGATGCAGGACAAGATAGCAATTGTCATAATGGACATGATTATGCCGAAGATGGGGGGCACCGAGGTGTTCCGTGCGCTAAAGACAATTGCCCCTGAAGTCAGGGTATTGCTTTGTTCTGGGTACAGTCAAAATGGCTTTGCAGGCATAGACGAGCTTTTAAAGCAAGGCGCAATCGGCTCCATTCAAAAACCTTTCTCGCGCCGGGAAATTGCAACTGCCATAAAAAAAGCCTTATCAGGATAAAATGGCCTGATGCATAATGAAAATATCAGGAGCCGTTGCAAATAACCATGTTGACAAAGACTCCCTGAACCAATATATTAAATAACAATGGATTCAAAGATAAATGAATTATATGAGTTTGGCATGTCGCTGTTTCAGAATGGCAAATACTCTGAGGCAGAACCCATATTCAGGGACATCCTTAAAATAAATCCTAACTATGCAGATGTATTAAACAAGCTTGGCATTATAACTCACCTGAAAGGCAATACCAAAGAGGCGTCAGAGTATTTTGAAAGGGCCCTTGAACTGAACCCGAAATACACAGAGGCTTCCCTTAACCTTGCCATAGCATATAATGACATGGGCGAATTCAAGAAGGCGCAGGAGGTTTTTTCAAAGGCAGCCCAGATAGCCCGTCCAACCCCGACGTCTCTGGACCCGTTCGCAGCAGGAAAACTCGCAAACGAACATTATAAGATAGGCAACATTTACTTTGATTTTGCGATGTACGATGACGCCATAGAAGAATACTCCAAAGCGCTGAAGCTCCATCCATTGCTTGCTGATGTGCGCACAAAACTCGGCATGTCCCTGAGAAGCAAGGGGCTCTATGAAGAAGCAATAGTACATTTTACAAAGGCAAAGGAAATAAATCCCGGTTATGGACAGGCATGGGTTCAGCTGGGACTGACCTATTACATGAAGGGCCTTGCAGGCCTTGCCTTTGAGGAGTGGGAAAGCGCCCTGAAGCAAAATCCCAACCTGAAAGAAGCAAAGACATATATCCAACTCCTTAAAAAAAAGGAACAGTAGCTAGCAGTGTCCCTTCTTGAAATAAGGGATCTTAATGTCTCATTCAGGACCAAGGCAAGTCCAATAAAGGTCGTCAGCAATCTTTCCCTGGATATTAAAGAGTCCGAGGTATTCGGGCTTGTCGGCGAAAGCGGTTGCGGCAAGAGCCTTACAGCGCTCTCTATAATGGGCATCCTCCCTCCCAATGCTTACGCCGAAGGCTTAATAAATTTTAACGGCAAAGACCTGCTCATGCTTGACAAAGAATCCCTGCGCCTCCTCCGAGGCAGGGAGATAGCGATGATATTTCAGGAGCCAATGACATCTCTGAACCCGGTTCTGACCATTGGCTATCAGATATCTGAAGTTATGACTACACACCTTGGCCTTTCAAAAAAAGATGCCTTTGATAGGGCAGTGGATTTGCTTAGAGATGTAAAGATACCTTCTCCTGAGATAAGGGTAAAGGAGTATCCGCATCAAATGTCAGGAGGCATGAGGCAGAGAGTGATGATAGCAATGGCAGTTGCATGCAATCCTTCTCTCCTTATTGCCGATGAACCAACAACAGCGCTTGATGTGACTATACAGTCGCAGATACTTGAGCTTCTGCAGAAACTCAGAGAAGAAAGAAAGATGTCAATTCTCCTCATAACTCACGACCTGGGCATAATCGCAGAAAATGCTAAAAAGGCTGCGATAATGTATGCAGGAAGGATTGTAGAACTTGCAGAGGCAGAAGAATTGTTTAACAATCCAGGGCATCCTTATACAATGGGACTGCTTGATTCTCTGCCAAAGGAAAAAGGGAAACCATTGAAACCGATTCCGGGGACGGTCCCGCGTCCTGATAAGCTTCCTCAGGGATGCAAGTTTTCAGACAGATGCAGGTTTGTGATGCCGCATTGCCGGACAGAAGAACCGGAACTAAAAGAAGTTGCCTACGAGCATTTTGTACGGTGCGTAAGAGCTGCGGAGATAAAATGGCCCTACTGAAGGTTCAAGCTCTCAAAAAATATTTTCCTGTTAAAAAAGCCTTTGGTGAAGCAGCGCAATGGTTAAAGGCTGTTGATGGCATTGATTTTTCAGTTGATGAAAACAAGGTCTTTGCGCTTGTTGGTGAAAGCGGATGCGGCAAATCAACGGTTGCCCGGCTGGTACTCAGGCTTATAACCCCTACATCAGGGAGAGTCCTTTTTGACGGCAAAGACATATTCGGACTTGACGGTGATTCTTTAAAGGCATTCAGGAAGTCCGTGCAGATTGTATTCCAGGACCCTTTTGCTTCGCTGAATCCGAGAAAGACTGTCTTTGATACAATATCAGAGCCTCTAAAGATACACAGGATTACAGAGAAGAAGAACCTGAAGGATGCGTGCGCAGAACTTTTAAAAAAGGTAGGGCTCGGGACCGATATCATGGACCGCTATCCGCACGAATTCAGCGGGGGGCAGCGCCAGAGGATATGCATTGCAAGGGCGCTTGCAGTAAATCCAAAAATAATAGTTGCCGATGAACCGCTCTCAGCGCTCGATGTCTCGATACAGGCACAGATAATCAATCTTCTGCAGGACCTCAGGAAGGAAACAAAAATAGCATTTCTATTCATAAGCCATGACCTTAAGGTAGTCCATTATTTCAGCGATACTGTTGCGGTTATGTATCTGGGCAGGATTGTCGAACATGCAAAAACAGAAGACCTCTTCATGGAGCCGTTACATCCATACACTATTTTGTTGCTCTCATCAGCGCCAAAGATAAAAAGTGAAGCGTTCAGCCTTCAGCGTTCAGCGTTCAGCGAAAAACTCCGAACTGATACAGGCGAGGTCCCAAGCCCCATACACATTCCTCCGGGATGTCCATTCCATCCGAGATGCCCAAAAAGATTTGAACCTTGCGATAAGGTTATTCCTGAGCTGAAAGAGGCAAAGGGAAGGCTTATATCATGCCATCTGTGGAATCCGTATTAGTCTTGTCCCTTTTCCGGAAGGGAACAACCCGTTCTCTCAAAGGGATTGAAAATGATATTGCAAGGCCTTCTGCCTGTTAGTATGCCGCCCTTCTCTTCCTTTGACCGCGCTCAACAGCCACGCCTGGCCTGAAGGGCGCTCTTGCACGAGGCGCACGGACAAACTCACGGTCCCGCGCAGGCGCAGGCTTCTTATAATCAAACCCGTTCATAAACCTGCGTTCTATTTTTTCACCCAGGACGCGTTCGATGCTGCGCACTGTTTCCTCATCTTCCCGCGTAATGAAGGTGAAGGCATCCCCTGTTTTTGCAGCACGTCCGGTTCTGCCGATCCGGTGCGTATAGGCATCTACAGTGGCAGGGATATCGTAGTTGATAACATGAGATATGTTCGAGACATCTATGCCCCGGGCAGCAATGTCAGTGGCAACGAGTATCTGGTACTTGCCGTCACGGAAACCATCGAGCGCAGCCTGCCGCCTATTTTGAGACAGATTCCCCTGCAATGATGACGCTCTGTAGCCGGCCTTCTGCAGTTGCTCTCCAACGCGCTTGGCCCTGTGCTTGGTGCGGGTGAAGACCAGTACTGATTCTGTATCTGTATGGCGCAGCAGTTCCATAAGAAGCGAGGTCTTCAAATGCTGTTCTATTGGATATAAGGCATGAGATACAGTGTCTGCCGGAGCAGTATGCCCTACCTGGACTGTGACCGGGTCGTTCAGCACATCTTTGGCAAGACGGCGTATCTCTTCCGGCATTGTGGCTGAAAAAAGCAGGGTCTGACGTTTCCTGGGGAGATGTTTAAGTATCCTCCGTATGTCCGGCAGAAAGCCCATATCAAACATATGGTCTGCCTCATCAAGGACCAGCACCTCTGTCTGTGACAGGTCTACTGTGCCCTGGCCAATATGGTCGAGCAACCTGCCCGGGCATGCCACTATGATTTCTACACCTCTGCGCAGTTTTTCAAATTGCGGATTTATGTTTACGCCGCCATAAATGGTAACGCTGTGAAGGCCGGTCTTACTGCCAAGTCCTGTTATATGTTCGTGTATCTGTTCTGCCAGTTCCCGGGTCGGGGCGATAACAAGGGCACGCACCTTCCGGCGTCCGCCCTGCATCAACCGGTGCAGGATAGGCAGAGCAAAGACAGCGGTCTTGCCTGTACCTGTCTGAGCAAGGCCCATAACATCACGGCCAAGCATAACTGACGGGATTGCCTGCACCTGTATCGGTGTCGGCTCGTTATAACCAGCGGCCTTTACCCCTGCCGCAACAAGAGGGTGAAACTGAAAATCTTTGAATTCCATGAGACTCCTTTTTTCTGTTCGGGGAAAAAACGTGGTGCAGTGGGGTACTACAAAGACGCAGTTTTCGTCCGGGTACAGTTAATATTGTTATGTTTAACAGTAACAGCTTCATGGAAGGCCTGTCAAGGCGTGATTGTCATTATTTACCAAACCTTTTATACTGGATAGTACCTGCTTGTATCATGAGGTATAAAAATGGGGCGCCAATACGCTGAGGTGACACACATGGCAATTGAAACAAAAATCGAAGGCAATAAGCTCATTATCACCTGCGACCTGGAGAAGCCTACACCAAGCGCATCAGGGAAAACACTTGTAGTAGTCAGCACAAGAGGCAATGTAAAAACATCCTGCATGGTAGACGGGAAACCATTAACAATCGGGCTGAACGCCTATATTGCCAAATAGTGAGAACTTTTAAATGGGTGTAGCGCTAATAAATTGCTGAAAGAAAAGCAAGTAAATTTTTTGCCTTCTCTGCTTCAGAGAAAAGCCGTCCATACCGTATGGTATCCTTTACAGGGATTAGACAGTTATTGTCACACATGCTAAAATGTGCGATATGGCAGAGAACCTGTATAATCTTTTACGTATAAAGGAGGCATCAAATGAGTAAAGAAAAGAGCAAGAAAAAAGCAGGTGAAAAGAAAAAACCACAGCACACACTTAAAGAAAAAAGACAATTGAAAAAAGAAAAAACATCTTAGTAACGCACTAGTAAAACTCAGCAGCGCGGAATCAGGCCGGTTTCCCGTTGAGTTTTTCTTCAAACTCTCTGGTCTTGTCCTCAAGTTCGATATGCAGGGGTTCCAGTTCAGAGAAGAGGGAATCTATCTTTGCCTGTGAAGCGTGAAGCGCCTTTGACAGTTTATTGATTGCTGTACCATCGCCTTTAACAGAAGCATCCACAATATCTTTATTGCTCTGTTCAACCATAGCTTCAAGGCTTACTATCTCGCGTTCAATTTCAAGAATCCGTTTCTGCAACGCCCCGAGGGTCTTTGATTTCTCATTGACCAGTTCAGCGCGGAGGCGCCGGAGGAGTTTCCTGTCCATGGTTTTGCCTCCGTTTACTTTAGTGTCACGCTGCTTAGGGGGGATTTCATTTTCCCATCCTACTCTGTCAAGGAAGTCCTGATACGTGCCTTCAAAAAGGGTTGCCTTTCCGCCATCAAAGACAATAAGCCTTGTCGCGATGGCATGGAGTATCATTTCGCTGTGGGTAACGATAACTACGCCGCCACTGAAAGCATCTATCGCCTCAAGCAGGGACTCCGTAGACTCCATGTCAAGGTGGTTCGTAGGCTCATCCAGCATCAGCATGTTGGCAGGGCTGACAAGCAGTTTGCCAAGCAGTACCCGGCTCTTCTCACCGCCGGAGAGGACGCTGATCTTTTTTAATGCATCATCTCCCGGAAACATCATGACTCCGCATATCTTGCGTGCTGCGCCCCTGCTATGGTCAGGGTGTGCTTCCATTATCTCTTCTTCTACGGTCTTCTGCAGGTTAAGCCGGTTTATATTTGTCTGTCCGAAATACGCAAGCTTTAGGTCATTGTGCTGGCGGACCTCGCCGCTCAAAGGATTCAATTCCCCGGCCAGAAGGTTCAGCAGCGTTGTCTTGCCCTTGCCGTTTTTACCTATTATCGCGATGCGGTCCTTCTTCCCTGCATAAAAACTCAACCCGTCAATTAAAGGCGCTCCGGGATCAAATCCAAAAGACAGGTCTTTCACTTCCATCAGCTGCTTGCTGTTAAAGGGCGCTGAGTTAAAGGTAAAATCAAGATTTCTTGTGTCAGACAATTTTTCGAGCCGTTCCTTTTTCTGCAATGCCTTGACCCTCGACTGTACCGCCTTTGCCTTTGTTGCCTTGGCCCTGAAGCGGTTTATGAACTGCTCTATCTCACTCCGCTTTTTCTCGTCGTTTACCCGTGTCTTTTCATGTATCTCTTCTTCAAGCAGTAATTGCTGATACACATTTTGCGTAGGCCCGGCTATCTTTCTTATCCCGCAGCGATGAATTGCCATTGTATGCGTGGTAACGCTGTCCATAAATGAGCGGTCATGCGTGATGATGATGAGCTCTTTTTTCCATGCGCGCAGGAACCGGGCTAACCAGCGGAGCGACACGATATCAAGATAGTTTGTGGGTTCGTCAAGGAGGAGAAGGTTTGGATTGGAGACAAGTACCTTTGCCAAGGTCAGCCTCACCTGAAACCCGCCGGATAACTGCGCGGGATTGAGAACGAGGTCGTCAGCGGAAAATCCAAGGCCCATCAGGATGGCTTCTGCCTTGTAACTTTCGTCCCTGTGGTCTTCGCGAAGCGGCAGGCTCAGACATGCTTCTTTTAATACGCTCTCTTCAATAAACCGGATGTGCTGGGAGAGATGCCCGATCCTGTAGCCTGCAGGAATGCTGATAGTCCCGGAGTCCTGATGCTCCTGTCCTAATATCAGCCTGAACAGAGTGGTCTTGCCGTGGCCGTTTCTGCCCACGAGACCAACGCGCTCTTCAGGGTTGATCGTAAAACCTGCCTTGTCGAAGAGTACCTGGCGTCCGTATGATTTTTCTAAATTATTTACCTGTATCATTCTGTCATTCTGGCCTGCTGCCTTGTCATGCTGCCGGTTAGCAGTTTCTCTGAAGCGGGATTTTTGTGCGTAGTTCTTGTTAAGCAAAAAAACAGTCCGCAATTAGTATTATATGATTTATAACGGAATTAATTCAATATCTGAGTGCTTTTGTTCAAGTCACTAACCGCGTACGGCAATCCATATAGTGTGCCGTCCTCCGCCACGTGAACCGCGGGCGTGTACACAGGCCTCCTTCACCTTAAAGCCTGTCTGTTTCAGGCGCCGGGTAAAAGAACGATCAGAACTGACTGACCATATTGCCAGCACGCCCTTAGACCGCAGCGCTGCGAAGGCTGCTTCCAGTCCTTCCTTTGCATAGAGCCAGTCATTGCCTTTGCGGGTCAGGCCCTCAGGCCCGTTATCTATATCAAGCAGGATTACGTCGTAGTCACAACGCTTCTCTTTCAGCACCCGGGCAACGTCGGCCTCGCGAATAGTAACCCGTTTGTCCTGAAGCGGATGGCCGGCCAGGCCTGCAAGGTATTTCCTGTTCCACTCTATCACTGCCGGCACCAGTTCAGCCACCACAACGCGAGCATTGGGACCGAGCCGGTTCAGGGCTGCTGCCAGGGTATATCCCATACCCAGCCCACCGATCAAAACCCTGGAATTGGAACGGCCTGCTACCTTTGCACAGGCCAGTTCAGCCAGAGCATCCTCTGACCCATGTGCAGAACTGTTCATGAGCTCAGAACCGTTCACCCTTATAGAGAACTCCCTGCCTCGTTTGTAGAGGCGAAGCTCTCCGCCGTTTCCGGGTACCTGCGCACTGCCGAGCAATTCCCACGGAATCATGGCTGCCTCATACGTTGTTCTCTATAATATTTATAGCGGCCTTAATGCCGTCCGCAGCGCTGGATATTATACCCCCTGCGCAACCGCTCCCTTCTCCGACTATATAAAGATTTTCAAAGCCGGCGCAGCGGCTGTCCTTTTCCCGCAGAACCTGGATTGGTGATGAAGTCTTGCTCTCCAGCCCCATAATACTGCCTGTTTCAAATCCATTTATTTTTCTGCTGAAATCCTTGAGTCCTTTCCTGATAGAACTGCTTACTTCAGCAGGAAGCAAATCCCATAAAGCCGCTGGTTTCAACTCCAGAGGATAACTTGATTCAACAATTTCTGCCTGCTCTTTCCTGTTTATAAAATTCTGTATACTGCAAAACGGGGCTTTAAAGCCGGCTGAATATTGGTAAAAACTTTGTTCAAGAGCTTCCAGCCAGTCAAGGGCTTCCTCCGGCAATGCCTCCCTGCCAATGAGTTTATCTGGATGAACCCCGGCTACGCAAGCCGCGTTTGCGAACTTTCCGTCCCTCATATACAGGCTCATTCCGTTTACGATATTTGTATCCTGATATGCAGCCGCAGGAACAACAGTTCCTCCGGGACACATGCAAAAAGTATATACCGGCAGCTTTCCGTCTCCCGGTGACGTAAGACGGTATTCAGCAGCCTTTACTCCGGCAAGCCTTTCCCTGCCCCATTGCGCTTTGTTTATAATTTCCTGGGGGTGCTCCACCCGGCTGCCTATGGCAAAATTCTTTGTACGGAACTGAACGCCTCTGCTGATTAACATCCGGTAGGTCTCATAGGCGGAATGCCCGGGGGCGATAATAAAATAATCAGCCTCGATTCCGCCTGAGGTAGTGATTGCTTCAATGACTTTTCCATCTTTAATTTTCAGATCTTCAAGCATTGTTTCAAATAATACACTTCCGCCGATATCGCTGAATGCATCTCTGAGATTTCTGACTATCTTTCTGAGATTATCACTCCCGAGATGAGGATGTGCCATATATCCTATTTCTTCCGGCGCACCTGCTTGAATATAACTGGACAATATGAACTGCCTTTCTTTTGATATATGCCTGGACCTTGAAGTGAGCTTCCCATCGGAAAATGTCCCTGCGCCGCCCTCACCAAACGCATAGTTGCTGACAGGATTAAAAACACCGGTCTTTTCAAACTCCCTTATTCCTTCGGTTCTTTTATAAACATCTGTGCCGCGTTCGATTATTGTTGTATGGAAGCCTGCCTTCTGAAGAATAAACGCTGAGAAGAATCCTGCCGGGCCGCTCCCGACAACAACCGCTTTCTCTCTTCTTTTCCGATACGGGATATCTAAAGACGGGGACAGAAGGGGAATCCCTCCCGTAACTTCATCCGATGAAACTAAAACCCTGACCAGCCAGTGGATGTTCTCTTTTTTTCTCGCATCAAGGCTTTTATTTTCTATCTGATAGGAGAATTCCTGTATCCCCAGTTCTTTCCCGATGCCTTTTCTAAGCTCGTCCTCATTGTAATCAGTGGGCAGCTTTAATGAAATTTCTCTGTATCCCATAGTATTAGTTTAACCTTAAATAGCTTAAAAACGGAAACAGAAGGACAGGTATTATTGCGGATTTTTTCCTTGCTGTAACGAGAGCCTTAACCAGCGCGAGCAATCACCTATGTTAGAAATTAACCCAGGGTTAATCCGCATCTGAGTTGAAGGCATTGTTAGCAGTGATTTTTTGTATCTCATTTATTTTGCGTTGAATTTATATATGATGTGATCTTCGGATCATCACTGACATAGAGATATGCAACAGTACCTTTGTCATCTCTATGCTCAAAAACCTCTTCGATTCCATCTATAGTGATAATATGATATCTGGGGAAAGAGGTTTCAAATCTACCGCCTTTGCGCACTCTTTTCCTTTCTTCTTCATCAGCAGCTTCAGAAATCGGATGTTGACGAGAAATACCGACCTGCTCTTTTAATATTTTATGTTCAGGGACCAAACTATAGGTAATTATTTTCGTCGCTTTAAGATAATGAATAATTTCAATTGTGACTTCATCACGTGAATAATTTGGAGGTAAGGTGTACCATTTAGGCAAGCGGGACTCTTTTGCTAATGTAAAATTGGATTCTATACAACCAAATCGGGAATCACAACAACTGCACAAGCCGGAGATAGTCAGAGACCTTCATCGGTCCCCAGGCCGGATGTTCAATCGAAATGGTTATTACCTTCTCCTTTACATCTTGTGGCGTCTCATTGGGAAAACTTTTGGGGATCGGCAACTGGTTCTTAAGCCCATCAAGCCCTTTTCCCTGAAATGCCCGTTTGTACTCGTAAAACTGGCTCCGGGATATCCCCCTTCATCTGCAGGCCTCCGAAACATTCCGAAGCCTCTCTGCTAACTGTAGTAATGTCATCCTGTTATGTGCTATCTTCTTTTCGGCAGTCATGTTCTCCTTGGGTCCTTGTTTTGTGGTGAAACATCTTACCCAAAGAGAGGGACTGACTGCCATTTACAGTCACGGAAATTGTACGGGAAGAGCTTAACTTTTACACATAATGGAGGACTTCTTATGATTTGGTCACGCTACAACACCCTCTTTCATTCAAAGCGCTTCGGCTATTTTCTCTACAATGCCTTCTCCAATACCCTACTTGAGATTGACAAGGCACACTATAATGCTCTCAACGGGGTTCGGGATCGCGGCATCGGTTCCGAGAGTTTCGACAACGGGTTCCTCTCTCTTTTGCGGGAGCACAAAGTGCTGGTTGCGGAGGGGGAGGAAAACCGGCTACGCCTTGCCCGCCAGTACCGGCGTAACACACAATGCTTTGACACCTCCCGTCTGGGCCTGACCATTTGCCCTCCCCTGCAGTGCAACTTCCGCTGCCCATACTGCTTTGAGCACAGTCAGCAGGACTCTGCCGTCATGACACATGGTACCATAGAGAGTCTGCTCACCTTCATCAAGAGTTATACGGAAATCCGCCATCTCTCGCTTGCATGGTATGGTGGAGAGCCGTTAATAGCCTTTGATGTCATCCGCGACATCACGGAGAGGGTAAAAGCCCTCAACCTTGATTTCGAAGGAGGGGCCCTGGTCACCAACGGTTACCTGCTTGACAAGAGGAAGTGCGATCTGCTCAACGACCTAAATATCCACTCCATCCAGATCACGCTTGATGGCCCGGAGGAGGTACACAACATGCGCCGCTTCCTTGCCGGAGGCGGGCCAACCTTCCGGCGCATTCTTGCCAATGTGGATACCCTGATGGACTCACCCTACGAAGGGAGATGCGACATCCGAGTCAATGTCGACAAGCACAACCTTAACCAGTT
>ORMF011457134.1_pt1 | contig 20144 bp, 14 predicted proteins | sample 1779871 | NCBI WGS metagenome assembly ORMF01 (sample SAMEA104232316, study PRJEB22302) | groundwater metagenome | biome: forest; feature: aquifer; material: groundwater | place: USA | collected 2011-08-07 | depth 5.4 m | reverse complement strand
GGCGGCATGCTGATGGGCGTGATCGCCAACATGGCGCCCGACCTGTTCCTCGGCATCATCGCCCACGTGCCCTTCGTCGACGTGCTCAACACCATGCTGGACGAGAGCCTGCCGCTGACCCCGCCGGAGTGGCCCGAGTGGGGCAACCCGATCGAGTCCAAGGCCGACTTCGACATCATCCGCTCCTACTCGCCCTACGACAACGTGGCGCCGAAGGCCTACCCGCACATCTTCGCCTACGCCGGCCTCACCGACCCGCGCGTCACCTACTGGGAGCCGGCCAAGTGGATCGCGCGCCTGCGCCACCTCAACACCAGCCAGAACCTGATCCTCTTGAAGACCAACATGGAGGCCGGCCACGGCGGCGCCTCGGGGCGTTTCGAGGCGCTCAAGGAGGTGGCGGTGGATTACGCTTTTGCGCTGAAGATTGTGGGCGTGGCGGATCGGGAGGCCGTTGCCAACGCATAGGCAGCTTTGCATCCCCGGCCGCAGCGCGATAGCGCGGAGAGCCGGGGGCTTGCCGGCAGCAGTCGAGCACTACTTTCGATCACGGGGGAGGATCCCGGATAGCCGCGCCACGGCGCGGCTTCCGGGAACGCAGCCAATCAGATCTCGATCTCGCCGTCGCCGCCGGGGTCGTTGGAGTCGTTGGAGTCGGCGTCGTAGCCTGGATCGTTGGCATCGGCCTCGGACGTTCCCGGATCGTTGTCGCGCTCATCGACGGCGCGCTGGCCGGCGTCCTGCGCGCCGCCCTCCTGCGGGCCCGACAGAGGTGACGGGGACGACGGGCTCGCGTGCGCGCCGCCCAGCATGTTGCGGACGCTGTCGGCCAACACCATCCCGCCCGCGACGCCGGCCGCGGTGGCGAGCGCCGATTTCAAGAAGCCACCGCCCGGAGATGCGGGCGCCGGGGGCGGCTGCGGCGGTTGCGGTTGGGGGGCGCCCTGCGACCAGGGCGACCGGCTCTCATAGGCGGAGGGCGTGGCCCGCGCGCCGACCTGGGGCACGCTCGACCTCGGCTCCTCGCCGCGGCGGCCGCCCCAATAGCCGCCGAGGAAGCCGCTCGACCGCGAGCCGCGGGGCTCGTCGCCGCCGTCCGTGGCGCGCAGCTGATCCTCGAGTTCCAATACGCGGTCGTTGGCCGCCTGCAGGGCCTGCTCCTGCACCAGCACCGACTGCACCAGCATGTAGGGCGCATCCGGGTTGGCGCGCAGCGACTGGCTGATCAGGGCCTCGGCCTCCCGGTCCTTGTCGGGGGCGCCGTAGCTGCGCATGCGATCGAACAGGCCGGCGATGAGCTGGCGTTCCTGTGGCGTCATGGGGGTCCTCCCGGGAGCGTGGTGGCCGATATATCGGATCGCCGACCGTATTGTACAATGACGACCGGGGAGCGGCGCCCGCGAACGCGAACGAAATCAGAACAGCGCGCCCCGCGCCGCCACCGGCCAAACGCTCTCGACCCGAGGTTCAGGGCCGCCGAAGCCGCGTACGCCCACGTACCAGTCGTGCAGATTGACCGTGGGGTCGCAGTGGCCGGGGACCAGGAGGACCTTGTCGCCGCGCCCCGGACGCAGCCCGCAGCCGGCCAGATCGAGAACGCCGTGTTCGTCGGAGGGCCGATGATAGAGGGCGCCCGGCATCCCCCAGGGGACGGCCATGCCACTGTCGACCGACAGGGCCTTCAGTCCGGCATCGATGACGGCCCGGTCGGGGGCCGGCTGGCTCATCACCGTGGCGTAGACGAAAAGCGCGTGCTCGAAGGCATCGAAGGCCATGCCGTCGGCGCGCTTGTTGCGTGCGTAATCGGCGTCCATGAAGACATACGACCCTGCCTGCAGCTCGGTGTAGACCCCGCTCGCCGCCTCGTTCTCGTACGTGCCTGTCCCCGCACCCGACACCGTGCTCGCCCGCAATCCTGCTGCCTCGAGCGCGTGCTGCGTCTCGTTCACGTGCGCCACCGCGCGTGCGATCTGCGCCGTGCGCTCGCCCGCCTCGCGCACGTGCTGCGCCGATCCGTAATAGGCCTGCAGCCCGGCAAACTCGAGGTGCGGCGCGCGCGCGATCCGCTCCGCCAGCCGTGCTGCAGCCGTGCCCGGCGCCACGCCGCAGCGCCGCCCGCCGACATCGATCTCGACCAGCACGTCGAGCTTTGTCCCCGCCTTGGCCGCCGCCGCCTCGAGCTCGGCCACGTTCTCCTCGTTATCGACGCACACGCCGATCCGTGCTCGCCGCCCCAGCGCAGCGAGCCGCTCGAGCTTGCTCGCGCCCGCCACCTCGTTGGAGACGAGCACATCGTTAACGCCGCCCTCGACCATCACCTCGGCCTCCGACACCTTCTGGCAGCACACCCCCACCGCCCCCAGCGCGATCTGCTTGCCCGCAATGATGGGCGACTTGTGGGTCTTGGCATGCGGGCGCAAACGCACCCCCGTCCCCCGGACGAAGTCGGCCATCCGAGCAAGGTTGCGTTCGAACGCGTCGAGGTCGACGACCAGCGCCGGCGTGTCGACCTGCGACAGCGGCATGCCGGCGGCGGCTGGCGGCGGCTGGGACATCTGGTTGGCTCCTTGCTCGACAAAAGCGCCAACCGGTCCCCCTCCCCGTCGCGCTGGAAGCGCGCCCTCCGCACGACGCGGGGAGGGCCCGCCCCGGACTTGATCCGGGGGGTTGGGGGTGGAAGTGCAGCTTAAGCGAATTTGCGTGGCCCGGCCAAGGCTTGGTCGAACAGGGCAACCTGCCGGCGGCGCTGGAGAGCTTCAAGGCCTCGCTCGGCATCAGAGAGCTGGCCAAGGCCGACCCGGGCAATGCCGGCTGGCAGCACGATGTGGCGCTCTCCCTCCAGCGTGTCGGCTTCGTGGCTGCCAGGCAGGGCGACCGCGAAACCGCGCTTGGCGCCTATCGCCGCGGCCTAGGGATCATGCAGTGGCTGGTCAAACTGGCGCCCGACCACGCCGCCTTCAAGCGGGACCTCACCTGGTTCGAGGCCCAGATCGCGGCGCTGGCGAAGAAGTGACGGCCTGCGCCGCATTCTCGACCGTCATCCCCGCCTCGGGCGGGGATCCGCCCAAGCCGATGGCGATGGGTTGCTTCAGATTGATAGTTGGACGGAGCCCTGCCCAAGGCGGGGCTGACGTTTGCCGATCGGAGACGATGCCGGCGGCCATCCGGCGCGAGCAACGGCTCGAGCGCTGGAACCGGCCGTGGAAGTATCGCCTGATCGAGCAGATGAGCCGTGGACGGATCCTTGGCCCCCCGCTCGGAGGCGGGGGCAGGCTTGCCGGGAATGACGCTCTTGCGACCGCTCGCCGCATCTCCCAAAAAAGAAAAAGGGCCGCCGAAGCGGCCCTCTTCCAGTTTGCCTTGTGGGCTCACGCTGCTCTTGGTAGTGCGGCCGGCAGCTTCTTGTCCTCCTCGTGCTCGTGCGCGAACCGCAACGCGATGCCGAAGTAGCGGGTGCGCTTTCCTATCCTCTCCTTCTTGACGCCGAGCTCGGCGATTTCGCGCGTAACTCTGGGATGTGCAAAAGGTATGCGCTCCTTCTCCTCGCACCACCGGCAATAGTCCTCGTAGAGCTCCGAGGACGTCAGACTCGAGTTCTCGGACGCCGCCACGACCCGCTCCCGGTAGTAGCGCTGTACGTCGCTCTCCGGTACCGGCGCACGCGCCGGCGTGCGGTTGTCGTTGGCGTTGAGGCGGCGCCCCGGCGGCGGTTCTGCCGCGGCATCGCCCGCCTCGGTCTCGGGCGCCGCCTCGGCAGCGCCTCCGGTCGTGGGCAGCGCGGCTGCCGCGGTCGAACGCGCAACGGCTTGCGGCGCGACACCGTCCTGCAGGCGCCAGTAGGCGAAGGCCACGTACATGCCGAACGCCGACCCGATCTCGATCAGCAGCGCCACGAACAGCGTCAGCGCTGTCTGCACCTTGTCGATCTCGAGACCGGTGATCTTGGCCAGCACGCTCGCCTGCGGATCGGCCTCGGCCATCACCGTGCCGCCCGCCGTCTTGGCGAGCTTGGCGCCGATCTCGGACAGCCGCGACTCGAGCTTCTGCGCCTCCAGCCCCGAGGCCAGCTCGGCGTTGAGCTTGTGGAACTGCTGGCAGTAGTCGCGCGCGTGCCTGCCCGCGACCGCCGTGCACTCCCGGGTCACCGGCCAATAGCGCTGGGCCTTGTGCACGTTGAGCTCGGCCGCAACGGTATCGACCGGCCGGTGTGCCGGGATCCAGGTGAGCTCATCCTGGGCACGCTTGGAATCGGCGCGCATGTCCTTGTAGTTGGCGGCCGCGGCGGCGCGTTGGCCGGTGGTGTCGAGCCGGTTGAGCGCGGCGTGGCCAACCGCGGAGGTCATCGAGTAGGCGCTGACCACGGTCCACACCAGCGCCGCCGCCATCGCTTGGCTCCACATCTTGTTGCGCAGCGCGGCAAAGAAGAAAAACGGCACCAGCGCCTTGAAGCAGTCGGCCGCGGCGGATGCCGCGCCGTAGATCTGCCCATCCAAGGCAGTCTTGCCGAGACTGAAGCCGAACCGGTAGTTCATGGCGGCCGACACCGCGAGCAATATGCCTGCCGCGATGACGCCCAATACGCCCAAGGCATGTCTAGCCATTGACGCCCCCTTCATGTCGGCTGGGCCACGGGTTGGCCGGCCGAGTTCCGTTCAGAAGGGGCGCCTGGAGCACCTGGCCACGCGCTGGACGGCTCGAGCATTTCCCTCGATGCGCCGATACCGCTCGGACAAACGGACTGTGTGGCCCGTTTGCCGCAGCGATGGACGCATCGCGCCCGTCCAGATCGTGGCAGAAGCTGCAAGGTGATCGGGTTTTGCACAGCGGCGGCGACTTGCTGACGCCGCCTTATGCACAAGTCCCTAGACCCGAACACATGCGACGCAGCACAACTGACGCAGCCCCCTCAAGGGCGGAACGCTTACACGATTCGTTATTTTTTGTTAACGGATTCAGTTGCGTATGCGCGTCTGGCGGGTTCACCGGCGGCAGATGTGGCCTTTTCACCAGTGCTGGCTCGCCCGTTCGCCACACCCTTCGCGGGCCCAGACCTTGCACTGTTCATCCACCGACGTTGAGCTTTTTCCACTGACACCCGGTCCGGGGCGTTGGGCTGTGCGAAGGTAAGCAAGTCCTCAGCAACGCACACGATTCCATTTGCCCAATTCCGGTGGATGGGAAATTATAGGCAGTTGCCTTCGGACAGGATCGATCGCAAGAACGGCGACACCCGCCTCGAGAGCGCCCAAGGGCAGCTCGGGCGGCTTCGTGCTGGTCGGGGCTACGGGAGCATTTTGATGGCGAAAGCGGGTGGCTTTCTTCTCATAGCTGCCGGGTTGGCTGCCGCGGCCTACGCCGCCGCGCCGCTCAACGACACGAGCGACCCGGAGCTGCCCCAGGAGATCGGCATGGTGAGCACCGCGCCGGTTGTTAGCCCGAGCCGGCCCGCTCCCGCGTCTTCGTCTCAACCGGCGTTCCGGCAGGTTCAGGCGCCGCTGCCGGCCGCTGCTGCCGAGCCGGTCATTCCGCCCTTTTCGGCGCCGGTCGTCGTGAGGCTTGCCCAGCGCCCGGGCAGCGAGCCCGCGTCTGCGCCGGTGGCGAAAGCCTCGCCGGTGCCCAGAGACCGCGACGGCCTGGCGAGGGAGCTGCAGAAGGAGCTCAAGCGCGTCGGCTGCTATGAGGGCGAGCTCAACGGCACCTGGACGCCCACGACCCGCGCCGCCATGAAGGCGTTCACCGACCGCGTCAACGCTACGCTGCCGGTCGACGAGCCCGATCCCATCCTGTTCACCATGGTGCAGGGTCAGCGGGACAAGGTCTGCGGCAAGCCCTGCCCGCCCGGACAGGGCGTGAGCCAGGACGGCCGCTGCCTGCCCAACGCCATCCTGGTGCAGGCCGCCAGGAAGGGCGCACCGCCGGTCCCGGCAACGACGGTGGCGAAGGCTCCGGCCGAAAAGCCGGCAGCCGTCGCCATCACCGGCTGGACCACGACCTCGACGGTGGCCGCGGCGACACCCGCTGGTCCCCCACCCGAAGGGCGCATGGCGCTGGCCGGCCCAGCGGCCGAGGCGCCGCCGACCCCGCCGCCGGCAGCTGCCAAGCCGGCGCCCGCGCCACCGGTGGCGCGGACTGCGAGCCCCCCGGCTCCGCGTGTCTCCGCTTCCCAGGGCGCCGGCCGCAGCTGGGCGAACTCGGTCCTCAGGAACAGCATGAGCCCGAACTGAGGGGCCGTCCCCGGCCGAGCGCTAGAGCGCGGAGAGCCGGGATCAGAGCACGATCTCCCCGCGCAGGAAGGCCTGCGCCTCGCCGCTCTGGGGCTGCGCGAGAAACGCCGCGCTCGGCGCGCGCTCGATGATGCGGCCGTGGTGGAGGAACGCCACCTCATCGGCGAGCCGGCGGGCCTGGCCCAGATCGTGGGTGATCAGCACCACGCCGATCCCCTCCGAGCGCACGGCCCCGATCAGGCCCTCGATCGCCTTGGTGGCCGACGGATCGAGGTTGGACGTGGGCTCGTCCAGGATCAGGATATCGGGCGCCGTCGCCAGCGCGCGGGCGATCGAGAGCAGCTGCTGCTCGCCGCCGGAGAGGACACGCGCCGGCGCTCGCGCCAGATGCGTGAGGCGCGCGCGGGCAAGGGCGGCGTGCGCGCGTTGGCTGCGCTGCGGACGCGCCACGCCGGCGACGGCCAGTGCATATTCGACGTTGGCGAGCGCCGAGCGGCGCAGCAGCACGGGCCGCTGGAACACGAAGCCGATCCCGGCGGCGCGGCGCCGATCGGGGGCTGCGCCCGCCCAGGTGACGCGGCCTTCGGTCGGCGCGAGCAGCCCCGCCAGCACGCGCACCAGCACGCTCTTGCCCGCGCCGTTGGGGCCGATCAGCACCAGCGTGCCGCTGCCGCCGATGTCGATATCGATGCCATCGAGAATGCGCCGGCCGCCGCGCTCGAAGGTGAGCGCCTCGCCGCGGATCGGCAGCACCGCGCCGCCGCCTGCTCCCGCCTTGCTGGTGACCTTGAACTGCACCGCGGCCTCAGGCGTAGGCCGAGCGGGTCGCCGTCGCGCGCAAGCCCATCACCAGCGCATTGACGAGGATGGCGATGCTGAGCAGGATCAGGCCGAGACCCAGCGCCAGCGCCAGGTCGCCCTTCGAGGTCTCGAGCGCGATGGCCGTCGTCATCACCCGCGTCACGTGATCGATGTTGCCGCCGACGATGATCACGGCGCCCACCTCCGCCGCGGCGCGCCCGAAGCCGGCGAGGAAGGCCGTGAGCAGACTGAAGCGGCCATCCCAGAGCAGCGTCGGCACCGCCCGCAGCGGCCCGACGCCCAGCGCGCGCAGCTGCTCGTCGTACTCCTGGCGCAGGTCCTCGATGGTCTGGCGCGCCAGCGCGGCGATGATGGGCGTGATCAGCACCGTCTGGGCGACGATCATGGCGGCGGGCGAATAGAGCAGGCCGAAGCCGCCCATCGGGCCGGCGTTCGAAAGCAGGATGTAGATGACGAGCCCCACGACCACCGGCGGCAGTCCCATCAGCGCGTTGACGAGCAGGATCAGGATCGACCGGCCGCGGAAGCGGGCGATGGCGATCAGCGCCCCGAGCGGCAGGCCGATCAGGGCTGCACAGGTCGTGGCAGAAAGGCTCACCTGCAACGACAGGGGGACGATTTCGGCGAGATTGGCGTCGAGCTCGGCAATCAGCCGCAACGCTTCGGCAATGGCGCCGGCAATGTCCTGCATGGTCCCCTGCCCCTGGCGAGAGCGAGCCTGCAGCATTCTGCTCGGTCTCAAACGCGGGGTCAAAGCCGAAAACGGTGCAGGGTCTCGCCGGACCCTGCGCGCCCAGCGGCGGGCCTTCATCCTCGCCGCCATGCCCCGCGCCTGACCCAACGAGCCGTAAAGGTCAAGACTTGACCACGCCCGATGCGGGGTCCAAACCTACACAAATAAGCATCCAATGGTAAGGGACCAGGGAGGCGGGCCGCGCCGCAGCGTGGCTCGAATGAATGTTTCCCTGCTCAATCAAGAAGAAGACGCAATGGGCGGCATGAGGATTCTCCTGCGCAGAGTGTTGCGTATTGCAGCGATCCTGGGGCTCACGGCGCCGGTCCTCTCTCTCGTCTCTGTTGCCGAAGCCGGCGTGCTGGAGACGGTGCGTGCCCGCGGACACCTGATCTGCGGCGTGGGCGATGGCCCGAAAGGCTATTCGCTGCTCAGCGGCGAGGGCGTTTGGAGCGGCATCAGCGTCGATTTCTGCCGCGCCTTGGCAGCGGCTGTCCTAGGCAGCAAGGATGCCGCGAAGTTCGTTGCCGTCTCGCCCGGCGAGCGCTTCACCGCGCTGCTGTCGGGCGACATCGATGTGCTCTCGCGCAACGTCGCCATGACCTCGAGCCGGGACACGGCGCACGGCATCCGCTTTCCGGGCGTCCTGGTGTTCGACGGCCAGGCCTTCATGGTGCGCAAGTCGCAGGGCGTCGCCAGTGCGTTGGAGCTGTCGGGCACGCGCATCTGCATCGTCACGGAGACGGCCGACGCGCAGGGCATCGCCGACTATTTCGGCGCCTTGCGCATGCCCTTCGAGCTGTCGAAGTTCGACAAGTGGCCGGACGCGGTCATGGCCTACACCAACAAGGGCTGCCAGGTGCTGTCGGCGGACCTGTCCGTGCTGGCGCTGGCGCGGCAGGAGTTTGCCGACCCGGGCGACCACATCATCCTGCCGGAGTTCGCCACCCGCCAGCTGGTCGGGCCGGCGGTGCGGCAGGGCGACGAGGACTGGTTCAGCGTGGTGCGCTGGACCATCTACGCGCTGATCGCGGCGGAGGAGCTCGGCGTCACCGCCGCCAACGTCGACAACATGCGCGCTTCCGGCAGTCCCGAGGTGCGCCGCTTCCTGGGCGCGGACCTGGAGTTCGGCCAGCGCCTCGGGCTGAGCGCCGACTGGACCCAGCGCACCATCAAGCAGGTCGGCAACTACGGCGAGCTGTTCGAGCGCCACCTCGGCCTCAAGTCGCCCCTCAAGCTGGAACGACGCCTCAACAACCTCGCCATCAAGGGCGGCCTGCACTACGCCCCCTCGTTCCGCTGAGGCCGGGCAAGATCGCGTCGCCGCCCCCAACGGACGCAAGCCTGCCCAACCGCCGCAGTGTCCGGGGAGCCGACCGACGACAGACGGAGTAAAGGTGCCAAAAGCTGTCGGGACATGACAGGGCACCGAAGCTGTGCCAATGACCGTGACCCTCTTGTCCCACGTCCTCATCCTTCTATAGTCCGCGGAGACAGCGGAAGGCGACGATTGTTGTGAGGCGCGCCTATGGTAAGCAGCAGTCAGGTCACCGGCCAGCTCAAAACCTTCATCTCCTATTCAAGAAATGATCTCCGGTTTGCCCAGAGATTGGTAGAAGCGCTTGAGCAACGTGGGATTCAATGCAGAATTGATACACGTGATCTCCCCACCTTAGAAGATTGGCGACGAGAGCTCTTAGGGTTCATACGCGAGGCAGATGCTGTAGTCTTTGTAATAAGTCCCAGTTCCATTGAGTCACCAATATGCGCATGGGAGGTTGACCAAGTAAGGCAGCTCAATAAGCGATTGGCGCCTGTTGTTCTTGAGCCTGTACCCAATGACAAGATTCCGGAGACACTTTCGCAAATAAATTACCTCTTTTTCGATCACGCGCAAGAATTTGAAACCCAATCTGACAAACTGGCCAGCGCTCTGCAGACCGACCTTGCTTGGGTCAAGGAACACACCCGGCTCAGTCAACTAGCCAGACGCTGGGATGAGCGCGCGCGCCCGCGCGCATTCCTCTTGCGTGGCCGGGAATTGGAGGAAGCAGAACACTGGATAAGCATTCAGCCGCGTGGCGCTCCCGCCCCGACTGATCTTCACCGCGTCTATCTGTCGAACAGTCGTCAGGGCTTAAGAACGCGCCAGCGCACAATGATCACGGCTTCCTTGCTGGCAGCAGTCATTGCCATCGGGCTCGCGGGAATGGCTGTCTGGCAGCGGCAGATCGCAGTCGACAATCAAGTCATTGCTCATGCCCAGCGAAACTTGGCTGAACGTAGCGAAGCCGAAGCCAAGCTCCAGCGGAACGAGGCCGAACAACAACGAGCGTCAGCTCAAAGCAGTGAGAAGGAGGCACTAATCCAACGACTTGCTGCGGAAGACAATGAAAGACGCGCCAGCGCGGAAAGAGATCGCGCGCTTCTGAGCCAATCCCGCTCTTTGACGGATCTAGCGAAGAAGGAACTAGCCTTGGGACGCACGACGCGCTCCGCACTCCTAGCCCTTGAAGCCCTGCCTGACAACGTTGGGCATAGCGAGAGACCGTGGTATCCGCCAGCGGAGCAAACTCTGCTTGAATCTATTTCAAAGCACCACGAACGGTCGCTGCTTCTAAACCATAATACCGGCGTCACAATCGTTGAAACATTCGCCGCGGGAAAACGATTTTGGACGCTCTCGCGAGCGATGTTCGTCGTATGGAATACGAAAACACTAGAGACCATATTTACGGTCCGCTCTAGCGCAGGCCCAAATCCCGGGTCGGATGGCGACATGGTGGGCTTCGCCCTCTCCCACGATGAGAAGACCGGGCTCGTGGCGCACCACGACGGCAAGCTCACCTTTATCGACATGCCCACTGGCAAAATCACACGCGAATCAAACATCGCTCGCTTGTCCATGAATTTGAATGTTGGCGATGTCGACGGCAAAATCTTCTTAGTCCAGCGTATCGGAGGGGCACTGCTGCCCAGTTTCGGAAGAGTGATATCGTTTTCTCCAGACGATAGGTACTTGGTAGCGCTCGGGGAACCGAACTATGACAAGAAGGAATGGTGGTCAGCTATCCACATCTACAGAGTATCTGACATGGCGCATGTATACAGCGCGGCAAATTTATTTGGTGTGAGCTATCCCACTGGTTTGTCATTTTCCGGAGATGGCAAACTGCTATTTACCGCGGGTGACAAGAAATCATTGGTTGTTGATCTTGGTCGCGGCACGGTTAACGGGACACTCGAACTAGAATTCCTGCCAAAGACCGAGGATCCAAGATTTTCGCTCCTGAAAACGTCTGCGCCAAAGGTCCTGGGCCTACTAGGGACTGCTGACGACCCACTAAGAGTTACCGCTACTAGCGTGGAGCCTCCTAACACGATATTGTCCTCGCATTACCTCGCGGATACACGGGTATTAATGGTGCTCCGCGGTGGTGAAGTTGCAACATGGGACATAGGAGGCGACCGACGCAAGACGATATGGAAAAACGATGCTACTTGGTTTGCCTCGGCCGCCCTGTCGAAAGACAAGAGCACTTTGGCTGTGGGCACAGTCGACGGTAAGATTATATTATTCGGCATGAAAGATTTGCGACCTTATGCCGAGTTCATCGGACATAGGTCTGACGTGCATTCGTTGGCATTCCATGCCAATGATACGTTGCTGCTGTCAGTTTCCTTGGACCGCACGGCCAAGCTGTGGAAGATAGGATACCCGAACGCTCTATTTACAATGAGCGGAGCAACTGACAATGATGAGATTAGGTCCGCGACATTGATTGAAGGTGATATAGTTGTTACTGGCCATCAAAGTGGTGCCTTGCGGACATGGAATATGGCAAGTGTGCTGGCTTCGCATGATATCAAAGGCAATTTTGACCGGTGGTCCACGCTGAACTTCACGAAGGACAGTCGATGGCTCATCTCAACCGAGAAAAATGACCTACTTGTGGTGGACCGAGTAGCATCTGTCTCTGCGCGAAGACTTAGAGGCCATAAGGAAGTTATTATTCGTCTGCTCACTGATCCGACCTCCCAGCTGGTGGCCACGAGCTCCTTGGACGGCACCGTACGCATTTGGAGAATCGACAGCGGCGCACAACTCTACCAGTTTGGTGATACGCTACCTCCGATAAATGATCCGATAGAGCACGATCACACGCCATTTCAGATAGCCACGCGGTGGAAGTTTGCTAGGGCAATAGCGTTTTCCCCCGACGGAACTTTGCTTTTTGTAGGACGGAACGACGGGGTTGGAGAAGTACGGAATTGTCAATCCGGAAGGCTCGTAACAGCATTTGGTCCAAGTGGTGATGTGGACGCGAGTCCGTCATTTAACCCAAGAAAAGGTATCACTTCAGTGGTATTTTCACCAGATGGTCGATACGTAGTCGCAGGACGGCTCAACGGGACCGTGGTCGTCAAATCATTGGTCGAGAACTTCAGCAGAGTAATAGCGTTTCGTAGCGGTAAGGAAAGTTCAGGGGAAATTACAGCGGTCGCTTTCGACAAGTCGGGAACCACCCTTTCTGTAGCGGTGGCCAGCAAAGCCTTCAACTTCGCCTCAGCAGCAATGGCCGTTTCCCTCCGCAATAAGCATACCGGCGGGGTAACTCAATCTGGGTTCGAGCTCGACGACAACTTTTTTCAGTTGAAGTTTCTTGATATACTGACAGGACAAATCGAGGGGACGGCTTACGGAGCGTCTAGTCTCCGCGTCAAGTTGGAGACACGGGAGGAGGCGGCGTCGCCGATGGATCTCAACATTGATGAGAAGGGAATTTTAATTCTGCCGGGTAAGCAACTTGTCGATGCCTTGCATGATGGCCTAGCGCAAGAACGACGAGCAATGCGGGTTCAGGCCTTGGGTTGGGAGCTGGCCAAGTTCAAGCGCCATTTTGGCTCGATAAGTGGCATCATTCCTGTCGATGACAACTCTTTGCTGACTTGGGGCCACGATTCCACTCTTCGGATTTGGAATATCGGCGACCATTCGCATCGCGCAGTGCTTTTGGGGGCGCATCGGGAAGTGACACGCGTTGTCGCCTCGCACGCTCGAGGCAGGGTCGCGGCAGCAGCGGGTCAACGCATTTTGGTCTGGGATCCCCGTGATCCGAACCCGTTGGCCGACTACGAGGCTTTGGGCGAAGTTGCCGATTTGGAATATTCCCCCGATGGCACCAAGTTGGCAGCAGTTATCGCCTCGGGCATCGTTAGGATCTGGGAGCAGTTTTCTGATACGCAGAGTGTGGTGGAAGGCGCGAAATCCATCTTAAATCGCTGCCTGACTCAGCTTGAGCGTAGGGAGTTGAGTTTGGATGCCACTACCCCTGATTGGTGCATTTCTCAGAGAAAATACCCGTTTCGGTTTGCCCGTATTGGGGTGGGCCTTCGGGATATTACCCCGCAAGACAGGGAGCGGCTGCGATTTCAAGGAACTGGTGGGATGGTTGCTGACGTAGGCGGCCTTCCCGCGCTGCTTGCGGGGCTGCGTAGAGATGATGTTATCTACCAGGTCGGATCGGAGATTACCAATGGCGCCGATGGCGTTACGGAGGTCATTAGGAAAGCAGCAATAGGCAAGGCCTTGGAATTAGGAATTTGGCGTGATGGTGCGTTGGAAAAGGTTATTGTTTATCCAGGAGGCGAAAATTGACAGTTGTCTTCAAAATATGAGCGCCCTTGGTTGTGGCCACGCGATCGATGACGAAGATCGTTAATACCGTGAGAGGACTTGGTCAGTTTCGGGTCAAATTTCACCGTGGCACACGTGTGCCTCCGGCAGCAAGGCACCGAAAGCGGACGCGTTGACCAGGCTGGGAAACTCTGCCTAGGGAACGCACGAGCGGCGCCGGCCCAGCAGGAATGCGCCGATTGCCAGCCCCTGCACCAGCGCGGCCGCCGCAAACAGCCCCGGTGCCGCGCCGGCCGCGGTGCCGGCATGCGGCGCGAACTCCCGGATCAGGCCGAACATGGCAGGCGCGAACGCATAGCCGCCTTGCGCGATGCCGACGATCAGCGACACCACGCGCACCACGTCGCCCTTCACGAACTCGACCTGGGCGATGAGCGGCGGCAGCGACGTGGCGTTGCCGAAGCCCGCGCCGAACAGCACCACGCCCAGCAGCAACAGCGGCACGCTCGTTCCCGCCGCGGCAATGAAGGCGATGGAGCCGGCGAGCTGCAGGGCATAGCCGGCGCCCGCCAGCAGCCTCCTGTCCGCCCCCAGCGGCATCAGCCAGCCGAGCAGCGTCCGCCCGACGATGGCGAGCGCCGTGACGAGGCCCATGGCGAAGCCGGCCCGCTGCGCGCCGAGCGCCGGCACCAGCAGCGAGAACAGGTGCGCGACCAGCCCGATCTGCGCAAACAGCCCCAACGCCATGCCGGCCGCCAGCGTGAGGAACCTGGCATCGCGCCAAAGCAGGGAGCCGGGCAACGGCTTGGCGGCCGGCGCCGTGACCGACGGCGTAGTTGGCGCGCCGGCCGCGTCCCCGTCGGGCAGCTGGCGCATCCCTTCCGGCGTGCGCGAGAACACGCACTCGGCGAGCACCCAAAGGGTGAGTGCCATGACCAGGCCGACAGCCAATGCCGCGACGGGGAACCCGAGGGCGCCGATGGCCGCCACCCACAACGGGGAAAACACCACCCCGCCAATGCTGCCGCCGTTGTAGGCCATCGCCAGTGCCGCCGGGCGGGCGCGCACGAACCAGGGCGAGACCAGCGCGTTGATGGCAGCCGCGCTCATCACGCTCCAGCCCAAGCCCGTGAGCAGGCTCGCGACGAAGAGCTGCCAGGGCTCGTTCGCAGTGGCCCAGCCGAACACGCCGGCGGCCATCGAGAGCGCGCCCGCCTTGGTCACGGCCGGAGCCCCGAAGCGCCGATATAGCGTCGGCAGTTTCGCGCCCGCGACGGCACCCACCAGAAAGTGCACGGTAACGGCGGTGGAGATCAGGGGCAGCGGCCAGCCCCTCGTCTCCCGCACCACGCTCAGGAACACGGGCGGGCCGAAGAAGCCCATGCCCCAGCCGAACACCGCCAGCACGAAGGCGGCACCCACCACCCGCCATCCATAGAAAGGCGCATCACGCGTCGTTGCGATCATTGGAGCACCGGCCTCGAGCGCAGCAAGATTCCGGCACTCTCCCCGAACGCAGCAAGAAAACGTTACGGTGACGGCCGAAGCGTGCGGCCGGGGGCAAGTGTATAGTTGCGATCCCTATCGAGGATCGCAGCAATGGCCAGCAATGCCAGGTTTGCCGAAGTCGCAGCGCTCGCCGGCGACCCCGCGCGCGCGGGCATGCTGCACGCGCTGATGGACGGGCGTGCGCTGACGGCGTCCGAGCTCGCCGGCGTCGCCGGCATCACCCCGCAGACCGCCAGCAGCCACCTCGCCCGCATGGCCGCCGTCGGCCTGCTCGACGTCGAGCAGCAGGGCCGGCATCGCTACCACCGGCTGGCGTCGCCGGCGGTGGCGCAAATGCTGGAAAGCATCATGCGGGTGGCCTCGAGCGTGGCGCCGGCACGCTCGCCGCCCAGGGTGGGCCCGCGCGACGCGGCGCTCAGGGCGGCGCGCACCTGCTACGACCATCTCGCCGGCCGCCTCGGCGTTGCGCTCGCGGATGCGCTGGTGGCCGGCGGCTACGCGGAGCTGGCCAACGACGCCGGGTTGGTGACCGATGCAGGCATGGCGCTGTTCGTCCGGGTCGGCATCGACATCGACGCCCTGTCGGCCCGCCGCGGCAAGCGCCCGGCCCGCATCCTGTGCCGGCCCTGCCTCGACTGGAGCGAGCGGCGCCCGCATCTGGCCGGCGCCGTCGGCGCGGCGCTGTGCACGCACAGCCTGGCCAAGGCCTGGATCCGCCGCATCGACGGCACCCGCGCGGTGGCCATCACCCCGAAGGGGGAGCGCATCTTTCGCGAACAGTTCGGCGTGACGCTGGACCGCTGACCGGCCCACGCCCATCACCGCCGCACCACCTCGACCTGCACGTTGTCGCCCGCCTGCACCATGAATTGGCGCTGCGATACCTCGCCGCCGTTCCTGGCGCTGACCAGGTATACGCCTGGCGCGAGGATGTGGGTGGGGAGCGCGCCGACGCTCTCCTTGACGGTCTCGCCTTGCGCGGTGGCGATGGTCCACTGCGTGTCGGCGATGGCATCGCCGCCGGCGCGCGCCACCAGCTTGAACGTCACCTTGGCGGCAAGGTGGGTCAGCGTCGCCTCGGTGAGCTTGCCGGCCTCCACCGTCACGTCCGAGCGGGCGACCGCATTGGCATCCCCGTAGGTGCTGACGACATTGTAGATGCCCGCGTTGAGCCTGACGATGCTGCCGGGCTTGACCGCGCTCACGACCCTGGTGCGCTGGCCGGACTGATCGCGCTCGTCGGAATAGATGTCGTAGGCAACCGCCCTGTCGGTGATGGCCTCGCCGTTGGCCAGCGCCGGTATCAGCCGCAGCCCGCCGGCATTGAGCACGAAGCGCTCCTGCAGGCCGCGCTCGGCGGAAGCCGTGATCTTGCGCGTAAGGTGGGCGCGGCCGAAGGCAACGTTGACGATGTAGTCCCCGGGCTCGAGGCGCAGCAGGGGGCTCGCCTCGGGGTGGGTGGAGATCAGCCGCGGCTTGCCGTCGGGGCCCGGCCGGTCGGCGAACACGCGCCAGGTGAGGCCCTGCTCGATGTTCTGCCCGTCCTGGGTCAGCACGGCGAGCAGCGACACCTGGCCAGGGCCGGGGGTGCCGGGTGCGGGCTTCGCCTCGGGCGCGCTACGGGGCACGACGGTGGTATTGCGCGGCGGGAGGGTGATATTCCGCGGCGGCTCGATGGACAGGCCCGGAAACACAAGCGGTGCCGTTGCGGCCGGCGGCTGTGGCGGCCCCCGGCCGGTGTCCGTCTGCCAGGGTGCCTGCGCCGACGCCGGCGCCGCGCCCACGCACGACGCGAGCAGCGCCGCCGCCATCACGTGCACTGCCCGCGCCAGTCGACGCGCCATGCGTTCGCCTCGTTGTTCCCCCGGCGCCCTGCCCACTCCCCCCGCAACGACTCCGGCATTTCCAGCCAGCCTATGCCGCATTCGCGCGCCGCTGGCAACGAGGCATTGCCCCATCCCTGCCCGTGCACTTGCCGGCCGCCGTCAGGGAGCGCTCGATCATCGTGTGCAAGCGTCCCTTCGAGCACCTCTTGCATCTTCGCAACGGTGCTGTCCCGCCGTGTTGCTAGCCGTTGCGCCTCGCTCCGACGCGATGATAATCTCCACTCGAGGTGTCGATACGGGAATTCTCGGTTGACGCAGCGACCGACGCGTTGCGGCGCGCGGCGCGGAAGGACAGCGTCCATGAAAATCTTGAGCGAAGAGCAGGTCACCCGGTGGCGGCGAGACGGGTTCCTTTCGCCCTTTCCGCTCTTGGACGCGGCAGAGCTGCAGACCTGCCGCGACGGGCTTCAGCGGTTCGAGCACTGGCTCGGTGGGCCGGTCAACGGCGTCCCCGAGATGAAATGGCGGACCATGCCTCATCTGCTCCTGCCCTGGGCGGCCGAGCTGGTGCGCGATGAGCGCATCCTCGACGCGGTCGAGGATCTGCTCGGCCCCGATCTCCTGATCTACACCAGCACGTTCTTCATCAAGGAGCCGCATTCGCCGACCATTGCCGCCTGGCACCAGGACTCCACCTATTACGGCCTGGAGCCGAAAGAGGCGATCAACGTCTGGATTGCGCTCACCGAAGCCAACGAGGCCGCCGGCTGCATGGAAGCGCTGTCGTTCCGGGGCCAGCCCCGGCAGCTGCGCCACGCCTCGCGCGTCGTCGCCAACAGCGTCAACCGCGCCAGCCAGATGATCGTGGAGCCGCTGGATGAAGCCAGCCCTGTGGCGATGCCGTTGGCGGCCGGGTCGTTCTCCATGCATCACGGCCTTTGCCCGCACCGCTCCGGCCCCAACAGCGCGGATCATCGCCGGATCGGCCTGGGCATAAATTATATTCCGCCCCATTCGCGTCCGGTTGGCTCGATCAGGCCGGCGGCGATGCTGGTTCGAGGCACCGACCGCTACGGCCATTTCGAGCGCGTCGAGCCGGCGACGACCGAGCTCGCCCCGGAAGCCGTGGCCGTCCACGACCGCGCCGTCGCCCTTTACCGGGACGCCTATCTCGAAGAAGAGGCCCGCCACGCCCTCCTCTCCGCCTAGGGGCGCGTGCCATCCGAACCCGCAAGGCTGACGCAGGGTTATCTTGGGCCACCGACAGGCCGCAGGTCACCGCCGTCCGATCGACCCCCGGCAGCGGACGGTCGGGGAGTTGCAGCTGTGTGCCAAATGCGGAAGCATTCCAACGGTGTCCGACACTTGGGGTCAGTGACAGGAACCGAGCTGTTTTGGCTGCTGCTGAAGATGATAACTAGTGCTCCAACGGAACTGCTTCGGGCTCACCCACATTGAACGCGCTCAGCAGGTGCACGCCATGAGGCTCCGACAGGATTGGATATCCGCACAATCAGCCAGAGCGCTGACCACGAGCTTTCTCGTTGAGTCAGCTCAATCATTGCGGTTCCCTAACGCCAAAATCGCCACCATGACGAGCGTTTCCTAGCGGAATCAGTGCGAGTACCCGAAGGCGTGGAACCTATTCGTTTGACATCGCTCTTAAGGCGGACAAGCAGCTGGAAAGCCTGTCCGGCATTTGTCCTAGCCTCTTCCTCCGCTTTAGCCAACCTTTCGGCGGTGTCAAAAAATACCGTTAATATGTCGCCATAGAATTTGGGCGTCCACGGGGAGGCATCTATCCGTAGAAACTCTCCAACTGGACGGATGATATTAACCCACTTCCCGACCCGCTTCGCAACAAGCTGTCGTTCAAATTCTTGAAACTTTGGCAGCATCTTTCGATCGACCGCCTGTCGGACAGCTTGCGGCAGGGGCGCGCCCTGACGAATTCGTTCCTCAATACCGTCCAGCTGCTCCGAAACATACGCCCTGAAGGCGTCGCGCGCATCGCGCAAATGTTCGCGTAATTCCAACAGCTGTTCTGGCTGCATTTCTTCTACACGCGGTATTACCGACGTGGCCAACGTAGCCGTAACGAGCCCATGTAAGGCTTCAGTGTTAGACGAGCCCGGTCGCAGTTCGGGACCTGGCTTGACGCCCCGAAGTGAATGGATAGTGAGCGCAAAATCTCCATTAAAAATGGGCATAATCGACTCGCCCTCCATTCGGCGGGAAATCGCCTCTTGCAATTCACGCGGGAAATCTGTGTCCTCGAAACCCTGAATCGGCGGCGGCAGCAAACGGACGATCCCTTCCTTGAACACAGGTGACCATCTCTCTTTCCAATCATCGTAACTGTCCCACAGCATCTTGAATGTATCAACGAAACTGGTGTCAGCCATCATAGGCGCTGCTTCGTTGGCCAACTCGGTGGGCATCCCCTTCTCGATTAACTCCTGGGCTAGCTTTTTGCTAGCCTCTGTCTCCTGAGGCGGCGCCTGATCACGCAGATCCTGGTGTATCTGGAATAGGAAAGGGCCGCCCCGTTCATAGCCATAGAAAAATGGAATGGATATTTCATCATAAAATAGGGTCAGAGATTCCAATACGCCTTTCAAACCTATCGTCTCTTCGTACTCCTCGTCGTTTACAGTATAATGCTGACTCCTTTGAGTTAAAAGCGGCAATTCGGCGTAGGTGATCGCCGTTTTCTGTTCGCTCATTTGCGGTCCTCCTCTTGCCAGCACTCATCTGGCGATCAGTTCACAGTCAAGCACTGTTCTTCAGGGTCGTCTACGTTGCCTCTCGCGGGGGAGATCCCTGCGCATCCGCCGGCAACCTGCCCACGTCTCAATTGGGTCACACCCTGCCTTCGATCGCGACCGCACACCGTCTCTTGCTCCACCGTAGGCTGACAGGCCGGACACGCGCAAACGTTGGCGACGTTGTAGCATCCTGCTCAGTACAAATGGCAGGCCACAGCGTGACCGGGGGCGACCTCGCGGCTCACCGGCTCCTCCTCGGCGCAGCGCGGCATGGCGCGTGGGCAGCGGGTGTGGAACCGGCACCCCGAAGGCGGAGCCAGCGCGCTCGGGATCTCGCCTTTCAGGGCCAGCCGCTCCCGCTTGGCGTCCGGATGCGCCGGCAGGGCGGCGATGAGCAGTGCCTGGGTGTAGGGATGCAAGGGATGCGCGCACAGCTCGGTGCTGTCCGCGGTCTCGACGATCTGGCCCAGATACATCACGGCGATGCGGTGGCTGATGTGGGCGACGGTGGCGAGATCGTGGCCGATGAACAGGTAGCTCACGCCCAAAGTCTGCTGCAGCTGCTCGAGCTGGGTGATGATTTGCGCCCTGATCGACACGTCGAGGGCGGAGACCGGCTCGTCG
>ORMF011148883.1_pt1 | contig 20148 bp, 16 predicted proteins | sample 1779871 | NCBI WGS metagenome assembly ORMF01 (sample SAMEA104232316, study PRJEB22302) | groundwater metagenome | biome: forest; feature: aquifer; material: groundwater | place: USA | collected 2011-08-07 | depth 5.4 m | reverse complement strand
GCTGGCCGCGTAGTGGAGCGCGGCCCGCACGTGGAGCTCGTGGCGCGCGGCGGCCGCTATGCCGCCTTCCACGCCGCACAGGCGAGCGAGCCGGCCGACGCGCGGCCCGGTACTCATCACGCCGCACGCCCGGCCGGACTCACCCTTCAGGTCGAGACGCGACTATGAATGTGCCCCCTCCGAAGCGGACTGGCGGCATGCTGCGCCTTTGCGCCTGGTCGCTCCGGTACACGCTCGCCCGCCGTCTCGAGCTGGGACTCCTGCTCATCGTCCTGCTGTTAGACAGCATGACGGGCGCGCTGAAGCCGTGGCCGATAAAAGTACTCGTCGACAACGTCTTCGGTCAGAAACCGATGAACGCCCCCCTTGCCACCCTGGTTTCGCTGCTGCCGGGAGCACCGAGTCGCGAGGCGCTGCTCGCGTGGACTGTAGCGGCGACGGTCCTGATCTTTCTCGTCACCTGGATGCTCGGCTTCGCACGATCACAGGCGGGCGTTAACTTCGGGCAGCATCTGGTTTACGACGTCGCGGGCGATCTCTTCGATCATCTGCAGCGGCTTTCGCTGCGGTTCCATGGCCGTCAGGAAGTCGGCGATCTCATCAGGCGCCTTACGACCGATTGCGCTTGCGTGTCGACCATCGTTCGAGACGCCTTTGTTCCGGCAATCGGCGCAGTCATCGGGCTGACCGTGATGTTCGGCGTCATCTGGCGGATGGATCGACGCCTGGCGTTGTTCGCGCTGCTCGTCGGGCCGCCGATGCTGCTCCTCTTCCGGCGCTACGCGGCGCCAATGGAAGAACGCGCCTACGAGCAACAAGAGGCCGAAGGCCGCTTCTACAGCCTCATCGAGCAGACGCTCACCGCGCTTCCAATCGTTCAGGCCTTCGGCCGCGAGGAGCATGGTGACGAACGTTTTCGCCTTCAGAGCGGAGTGGCGATTGGGGCGGCGCTTGAAGCAGCGCGTGTCCAGGTTCGCTTCAGGCTTCTGATCGCCTTTACTGCTGCCATGGGAACGGCGCTGGTTCTATGGCTCGGCGCACACGAGGTCCTCGACGGGCGGCTGACTGTCGGAGGTCTTCTGGTGTTTCTCGCTTACCTCGCGTCGGTCTACGGTCCGCTCGAGTCGCTGGCCTATGCCCCTTTAACGATCCATACGGCAGCAGCCAGCGCGCGTCGCGTATGGGAGGTGCTGGAGACGAAGGCGGCGGTAAGCGAGCGGCCGGGGGCGCTGTGGCTGCCGCGGGGCCGGGGCGAAGTGCGGGTCGAGGGCGTGACGGGGGGCTACGAGCCGGGGGGACCGGTGCTGCACGAGGGGACGGTCACGCTGCGGCCCAATCAAGGGGGGGCGGTGGTCGGCGCGACCGGCGCCGGCAAGAGCACGCTGGCGAGTCTGCTTCCGCGGCTGCTCGACCCCTGGGCGGGCCGGGTGATGGTGGACGGGTACGACATCCGTGACGTGCAGCTGAAAAGCTTACGGGCGCAGGTCGCCGTAGTGCTGCAGGAGCCGTTTCTGTTTCCGGGGACGATTTTCGACAACATCGCGTATGGGCGGCCCGACGCAGGGCGTGCGGCGGTGGAGGCCGCGGCGCGGGCGGCGCAGGCGCATGACTTCATTGTGGCGTTGCCGCTGGGCTACGACACGGTGGTGGGCGAACGCGGGGGGACGCTGGCGGGGGGCGAGCGGCAGCGGCTCGCGATTGCGCGGGCGCTGGTCAAGGACGCGCCGATTCTGGTGCTCGACGAGCCGACGGCGGCACTCGACGCCGAGCACGAGCAGCGGCTGGTCGCGGCACTGGGGCGGCTGATGGTGGGCCGGACTACCTTGGTCATTGCGCACCGGCTGTCGACGGTGCGGCGCGCCGACGAAATCGTGGTGCTGGACGCTGGCCGCGTAGTGGAGCGCGGCCCGCACGTGGAGCTCGTGGCGCGCGGCGGCCGCTATGCCGCCTTGCACGCCGCACAGGCGATTGAGCCTAGCCCTTCGGTAGCCGTTGGCCAGAGCTGATTTATGCGGGTTGCGCTCGTCTCACAGGAGTATCCACCGGACACGGCCAAAGGCGGCCTTGGAACGCAGACGTTCGTTAAAGCCCACGGACTGGCGGCGCTCGGACACGAGGTTCACGTCATCTCGCGTGCCGCCAATGGCACGTCTGGCAGCGAGGTGGATGATCGCGTAGTAAGGGTGAGGCGCTTGCCGGGACCCGGCGCCAGGATGCCGATTTTCACCGAAGCCGCCGATTGGCTCGCTTACAGCGCGGAAGTTGCCGCCGCGATTGCTGGCCTGCACGCGCGCCACCCTCTGGACATCGTCGATGTTCCCGAGTGGGGCGGCGAAGGCTACATCCATCTGATCAATCGCACAGAGTGGAACGACATCCCGACAGTCCTTCAGGTCCATGGGCCGCTCGCGATGCTCGCCGAGACAGTCGGTTGGCCGCCGATCGATTCTGAGTTCTACCGCGTGGGCACGATGATGGAAGGCACTTGTTTGCGGCTGGCGGACGCCGTGTACGCTTCGAGCACGTGGTCGGCGCAGTGGTGTGCGCAGCACTACGGGATTGACCGTTCGCGGGTGTCGACTCTGCACGCTGGCGTGGACACGTCGCTGTTCTCACCGCGACGGTTGCCCAAGGCGGCGCGACCAACGATCGTGTGCGTAGGGCGAGTGACGCCGGCCAAAGGAGTAGATCTGCTTGTCGACGCCGTGTGCCGACTGCGCGCCGAGATTCCGAATGTGCGCTTGAGACTGCTTGGTCGCGTGGAGGCGCCGACACTGCGCAACCTGCAGGCGCGTACGCGCGAATGCCCGGAGCTGCTGGAGATTGCCGGCTTTGTGGCGCGTGAGGATCTCGCCCGGGAGCTTGTGTCCGCGCACGTCTTCGCGGCACCGTCACTATGCGAGGGCGGTCCCGGCTTCGCATGTCTGGAGGCGATGGCCTGCGGCCTTCCGGTCGTGGCGTGTGATCAGACCGGCGTCGCGGGGATCGTGCGCCACGAGGAGACGGGGTTGCTCGTCCCGCCGCGCGACGTACTTGCACTCGTGGCTGCGCTCCGCCGCCTGCTCGCCGATCCACTCGAACGGGAGGCGCTCGGCGCACGTGGCCGCGCGCTCGTACTCGATGAGCACGACAGCGTGCGCTCAATTCGACGCATCGAGGCGTTCTATGCAGGTGTCGTCGCCGCACGGCCGGCAGGAGCCGCGCGCCGATGATTCACCACGTATTCGCCAATCGCAGCAATCTCGGCGACTGGCTGTCTGCGCAGGGCATCCAGGCTCTGCTCGGCGCGCGGGATGTCGTCGAGCACCTCTGCGACGAACCGTTTGTGCCCGACACGCTGAAAAGGCTGCATGCCGCGGGGCCAGATGACCTGATCGTGATCGGCGGGGGCGGACTCTTCATGGACTACTTCGTGCCGTTCTGGGAAGGATTCCTGTCGATTGCGGTCCGGGTGCCGTTCTGCATCTGGGGTGTTGGCGTTTGCGACGCGGTCAGCAGACCGACGTGTGCCCCGGCCGCACTTCTGGAAGAAGTCGTCCGTCGGAGCTGCTGCTGTGTCGTCCGAGACGATCTGACGCGTCGCCTGCTGCGGCGGTGCGACCTGCAGGACGCGGTGCCGTGCCCCTCGATTGTCACGCTGTCATCGATGCCGCTCGGGCGCGGCCTTTTGCACGTCGATCACCTCGATGTCGTCGGGCCAGTAGCGTACGACGTTTTGGTAACGGCCGGGCGGCAGTACGCGGCCATGACCGGCCGCCCTTATCGGCAGACCAACAACCGGATTCGGAGCGGGAACGCGTCGGATTTGAGGGCGACACTCGATTTGTACGCGCAATCGGACCTTGTCCTCTCGGCCCGACTGCACGGCTGCGTCATCAGCGTGGCCATGGGTCGCAAGGTGCTGGCCATCTCCGCGGACCGCAAGGTGCGATCGTTCATGGAGGCAGCTGGACTCGGCCAGTGGGTATGCGACCCGCGCGATATCGATACTCTTATCGATCGACTCGCAACGCTCTCCTCGCAGGCACCGCCGACAGAATTCGTTGAACACGCCCGGCGCGCGAACCACGCGGTGGCGGAACAACTGACGGCGATCGCGGCTGTTCTCGGCCATCGCCCGAGCTTCTCGTGATCTCGCGCAGGTACTGAACATGCGAGTCTTCGACATCGAAGTACGCACGGTCGGCGATGAATGCGAACTCCGAGCCTACGTGAAATGCGAGACCGACTGGGTGTGGGGCAGCAAGCCGTTCCCGCTCTTCTTTCGTGTTCCACGCGAGTACGAGCGGGTGCTCGACCCGAAAAACGGCGATCCGTTTGTCGCGGCCCTTCTCGCGCCCGCCATGGTTCTTGCGGAGCAACTCGAAGTCGACGCGCCGATTTCGGCACGCCTTCGCCAGGCCATTCCAACGATTCAGGCAATTTACAGGCAGTGGAACAGCGCGCTGGCAGAAATATCGCTCGACGCGCCGGTGCGGGAGGTTCCGCCGAGATACGGCGAGCCGCCTTCGAACACCGGACTCTTCTACTCGTTGGGCATCGACTCCTCGTACTCCCTTCTCAAGAACGTTCGTGACCATGGTCGTGACGAAGAAGCGATCACTCACCTCGTGAACGTATCTGGCTTCGACATCTATTTGTGGGAGACCCACCTCTTGCCCGCCGTACGTGACGCAGTCGGCAGAGTTGCAGACGCGCTGGGCAAGCGCACTCTGCTCGTGGCGACGAATCTTCGAGACTTCAGCGACCGCATCGTGGACTGGGTCGATGTGTATCACGGCGCGGCGCTCGCGAGCGTCGCTCTCGTTGTCGAGGGCGCCTTTCGCACGATGCGCATCGCCGCCTCTACGACCTACAGTCGCCTGTTTCCCCTCGGTTCGCATCCGCTGCTCGATCCGCTATGGTCGACCGAAGGTTTGGCGTTTCTCCACGACGGGTGCGAAGCGAGTCGGCTGGAAAAAGTGCGGCTCGTCGCGCGGTCGAGACCCGTAGTCGAAAACCTGCGTGTGTGCGTCGCGGATCCGGATGGGCGAAGCGGCCGGCCGTACAACTGCGGCCGGTGCCCGAAGTGCCTGCGCACGGCGATCTATCTGCACATCATGGGTGCACTGGAACATTGCGCCACGTTGCCGCACGATATCGACGTCGGGCTGGTGCGGCGGCTGAGACCTCAGAGCCCGTCTGCTCGGATCGCGACCGACGAGCTCATCGCCGCGCTCGGCTCGTTGGATGACGATCTCGCGATTAAGGCCGCGCTCGAAGAATGTCGCCTCGGTGGACCGCTCGAGCCGGCCTGATGAAGACAGCGGTGGTTACGGGGATGATCGCCAGCTACCCGGTCGGGGGCGTCGGGTGGGACTACGGCCAGTACGCGCTCGGACTGGAGCGGCTCGGGTTCGACGTCTACTACCTCGAAGATACCGGCTGTCAGACTTTCAACCCGGTTCAAGGAGCGTGGAACGACGACGCCTCATACGGCATCGCTTTTCTCGAAGGGGTACTCGCACAACTATCGTCCTCGCTCGCGCGACGCTGGCACGTGCGCCTGAGCGACGGCGCCACCTTCGGCGTCGATCGCCGCGACATGCTCAAGCGGATCGTGGAGGCCGATCTGTTCCTCAACGTCTCCGGCGCAGCGTTGCTCCGAGATGAATATCTGCCGTCGAGACGCAAGGTGCTGATCGATACCGATCCTGGCTGGAATCACTTTCGAAATTACCCCCGTTGGGACAACGGCTTGAGGTTCCAGGGCTCACACGGCTATCGGGCACACGACTTTTTCTTCACCTACGCGGAGCGCATCGGTTGCCCCAGCTGCCGGCTGCCGCTCCTGGGGCTGCCTTGGCAGCCGACGCGTCCGCCGGTGGTCCTGGACTGTTGGGACGCCACGCCAGCTGGCGACCGCTGGACGACTGTCATGACCTGGAAGACGTACCACCCCGAGCAGATCGTGCACGACGGTGAGGCCTTCGGCGCCAAAGAGCTCGAGTTCCGGCACATCGAGGAACTGCCGAAGCGCGCGGACGCGGCATTCGAGGTGGCCGTCGGCGGCGCCTACCCGCCGCGCGAGCGCTGGCGCAGTATCGGCTGGTCGGTGATCGACGCGTTTTCGATATCGCGAACCATCGACGACTACCGTGCCTACGTGCAGCACTCCCGCGGCGAGTTGAGCGTTGCGAAAAACGTTTATGTTGCTACCGGCTCGGGCTGGTTCAGTTGCCGGTCGGTGTGCTACCTGGCTGCAGGTCGCCCCGTCGTCCTGCAAGACACAGGATTCTCGGACGTGATCCCCACTGGCAACGGGCTGCTGGCGTTTTCGACTCTGGCCGAGGCGATTGACTCCATCGAACGCGTCGAAGCCGAGTACGGACGCCACCAACGCGCAGCATGCGAGGTAGCGCGCGCCTGCTTCGATTCGGACCGGGTACTCGCCGACATGCTGGCGCGCGTGGGGCTGGACTGAAGCGATGACCTCGATGACGCGGACCGGCCTTGTCTTCCCTGCATTCCTCGTGCTGGCCTCGCCGGCAGCAGCGGAGCCGATGCAGATCGATCCCGGGCCGCAATCCTCAGCCACGCTGCAGATCCAGCGCGTGGCTCGTCCGCCAAGCATCGACGACTTTCTCGCGAACGATACCGAGGGTTGGCCGCGTGCAGTTACGGACTTCCGCCAACGCCAGCCCGGTGACGGCGCGCTGATTAGCCAAGGCACCATCGCCTACGTCTCCTACGACGACGAGCGGCTCTACGTCGTGTTTGTGTGTGAGGACGCTGCGAAGGGCCTGCGCACTCACCTGACGCCGCGCGAGAGCATCGACGGCGACGATCGGGTCGCGATATATCTCGATACCTTCCACGATGGACAGCGCGCCTACGTGTTTGCGACGAACCCACTTGGCGTGCAGCAGGACGCCGTCTTGACCGAAGGCCAAGGTCAGGATCGGAGCTTTGATACCGTGTGGTACTCCGACGGCCGGCTGACGCGCGACGGTTACATCGTACGGATCGCGATTCCATTCAAGAGTCTGAGGTTCGTGCGCGCTTCTCGTCAGACCTGGGGAATCGCGCTCAGCCGATCCATTGCGCGCACCAACGAGGTCGCATACTGGCCGTACATCACCCGTCGAGTGCAGGGATTCGTCGTGCAGATGGCCACGCTCGCCGGCCTGGATGATGTGTCGCCGGGTCGAAACGTGCAGCTGATCCCATATGGCGCCTTCACCGGTGCGCGGCTGCTCGACCCCGGCGTGCCGAACCATGTCGAACGGAGCGAGGCACGCAGCGGCATCGACGCCAAGGTGGTCGCACGCGATGCGTTCACGGTTGACCTGACGGTGAATCCAGACTTCGGTCAGGTGGAATCCGACGATCCGCAGGTGACCATCAACCAGCGTTTCGAGGTCTTCTTTCCCGAGAAGCGGCCCTTCTTCATCGAGAACGCCGGGTTTTTTCGCACGCCCGTCAATCTGCTGTTCACCCGGCGAATCGCCAATCCGCAGCTGGGCGCCAGACTGACCGGCCGGTCGGGCCGGTGGGTGATGGGCATGCTCGCCGTAGATGATCGGGCCCCGGGACAGCGGGTGCAACGCGACGACCCGTTGTGGAACAGGCGTGCCGTGATAGGCGCCGCGCGGGTGCGCCGCGAGTTTGGCAAGCAGTCGCACTTCGGGTTTATGGCGACCGAGCGCCGCTTCGGCGCGGCGGTCAACGACATCTTGGCCTTCGATGCGCGGCTGCAGCTCAATCCGAACTGGTCAGCGACAGGCCAAATCATCCGCAGCGGCACGCGCGAGGTTGACGGGCGAGGGCGGACTGGCGCCGGCATGGTCGGCGAACTCACGCGTGGCGGACGACATCTCACCTACCTGGCTCGCTATGCGGATTTCACTCCCGGTTTTCGCGCGCCACTCGGTTTCGTTCGGCGCCTCGACGTTCGTGAACTGACGCAGTACATCGGCTACTTCCGTCAGCCGGCGCGCAGCTCCGTGATCAACGTTGGTCCGGCAATCTCGGTCGTTGCAAATTGGGATCACCGCGGCCGGCTTCAGGACTCGTCGGTGCATAGCAGTTTCGCACTCGACTTCCGCGGACCGAGCGGCGTGCGGGTCGGCCGACTCGAGACGTACGAGCTCTATCTGGAACGAGCCTACCGATACGGACGGACCGATGTCTCGCTCTATACCGAGTGGTTGCGATGGCTGTCGGTATTCGGGTCATACGCATGGGGATCCGCCATCAACTATGCACATGCTGCACCGCTCGATCCTTTTCTTGGGCGGGCGGCCGACGCGTCGCTGGGCTTCACACTGCGGCCGACTTCGCAGCTCCGGATGGATCAGACGTACTACCGTTCGACGCTCGTGGCGCCGTCGAGTGTGGCGAGGGGATCCTCTGACCGAATGGCATTCAGCAACGAATTGTTGCGGTCGAAGATCAATTATCAAGTCACGCGGGAGCTCTCGGCGCGCCTGATCCTCGACTATGTCGCCACGCACGCGAACGAATCGCTTGCCGCCGCGCAGCCGTTCAAGCGCCTTTCGCTCGATGTGCTCCTTGGCTACCAGGTAAACCCCGGCACCGCCTTTTACCTCGGCTACGCGGATCGCTTCGAAGACCTCGCCATCGACGAGGCCGTGCCGTCAGTCTTGCGCAGGACATCGTCGCCGGTGATGTCGACCGCGCGGCAACTGTTTCTCAAACTCAGTTATCTGTACCGCTTCTAAGGAGACTGCCATGCCAGCCAGCGAGACGAAGCCTGTCGTCATTGCCGGTGGCGGACCCGCCGGGAGTGTCGCCGCGCTGTGTCTCAGAAAGCTCGGACGTGACGTTGTCGTTTTCGAAAAGGAGAAATTCCCCCGGTACCACATTGGAGAGTCGCTTCTACCTGGGACACTTGCGATTCTGACACGTTTGGGCGTTATCGATAGAGTCAAGGCAGCGAACTTCACGAAGAAACCAGGCGCGACGTTCGTCTGGGGGCACGACCGCGCCCCGTGGACATTCACATTCTCGACTCCGAAAACAGCCTCGTGGGTGTTTGATCACGCCTATCAGGTGAATCGACCCGAGTACGACAAAATCCTGCTCGATGCCGCCCGTGACCACGGCGCGACGGTCAACGAATGCCACGAGGTCGTCGACATCGACGCCGGCTCGAACGGCGACTCAGCACGAGTCAGTTGGAAGAATTCGACGGCGCATGGGGCTGTCGATGCGGCGTTCGCCATCGATGGCTCGGGCGCCGCCGGACTCATGGCGCAGAAGCTCGGTCTGCGCGAATGGGATCGATACCACCGCAACATGGCGATCTGGTCGTACTTCAAGGGTGGCAAACGATATACGGGCAGCCTCGAGGGGAACATTTTCTCCGTGGCCTTCGACGACGGCTGGATCTGGATTATTCCGCTTAAGGGCGATATTTACAGTATTGGAGTCGTGACCGGCGTCGAGAACAATTCACGAATACGCGATATCGGGGCCGAACGGTTCTACCAGGAACGCCTGGCGATGTGTCCGCTCGCCACGGAGATTACCGCTTCCGCCGAGCGGTGCGACGACATCCACCTCCTGCGGGATTGGTCATATCAGGCGGCCCGACTTTCGATTGGAAACGTGTTCCTGTGTGGTGATTCGGCGTGCTTCATCGATCCATTGTTCTCTCAAGGCGTGCATCTGGCCACGTATTCGGCGATGCTGGCCGCCGCTGCCATCGATTACCTCTACGATCATCCCGCCGACGCCTCGGAAGTACACGATTGGTACGCGCATTCGTACCGGCAGGTCTACAACCGATATCACAAATTTGTCTCGGCTTTTTATGCCGCCTACGAGAACACGACACCAGAGTTTTGGTCGAAGCGAAAGATTGACGACGTGACAGATCAGCGGTTTGCCGATAAAGAGTGGTTCAGCACTCTGACCGGTCATCACCTCGAATCGGGAGCGGACGGGCTCAAAGCGCTCGAGGAGCAAACCGCCGCGCTCGTGGCGCTTTGGGAGCACAGTTCGACGAACATACGCCGGGACGACGATCAAACAGATCTCGCGGTCAGGCGACTCCGGTGGGTCCATGAGCTGGTGAAGAACTTCAGAAGCTTGTCGACGATCTGCTGGACGTCCAGCGAAGTGCGATTGGTTCCTTCTTTCAGAGTTCACCCGACGTCCTTCAAGTTGGAACGGCTCTTTGTGATCGGGGACGACACCGGTCGGGTCATGCGCGGCTTTGCCGTGACGGAACGGCATAGAGAGCTCTTCGAGAGCCTGCGAGAGCATCCTCTCGGCTATAGCGACCTGGCCGGACGGCTCGAGCAACTTGGCACCGAATCGAATCCCGTGCAGCTGGTTGGCCGTCTCCTCGACGAAGGGTTCCTCCAGGGATTCAACAAACAGGGCGATCCTGTCACAGTGCGCATGCCTCTGCGGTTCGGAGGCGTCGGATCGGATGACGATATTTCATAGAGCGCGGAGCGGCGCATCTGATCCGAAGGGATTGATTCGTATGCACCGAGAACCACTGATTGCGATGATGGTGAAGCGCCTCGGCCACGTGCTGAAGCTCCAAGGTTCCGCCGATTCGATCGCCATCGACGCTTCGGCGCCACTCGTCGGGCCACAAGCAGTGCTGACGTCGCTCGGATTGGTTTCCTTCATAACAGACTGTGAGGCCGAGCTCGCTGCGATGTACGACCTGGAAATCACGTTGGTCAACGAGAAGGCGCTGTCGCGCATGAAGAGCCCGTTTCGAACCGTGGAGACGTTGGCCGACTACGCGCTCGAACTGCTGCGGGACGGAGACGGTGTCGGATCGTAAGGCGTCAAGGACTGGCGTCGAAGCCACCGGGGAATTTCTCGAGTGGCAGTTGGATCGATTTCGGGGCGCGAAACCAGAGCCGGCGCTGATCTGGCAGGATCGCGTCTTTCCGTACGGCGAGCTGCTGGCAGGTGTCGAACGATGGCAGTCGGTGCTCGCCGACGCGTCGGTCGCGCCTGGATCCTCGGTCGCGGTCGTCGGAGACTTCTCGCCTGCGTCAGTGTCCTGTCTGCTGGCGTTATCGAACCTGAAGTGCATTCTCGTCCCGCTGTCGAGGGCCTCCAAGGATCAGCATGGCGAGTTCTGCAAGATAGCGGAAGTCGATTGGCTGATAGACATTGATGCCGACGACCAGCCTAAGATCGAAGCCGCTTCACAAAGACGACACCACGCGCTGTTCACACGCCTGCGCCGGGAAGAGAACGCGGGCCTCGTTTTGTTCACCTCCGGCTCTACGGGCGGGCCGAGGGCCGTCGTGCATCGGTTGTCGCAGCTGCTCGAGAAGTTTCGCATCGAGCGGCATCGCTTTCGCACGATTGGTTTTCTTCTTTTCGATCATATCGGCGGGGTCAACACGCTCTTTTACACGCTGGCCAACTTGGGATGTCTCGTGGTGCCGGCGGATCGGAGCGTGGCTGCGATTTGCGCAGCAATCGAAAAACACAAGGTCGAACTACTGCCGACATCGCCGTCGTTTCTCAATTTCCTGCTGATGGCGGGTCCACCCGGCTCTTATGATCTCTCTTCGCTTAGAGTGATTACGTACGGGACGGAGGTGATGCTTCAAACGACTCTCAGGAGGGCCAGGGAGACGTTTCCGCAGGTGAAGTTCCAGCAGACGTACGGCCTTACCGAGCTCGGAATTCTGCGCTCGAAGTCGGCCGCTGACGACTCAGTGCTGGTGAAAGTAGGCGGCGAGGGCTACGAGACCAAAGTCGTCGACGGCACACTCCGGGTTCGGGCAACATCCTCAATGCTCGGCTATTTGAATGCTCCGAGTCCTTTCGACGACGAAGGCTGGTTCGATACCGGCGATGCGGTGATCGAGCAGGATGGCTACTATAGAATCCTCGGCCGTCAGTCCGACATTATCAATGTGGGAGGTCAAAAGGTCTTTCCTGGGGAAATCGAAAAAGTGATTGCCGAATTACCGGGTGTCATCGATGCATCGGTCAGGGGGGAAGCACACGCTCTGCTCGGCCAGATCGTCGTAGCGACGGTGCAGATGGTAGACCCCATTCCTGCCACCGACATGAAGAACCGCATCACAGAACACAGCCGGGGACGGCTTCAGCCGTTCATGATTCCGACGAAGGTCCGCGTTGTCACCACGCCACAAGTCAACTATCGATTCAAGAGAGTCCGCCAGTAACGGCTAATGCCCGGCAGCATGCCAGTGGCGTTGGTGACCGGGGCGCGTACGGGAATCGGTCGTTTCCTCGCCGAGCACCTTATTGCCGCCGGTTATCAGGTCGTCGGATGCAGCCGGGAAGCTGCCGATTTTGGAACCGACAAATATATACACGCGCGAACAGACGTGTCGGATGAGGCCCAGGTCGTGGCACTCCTCCGAACCGTTCGAAAATCTCACGGCCGTCTTGACGTTGTCCTCAACTGCGCGGCGGCAGCCTCGATGAACCACACACTGCTCACCCCGGCGAGCACGGTCGAGAGGCTCATGAATACCAATGTATTGGGCGTCTTTCTCGTCAGCCGTGAAGCAGCAAAGCTGATGCGCACGCGTCGTTTCGGTCGGATTGTCAACTTCAGCTCCGTGGCGGCGCCGCTGCGGCTCGAAGGGCAAGCCGTTTACGCGGCGTCGAAGTCGGCCGTCGTCATGTTGTCACAAGTGATGGCACGTGAATTCGCCGACTTTGGCATCACGGTCAACGTGGTCGGGCCGGCGCCTACATCGACGGACATGATTCGGGGAGTGCCCAAGAGAAAGATTGAGAGCCTCATCTCCTCGATGCCCATCAAGCGCATGGGGACTTTCGAGGATGTCGCCAATGTGGTTGACTTCTTTCTGCGGGCCGAAAGCGCCGCGATCACCGGTCAGGTGATTTACCTTGGGGGTGTGACCGGCTAAGCGCCCCTGGTTGGCGCGTGCTTGATGATCTCCGCAAGCTCCGCGATTGTCGCTGCTTCAAAGAGGCTGCGAAGGGGCAGATCGATTCCCATCGTCTTTCGAATGCGTGAGATGACCTGAGCTGCCAGCAGAGAATGTCCCCCGAGCTCAAAGAAATTATCGTGAACGCCTACTTGCTCGAGGTCGAGAACTTCGGTCCAGATGTCCGTGAGAATCTCCTCCACGGGCGTGCGTCCCCGATCAATGGGTGATTCATCGGCGTACTGGCGGCTGTTTACCATGGCTGGCAGGGCCCGCCGGTCCACTTTCCCATTAGGCGTCAACGGCAGCGCGTCCAAGAGTACGAGCGACGATGGGATCATGTACTCAGGAAGGGTCTGTTGCAAAAAAGAGCGCAATTCACGACGCGTGGGCGCCGAATCCCGTTCAGGCATCACGAAAGCCGCGAGGCGTTTGCTGTTTTCAGCGTCGTCCACGGCGATGACGGCAGCCTGATGCACACTGCGGTGGCGGTTCAGCGCAGCCTCCACCTCTCCCAGTTCGATGCGGAAGCCGCGGATCTTCACTTGGTCGTCGAGGCGGCCCAGCCATTCAATGGCACCATCGGGACGGAATCGGGCCACATCTCCCGTCTTGTAAAGCCGCGCCCGGGGCGCATCGCTGAACGGATGAGGGATGAAGCGGGCGGCGTTGAGGTTGTCCCGCCGGTGATAACCCCTCGCGAGACCTGCACCACCGATATAGAGCTCGCCAGGAATACCGATCGGCGCAGGTCGAAGGTTGTCATCCAGGATGTAGACCTGCGTGCCGGCGACAGGACGTCCGATCGTCGCCGGGCTGTCCACGTTTCTGAGCGCGCACGTGGAATACGTCGTGGCTTCCGTGGGACCGTACAGGTCGAAGACTCGATGCGCGGAGCTTCGCCGGTGGATCTCGTTCACGAGCCGCGGACTCAACGGCTCGCCAGCGAGGTTGACGACCCTTACTGAATCCGGCAGCGATCCGGCCCGCAACAACTCCACCATCGCGGAGGGAACCGTGTTGACGAGCGTCACCGGCCGCGACGCCGTCAGCGCTGACAACTCCAACACGTTGTCAGCCATGATCACCGTTCCGCCCCAACTCAGAGGAGCGAAGATTTCAAAGACGGACAAGTCAAAGCAAATGGAGGTTGACGCCAGAACCCCGGCGAGTTCGGCCGGAGTCCACACGTCTTTCGCCCAGCGCAACAGCGTCACGGCGCTGTGGTGCTCGATGGCAACCCCCTTCGCAGCCCCCGTGGAACCCGACGTGTAGATCACATAGGCAAGGTTGTGCGGCCCGACATCGGTCGTCGCGCTCCAGTTGCCGTCGCTTTCGGAATCGTCCCAAACAGAATCCACAAAAACAACGTGGCCGGGGTACGCCGTGACATTGGCCATTACCCTCTGCTCGGCCAGCAGCACGCCGGCCGCAGAATCCTCCAACATGAACGCGGCGCGCTCGCTCGGGTAGGCGGGGTCGAGCGGCACGTACGCCCCTCCGGCTTTCAGAATGGCCAGAAGTCCAACCACCAGCTCCAACGAGCGTTCCATGGAGACGGCCACCAGGACTTCAGGGCCCACGCCAAGCCGGCGCAGGCGCCGCGCCAATCGATCAGCGCGAGAATTCAGGTCTCGGTAGGTTAAGCATTCATCTCCGAAGACGACTGCCACCCCTTCGGGTGTCCGCTGCACTTGGGCCTCGAACAGCTCGTGAATGCACAAATCCGTCGCCGAATCGGCTTGGGAGGACTCATTCCATTCGACGAGAAGTTGATGCTCTTCTTCCCGGGTCAGGAGCGGCAGCTTCGACACGCGTTGTTCTGGATTAGCAACCATGGCTTCGAGCAGCGTCCTCAGATGTCCCAGCATGCGACCAATCGTGGCTTCGTCGAAGCTGCGACGATCGTACTCAACCTTCAGCAGCAGCTCTCGACCTCCATAGCACAGAACCGTCAGGGGATAGTTCGTTTGTTCAAGAAGTCGAAGGTCACGCAGCATGCGGCCTCGATCGTGTGCGTGCAGCGCATCATTCAGTGACTCCTGTTCAAAAACCAGAAGGCTTTCGAACAATGGCTTGCCCGGCGCCACGTCACTCCATGCGAGGACATCGACCATCGAGGTCTGTTCACAGCCGCGGTATGCCACCAGAAACCACTGAGTCCATAACTGTTTCAGCCAGGGCACCACAGAGATGTCATCTGGCACTCGTACTCGCACCGGCAGCGTGTTGATAAACAGTCCCACCATGGAGCCGGCCTCATTCACCGGAGGGCGGCGGCAACGCCTCGTGGCGCCAAAGACTACGTCCTTTTGACCGCTGTAGCGGCTCAAGAGCAGCGCCCATGCTCCCTGTGCCAGAGTGTTGAGCGTCAGTTGATGCTCCTGCGCCAGCGATTCCAGGGCGGAGGTCAACGTCGCGGTCAAGCGAAGGCTGTGTTCTCCGTAACCGTGTCGATCACGTCGCTCGGTATGGTCGGGGCGATAGACGACCAGGGGGGTTGCCTGCGTGAAATCTTTGAGCTGCTTCTGCCAGTAGGCTCGAGCCGCGCCGAAATCCTGCGTTCGCAGCCAGTCTATGTACTCTCGATAAGAAAGCGGCCGTGGCAACACGACGCTCCGGTCCCGAGAATACGCTTCGTAACAGGCAATAAGCTCCTTCAATACCAGCAGAACGGATTCGCCATCGAGCAGCGCGTGATGGAAGGTCCAGATGAAGTCGTAGCGGGCATCCCCGAGCCGGAGCAGCGCGAGCCGCATCAGCGGCGGCTGTGTGAGATTGAACTGCCGCTGTCGATCAAGGCGCAGGTACGAAGCAAGTCGCTTCTCCTGCTCTGGCGGAGAGCATTCACGCCAGTCGTGCTCGTGAAATGAGACGGTACAGTCCTCATGGACGTGCTGGAGGGGCTCGTCGAGATCTTCCCACTCGAAGGTCGTTCTCAAGATCGAGTGCCGCTCAACAACCTGCTGCCAGGCGCGCTTGAAGGCTGAAATGTTCGGCTTTTCGTGCAGAGAGCCAACCAGCTGCTCGATATAGACGCCGGAGTCCGGAGCATAGAGCGTGTGGAACAACATGCCCTGCTGCATCGGAGAGAGCGGAAAAGTCTCGATGGGCTGAGCGGAATTTGTCACGGCGCTGCCGGCCGCGGCGTTTATGGCCGTGGCGGGTGTAATGTGAACCGTCAGTCCCAGCACGATCAGTGTTCCTGCGGCCTGGTCGATGCGTTCCACCGCCCCCACAATTTGAATTTCGTCGGGTGACGCGGCGTCCTTGACGCTGATCTTTGTCGCGCATAACGCGCCGTCAGCTCGTAAGCGCCCTTTGACTTTGACGTTCGACCCCTGCTGCAAAGACAGAAACTCGACTGGGTTGCCATTCTCGTCGTGGATCTGGGTCTCGGAATCGGCAAACACGTTCACGCTCAGGAGAGTCAATCGATTCTCTCGAACGTCTATTCTAAGGATGGGACCTCTCAGCCTGTCATGTCCGCGTCTCTTCAGAATTTCGATCCTGCCTGCAAACACGCGATCGCTGCCGCGACTGTGGCCGTGGATCTCCACGGTCTGACCGACTTGCAGGTCGCGAACACCCGCCCGAATGCCGATGCGCGATCGCAGCGACTCGACGTCCGTCTTCTCGTGGCCAAGCACACTCCCCAAAAGTGTTCCGACGCGCGGGGCGACGGTCCTGCTCGCCATCCTGACGTTCTCGAGCACCAGAGCCACGGCATACTTGGGATCTTGGTATGGCGCGTAGGCAATCATCCAACAATGCCTTCGGCGGTCGCCGGACGATGCAAGGTCGCTCGTGCCCGTCTTGCCCGCTATCTCCACGCCGTCGACGCGCGCATTTTTTCCTGTCCCCTCTTTTCCGTGGATTACGTCGTGCATCCCGCGTCTTACGATCCGCATCGTGTTCAACGAGCAAGGCAAATCCTGGATCGGCGCATGAACAGGATCTTCGGAGTGTGGCGCCGAACTCAGGCCCTTGGATAGAATCAGCCTGGGCTTGCATGCACAACCACCGTTGGCAATGATCGCCGTGATCATCGCCATCTGAATGGCGGTGACACTCGTGCCTCCAGCAAGTCCGATGGAAGCTCTGCAGACGTCAACTGGATCGCGCATTTCCTCCGGACGACGAAGGCTTCCCGCCAGCTCCGCATCGACCTCGATTCCCGTCTTGCGGCCGAGTCCCAGCGCTTCCGCGAGCTCAAAGATTCGGTCGTAGCCGACACGAAGACCTAGCGCGGAAAAAAAAGTGCTGCAGGATCGTTCGAGCGCCTGTCGCAGTTCGACGACGCCGTGGACGGCGCCATAAGTGGAAATCCAGCAAGGAACCTTGGTGTGACCTAGATCGTAGTAGCCCGGACAGTCAAACGCCGTGCCTTCCGTGGCGACTCCACTGTTGAGTGCGGCCATGGCGACGATCGGCTTCATCGTGCTCGCGGGCGCGTATGCAGCAGAGATCGCGCGATTGAGCAGGGGCTGCCGCGGATCATCCTGCAACCAGTCGAGGTACGGGGAAGCCGTTGACTGATTCAATTCGTTCGGTTCGAACCCGGGTGAGCTGGCCAGAGCGAGCACGTCGCCGTTAAGCACATCCAGCACCACCACGGCCCCCGGTTTATCGGCAATGCTCTCCTCGGCGAGACATTGAATTCGGAGATCGATGGCCAGACGCAGGTCGGCATCGGGGTGATTCCTGGCCTGCGGTTCTGTATGTGTGAGATGCCAGAGCACGTGGGCGCATCGATCCCCCTGGGGAAAGACACGAGCCGCTTCACGGTTATCGACCAAACAGATTCCATATCGATCGAAGACACGACCCCGAAATACCACGCGGACCTCCTAGACGTGCTCTTCAGAAGAAGGGTGGTAGCGCGAACGAAAGTGTTCCCGGAATCGATCGCTGACCGAGGGTCGCCGTGACCCAGTGTGAAAGGCTAAAGATCGGCACTCGTGGTATTCAGCGTCATCGCTGCAGACCGATATCTGCCGCTCGTTAGATCCAATCGTCGAAACCGCGACGGCTATTCGATGACGGTTCGTGGGCGTCACCAGCGCGAAGCGCCACGTTGAGGGGTCGACTCCAGATGGCGGATCAAATCCGAACACGGAAGAGCCGCCAAACGTGAAACCAAACGAGTCGAGTGGTTGAGCCAATCCACTCCCGATCGCTTTTATGTACGCCTCCTTGAGTGTCCAAATCTCAATAAATCGCAGTTGGCGGTTGCCCTCAGCGCACCGTTCGAGATCTGCGACTTCTGTCGCGGAAAAATAGCGCCGCGCAAGGACGACCGGTTCAATGCGGCGATCGATCCCGTCGACGTCGACGCCGATCTCCGCGGGGCCTCGTGTCACTCCGCATGCGACCAATCCACGCGTGTGAGAGAGATTGAAGGAGAGTTGAGTGGCGGCGGCGAGGTCATCAGTAAGCGTCGGCTTCCCTCCAGGGCGAACGGTGAAGGTCCATTCGCGTGGTGAGATGGGACAGCAGTCGGACAGCATTCGTCGAAGCAAAGCGTGCGCGACGGCAAAATCTGTCCGATCTTCATCGAACGCCAGACCACGATAGCGGGTCTGTTCGTCGGCTGATAGCAAACCAAATGCGGCTGAGACCGCATCATCGCCGAGCGCCGCGGTCCGCGAATAACGAACGCGGACTTCGTCTGGACCTAACAGCATGAACACCAGGAGACGAATTCTAGCAGCGTCCGCGACATGGATTTCGTCGTCGTCGCCGCTCTACCCGAGCCCCCGCACTGTCCGGATTAACGCGGGCTGCCGCCCATCGCCGCCGACTTCTGGCGAACGATTGCCCAGCAACCTTTCAAGGCTTTTCGCAGATTGTTCCCGGTGGGGAATCAGTCTCGCAATGATTTCGGATCCATGTGTTGGCCGGGCGCATGTCGTCCCGGGCATCGAATTCCGCGTTGCCGCGCACACGGTTGCGCTCGAACGTGTTGCCGGTCCCGCCGCCGAATGTCGCATTCACCGCGATGCCGTCGCGGCCGTTCTCGTCGCTCTCGTTGTGCCGGAAGATGTTGGCGGCCGCGTCCAACTGGATGAGAACCCCGTCCGAACCGTTTCGCTCCAGACGGTTGTACTCGATGATCATTCCGTTTGACTCGACGAGCAATCCCAGATGATTGCGGCCCACGACCCGGTTATGACCGATCACCACGTTGACGTCTTCGCGTGTCGGCACACCGAACACCTGCAGCGTCGTCAGGATCGCCTGGAGATCCGCGCCTTCGATCCGGTGCTAATCGCGACGGCTGCCAGCCGCAACCCCTGCCGTCGCTAGTTGTCAACAAGACACGTCGGAGCATGTCAACGCGCTGGGCCCATTCGTCGATCCGTCCTCGCGTAGCGCGCGTGCTACAATGCGGGCATGAGTCGGCGGATCACCCAACGAGAGCTCCGCAACGAAAGCGGACGGATCATGCGGGCCCTGGACCAAGGGAAGGCATTTATCGTCACACGCAATGGCGTTCCAGTCGGTGAGCTGATTCCGCTGCGACAGCGGCTGTTCGTACCGGCTGAAGCTGTCCTGGCCGCTTTCGCTGGCGCTCCACGTATCGCGTTCAGACGGTTTCAGAATGACGTGGACGCTGTGATCGATCAAGATCCCACGCCACGTGTCTGATACGCGTCATCCGCGCGGGCTCATCGACACTTCTGTCGTCATCGACTTGGAGCTGATCGAGCCGGCGGACCTGCCGCGAGAGCTGGCGGTCTCGGCGATCACACTCGCCGAACTGGCCGCGGGACCGCACGCGACCACAGATCCAGTGGAACGCGCTCGCCGACAGGACCGGTTGCAACGCACAGAAGCCACGTTCGAGCCGCTGCCCGTGGACACGGCGGTAGCGCGTGCGTACGGCCGTGTCTACGCCGCCGTCGGCGTGGCGGGCCGCAAAGCGCGAGGCCGGCGCGCGATGGATCTCTTCATTGCGGCCACCGCGGTGGCGGCGGGGCTGCCCTTATATACGCGCAATCCGGACGATTTTACTGGCTTATCAGAACTGCTCGAAGTCGTCGGGATCTAATCGCGTCGGAGATTCCGGTTGCACGGAGTCGCGGATGCCGCGCGACCTCGTGCAGATAATGGTGGTTGCGGGTACTCACACGAGAATCAAGCGTACAGAAGAAAACCCGTGAATTTACTCGCGGGTTTCTTACTGAGCTTGGTTGCGGGGGGGGATTTGAACCCCCGACCTTTG
>ORMF012443204.1_pt1 | contig 20185 bp, 29 predicted proteins | sample 1779871 | NCBI WGS metagenome assembly ORMF01 (sample SAMEA104232316, study PRJEB22302) | groundwater metagenome | biome: forest; feature: aquifer; material: groundwater | place: USA | collected 2011-08-07 | depth 5.4 m | reverse complement strand
TGTCGGTCGAGAGATAGAACCCGGTGATCGAACTGCCCACCGACGCCTGGCCCCAATTGACCACGTAATAGCTCAGCGTCGTGCTGCCGCCCGCTGCAACCGTGGCACTGCTCGCCGTCAGATTGGTGTGAATGGCGAGATCGGGCTGTGCCGGCGTGACGGAGATGACAACGGCGTTAGACCAATTGTTGCTCTCATCCGCCTCCGTCACCTGCTCATGGCCCTGCCCGTCATTGTCGGCAAGTACCCGCACATTGTAGGTATCGGCAGGCAACCCTGTTGGAACGGGGCCTTCCTCTAGATGCTTGATTTCATTGGTCGGGGCAGCAGGATTCGAACCTGCGGCCCCCTGCTCCCAAAGCAGGTGCTCTACCAGGCTGAGCTATGCCCCGACGCGTTGATCTTCAAGAACAATTGGCCCTGACGTGCGTTCATTCCGAAAGTGCGGCAGGGGGCTCATTCCGAAAAACGCCCTCTTTCTGTTCTGTTTCCGACGTGGCGTCAACCCACGCCCGCCGCTTCATCGCCGCCGCAAGACGTTGCGTCTCCGTGCGCTTGACGTAGAGCCGGGCCGACCTGGCGTCCCTGTGGCCGGAGAGGGCCATCACGCCCTGTTCGGTCAGCTCGGCGTCACCAAGCTCGGTCAGGCCCCCGTGCCGGCACGCGGCGAGGGTGAGATCGTCAGGCAGCCCGGCGGCCTTCGCAGCAAGACGGACGCGCTTGCGGGCCTCGCGCAGGAGGAACGGACGCTCTGGTGCTCCCTTCGCCTTGGGCCGCATGAGCACGATCGGCACGGCAAGCCGTTCGAGCGCGTCAAGGTAGGCAGTCAGCTCGGGGAACAGCGACACAGTTTCATGCACGAGCGGGAGCCACACCAGCTCGCCCGTCTTGTGGTGCAGGATGCGCACGGCATTTGGCCGCTGCACGGGACGGTAGTCGCCCCATGTCAGATGGCCGGCGAGCACGTTCTCAGGGCGCTGGTGCCATTCAAAGCAGATGAGCGGCACCGCAGCCAAATGCAGCTCACCAGCGCCGACAAGCGCAGCATGCAGGGCGTAAGCTTCAGGCCTCGTGGCGGGTCGCGTAGTGGCCTTCCCATGCTCTAGCTCGACGCCGCGGAAAGGATTCTCTCCCGGCACAGTCTTAGGATAGAGCCGGTGCACGGCATCCCAGGCGCGCGCCATTCGGATCATGCAGAGATTTGCTTGTCGAAGCCGCAGCTCGACACGCTTGCTCTTCTGCAGGGCGATGTAGAGTTCGTCGACACCACGAGCCGAGATCGCTTGGATTGGAGCAAGCCGGAGTTCCTGGCCCGTTTTCAATTGGTAGTCGAGCACCAGCCGCAACGCGCGCTCATACTCGTACCGGGAGCGGGCTGACACCTTGGCCCATGCCGGCGACCGCTTGTAGCGCTCGACAAGCCAGCCAAGTGTCCCGAAGCCAGGTTGCAAGTCGAGTTCCTTGGCCGCCCCGCGCCCGCCGCGCCAAGCATCCAGGTGCTTGTTGAGCTCGACGGCGCGCTCGGCCGCCGTGGCATAGTCGGTGCCCAACGGCTCGGCGTGAATCTTGAAGCCGCGGCGCTTGTAGAGTGTCGGGGGCTCCCAATAGTACGCTGCGGCAGCACCCTTGATGCGCTTCTCTCGCATGTAGCGCGGCCAGGTTGCCGGCTTGGTCACACGAGACCTGCGATATCTTGGATCGTCTCGGCCGAGGTGAACAGCCGATTGATCGCCTGATCCAGATGGTCTTTCAGCCATCGATTGCCCTTACCCGCGATACGCTGCGGCAAAGGATAGACCGAACCACACGAGCGCAGGAAGGCCCGCACCGAACGCTCATCGACGTAGGCGGCTGCCGTCTCCGCACGCATGAGGCGCGGCCACTGGACGGGGCGCGAGAGGCCCCGCGGCGGCAGGCTCAGCGGCAGTATTTCGCGTCCGGTGCGCATTTTGAATTGGTTTACATAATAATAGTTTCCACTTCGTTGAAATCGGAAATTATTAATAAGCAGTCAACTTTCAGTTTAAAGTCCGTAAACGCATTTAGAATATCGGGAGCCTTTCAATTGAACCGGTCGGGATATCCCAGACCTCGGCACGGCGTAGAGCGTAGATACAACGATTGGCAGTATGCTGAGGGGCTTGACCCCTGATGCGGGCCGTGCATACTGGTCCACATCGGCCGAGGGACATCTCCCGCGGCTGATCACGTCCGGGGCACCCGGGTACCGTGGCAGATGCGCCTGACGCCGTGTCCGATCTGCAGGGCAGCACGGCCCAGGAACACGCCAACCTCACGGTCCACCGATGCCACTATGCTCCGCGAATACCCAACCAAAACCTATCTGAGAGTTTTCGACGTTGCGCACTTGCTCGGCATCGAGGGGGCTTATGCCTACGTGCGCGCGCACCGTGGCGACTTCGGCCCACTCGTGGAACTCCTCGGCCAGGCGGGCCGCTTCGTACTGCGTGCCGAAGTCGAGGCACGCTTCGGGGTCTGGACCGACGAACAGGTTGCTGAGGCCCGAGCAAAGGAGCGCGAAAAGCGAAAGTGGCCGCCAAAATACAGCCGCAGCGCGCTCGAGGCTCTAGTCGCCGCGGCGATCAAGCAGCGGGATGACGAGTGGCTATCGCACGCCGGCTCGCCGCCAACCTTCGCCGTTTCGAACTACCTCCCCCCGCTTGCCCAACCGCCGGAGTAACCACATGAAATTCCAGACCAAGCCCACCACAGAGCTGTTGCAGATCGCCAATGCGGCACGCGCCGTCTTTGCCGAGGTTCAATCCAAACTAGCGGCGGCGACGAAGAACAGAGGTGAGCTGATCAGTGCGCGCGATGCGCTCGCGCTCGATGTGCTCATGGGCGACGAAGCGGCGAAACAACAGCACGCTGCCCTCGATGAGCAAGTGCGTGCGGCCGACGCCGAGCTGCAAATGCTGGAGGTAGCACATAGACAGGCGAAAAAAAGATGCGCCGACGCCGAACAGGTCCATCTCCTGGCTGAGGAAAGGGATCGCGCCGATCGCTGTATTGTCGAGGTGGGTGGCTTGGCGAAGAACATGGCCGAGATCGAAAGAATGATCCCAGTGATGCACGGCTACTTCGCGACTGCGCTTGAGCATGCGAAAAAAGCTAGAGCGCTCTGGCTCGGCCCACTGCCTGGCGGTGATGCTCTGATGCTCAACAACGCCACGCTCAAACGGGCGATCGCGTATCAGTTCTGGAAGGCCACTTGGCCTGAGTTTGTCGGCTCAGGCGCGCAACCAGATGACGTGCCGAGCCTCCCTGGTTGCGAAAATCCCCAAGCGTTGCTGGTGCAGTACGCTTCTTATGGCCGCCCCGGCCCCGGCATGTCGCTGCAGATGGCCGTGCCATCGCTGTCGTGGCGCTGCCAAGACGCCCTCGCGAATGCGCGGCGCACGCTGCGGCCGGACCTGTTCGAGGAAGAAATTGCGGCCTCCGGCGCTCAGCTGGCCGAGAGCCCGGCACCCGCCGAGGATGTCGCGCCATGAGTACCTTCACAGTCAGCGACGGCGAGGCGCAGGAGTATGCAGATAAGCTCGGCCTGGTCCCCGGCATCGCGACCCATGTACCGCGCTTGATCCGCGAGATAGAAACAATCGTCAGCAAACTGAGCGAGCAATCACGGCAGATTTGGGCCGTACAGCAAGAAATGGAAATGCTGACGCCAGGCACGGTGTTCTACCTCAGCGATGCAAAGCGAGCGCACGTTTCCGAGCGGCTGAAACTCGGTGCTCTGACCGAAATGGGCAAACGCCTGGCCGATAGTCCCGCGCGCTTCTCTGCCGAATTGCACCAGCTCATAGCAACCTATTCAACCCTGCAACCCTCACGGAGATAGTCCAATGGCAGAGCCGTTCTCAACTCCCCACACGGTAGGTCACGGCCTCAGTGCTAACCAGGTCGAAGCGATGCGCCAAGAATGGACTCGAAGCTTTGAAACGCAAATTCGGATGTACCCTGCTTTGTGCACGCCTGATCAAATAGCTGAGAGACGGCTTGCTCATGCCCAGAAATTTGAAATTGAGTATGGCGCCGCACCGGCACCGACGAAGGCAGAATAGGGCGGTAGCCATGCCTCGCGTGGACAAACACCAACGCCGGACGCCAGCGTTGAAGCGTCAGCCGGCCAAGCCAGTGGCGATCGACGCTATCGAATACGACGAGGACCTGGCGGAGCTCCCGCTGTCACGTGGGCCAAGTCCGGTGCAGCGCGCGCTAGCTGCACTTGATGCCATCGATCGGCGCGTCGTGTTCCAAGAGGTCACACGGCAGATGATGCATGGCTTGCCGGCCGAACGCCGTCACGTGCTCGCCCGCCAACTCGCCGGCACCCTCTTGGCTGCGGTCAACGAGGGGCGCTGGTGAAAATTTTTGAAGATCGGCTGCATCTCAATGTCCAGGAGATGCGAGACGATGAGCCTCCACCAACCGACGTTGCCACGGTGGTGGAGGCTCCCTTCCCTGACGATATCGAGCCCGCCGATCTCGAGTGGTACGCCACGGTGCAACTCACGGCCGAAGTCTTCGCCGGCGAGGGGACGCTCTATGCCGACGACGGGATGCGTGCGCGAGTCGTCAGCGCGACCGTGGCGCTGCTCGTCAAGCAGCTCAGCGATCAAGACCGTGGCGGGTTGGTCGCCATACTCGCCGTAAAATTGAGTGAAGAGAGTCGCGCGCGCCTGGTCGCCAGACTCAGCACGTCGTTACCGAATGATCACCAGCAGAAGATTGCAACTGGCCTCATTAAGTTGCAGAGCCCAGAAAATAGATTAACGTGGATTAAGAAGGTGGCAGCGGATTACCTATCTGGCAATATGACACCAGAATCAAGTTGCCATTCGGAAGTAAATGACACAGGATAAAAAGCAGTGGTGCCCCCTGGTTTCTACGACCAAGGGGCACCTGATAGACGCGAGTAATGTGCGAGAAGCAAAAGCACATTACTCCGACCCGCCCGTGTTGGCAAGTGGAGAAATGTGCCGTGTCACAGGACAATAGCGCGAAGATTATTAATAAGTTACTGCTGAGAAGGGACGAGGCCGAGCGGCACGTCACCCTATTAACCGGCTTGGCCGACAGGTCGATTTGCGTCCGGCTCATTCATGACCGGGATCGCTCAAAGCCTGCGAGAAACCTAACGGGCCCGCTCGATGAGCTTTGGCCAGAAATAATCGAAGCCCAAGCGGACGGCTACGGCGTTTTCGTCGTTGTCAATGAGGGTGGGCACAAGGCCAAAGAGATCACCGCCATCCGAGCCGTCGTCATCGATGGTGATAATGTGCCGACGCCGGCGACCTGGCACATCAAGCCAAGTTTCATCGTCAGGCGCAGCGCTACCCGGTGGCATGCCTACTGGCTCACCGACGACCTGTCGCTCGAGCAATTCACGCCCCTGCAGAAGCGGCTCGCGGCCCACTATGGCACCGACCCCAGCATCAGCGATCTTCCCCGGGTAATGCGCCTCGCCGGCACCGTGCATCAGAAAGCCACGCCGACGCTCATCACGCTCGAGGACACCGGCAACGGTCTCGACGTGTGGGCAATGGCGCCGATCCCATCCGTGCACCTGGCCAAAGGGTTGCCCGAGCTGTCGGAACAGAAGCGCGAGGCCCGCGCGGCGCCCGACATGGAGCTTGATCTCGCCGGCAACGTGCTGACGGCCACAAAATACCTGCAGAGCCTACCTCACGTTATCATTGGCGAAGGCTCGGACCATGCCGCTTACTCGGCTGCCGCCACCGTGCTCGAGCTGGGGATCTCGACGGAAAAAACCTTCGAGCTGATGATGGGCCACTTCAAGTGCACACCGAAGGACCCGGAGTGGATACGGGAGAAAGTTGAGCACGCAGCGGAGTACATGCAGAACCAGGCCGGCGCTTCCGCCGTCGCATCGGGCCAAGAGGCGTTTGGCGAGAGCGAGATTGTGAAGGCCACTGCGGAAGCCAAGCCAAAGCGATCTCGGTATTACCCGGTTGGCACCGATGAAATGGAGGCTGCACCTCCGACACCCTGGCTTGTCCGCGAGCTGATCCAAGAGGGCACCACTGTGCTCATGGTCGGCGAGACGCAGAGCTATAAGAGCTTCCTCGCACTGGACTTGGCCCTTGCCATCGCAGCTGGCTGCGAAACGTTCGGCGCCAAGCCGCTGCAGGGGCCAACGTTCTATGCCGCTCTGGAGGGCCTGCACGGGATCAAGGGCGATCGGCGCCGTGCCTGGTGCATCGCTCGCGAGATCGAAGGTCCTCCTGACTTTTACGCCCTGCCAGCACCGCCAGTGGCGAGCTCAGCAGAGTGCGAGGAGTTCATCGAACAGGTCAGGCTGTGCTGCGATGCGCGCCCAGACCACCGGCGGCCGCGGCTGATCGTGCTCGAGACGGCCAACAAAATCATGGGCGGCATGGACGAGAACAGCGCCCGGGACGCCGGCACACTCGTCAAGCTTTGCGACGAACTGGTGCGCGTCTTCGGTTGCGCCGTGCTCATGATCCACCACAAGAGCGACAAGGTCGGCGCAGCTGAGGTGCGCGGCTCGAGCGCCTTTCAGGCTGGGTTTGACACGCTGCTGTCGGTGGACGCCGTTCGCTCCCTGAAGACCGTCAAGGTGCACGTTCGGAAGCACAAGGATGCCGCCGAGCGCGAGACGCCTTTTACGTTCCAAGGCCATGTGGTCGCCGGCAGCTTGGTGTTCGAGCCAATCACCGCCGCTGAATATCAGGAGAAGGTCATCGGTGCCGATGGCTACTCTCGTCGGGCTGTGGGGCAAGCCCTGAAGGACCTAGCCGCGTTCGGGCCGCCCGGCGTCACGACCTACGTTCTGGCAGCGAAGCTTGTTCCCCCATCCAACCCCAACGAGAGTGTCACGGAGCGGGAAAAGAACCTCAAGACGGTCCAGAACCGCCTTGGCGAGCGTGCCCAGCCTGGGAAATCGCTCTGCGCCTACGCATATCCCGGCACCGGGCCTCGCGGGGCGACAATGTGGTATTTGCCCGAGTATCCCGAGGCTGCCGACTAATCACCTTTTGTCCGGTTTCGCACATGATTTTCGACTCCCCGGGTGGCCGGGGAGTTGCGCTATACAACTACCTCGTTTTCTTGATATGGCGCGGGGAGTGCCGGGGAGACGCGGGGAGTGGAAAGCCCGGTGAAATGGGCATTTCTGAGCACCCCGGGGAGCCGCGGGGAGTCCCGGGAGGTTAGTGCCACTCACCACCCCCCGGGGGCGTATCCCTAGATACGCCCGGAAGGGGGGAGCGGTCGGTAGAATGTAGCAATGAAAAAGCTGATCTATTATTGGCCAAGGATGGCAGTGGAAAATAACGGCGCTCGGCTCGAGCTGGCGCGTAGCCTCGCGCACAAATCGAAGAACTGCTGAATTCAAGACCACGCTTCTGGTGAGTCTCGGCGATCGAGGGTGTTTCCTGTCAGGAAATTGAATTGCTCCAGGTGAAATTCGGCCGTTACTGAAAATAGTGAGGCGGCTGCGAGATATTTGACCCAAAACGGGGGAGCCCAGGCGTCGGGCCAATCCCGATTTCAGGATTCTCAGGCTCTGGACCCTGCTATTTTGCTGGCCAACCATGAATGCGGCAGTGTCCCTGGAATTCGCGCTGTGGCGCCGATCGCCCGCCGGCACCTCGAGCGCGCCCACGCGGCCGCCGACCATGGCCCGGACCGACTTGGCGCTATAGGGCTTGCCGCTCTCGCTCAGGTGCCCCGCTGCGGCGAGTTCGGCGCTGATCTTCCTGAGGCTCCGCCGGCGGCCCGTGACGGGGTTCGCGCGCCTCAGGCGCTTTGCAATGGCCACGGCTGCGAGAAGGGCCTCTGGCGCGTCCCTGAGGCGCTCCAGCCGGGTTTTGCGGCCGCTCGCCGGCGTTGCGGCGACGATCTCGAGCGCCCTAACGCAGCCTCGGCGGGCCACCCAAGGCCTCACAGCAGCCGGCCGGAGCGCGCCAGGAGGTTCTTCACGGTCGTAGGGTGCCATTGGCCGCGGCGAGCAGTGAGGATGCCACGGGCGTTAAGCTCGGCTGCGATCCCCTTCAAGCTCGAGACGCCGGCCTCTCGGATGTCGTCTATCACCGGGAGCACGTCCTGAGCGTGCCGATCGGCTGATGCCACGATGGCCTCGACTGCGGCACCGTTGCCCTTGCCGGCCCTGCGCAGCGCCCGTGCGCCGTTGGGGTTGCCGAGCGGTTTCTTCTCGGCCTTGCGCCTGGCTGATCTTCCCGAAGCAGTTGCCTCGATCGCCTTGATCGCCTGCAGGGCGCGCTTCGTGCGGTCAGAGATCACCTTGCGCTCGTGCTGCGCCAGGCTGGCGAAGATATGGATCGTCAGCTCGTTGGCATCGGGCATGTCTGCGCAGACGAATTTGACCTTGCTCTCTTGCAGCTCAGCGATGAACCGCAGATTGCGGCTCAGGCGATCGAGCTTGGCGATCACCAAAGTTGCTCCCGTCACCTTGGCTCGGTGCAGAGCCTGGCGCAGCTTCGGCCGATCATCGTTTTTCCCCGTTTCAATCTCGACGTACTCAGCGATCAGCTTCCATTGCCCACCGTTGAGATACTCGGCGATCGCCGCGCGTTGCGCCTCGAGCCCAAGCCCGCTTCGGCCTTGTTTGGCCGTGCTCACTCTGCAGTAGCTCACGAATTTCCGCATGGTTTGCCCTCATTATCGAATAGACTGACGAACGTTAGGCAAATCTATAACACATAAAACGCAGGAATGCTAGGCCTTTTGACACTGCTCGAGATTGAGGTTCCAAAAGCAATCCAATTTGTATGGCATCGCTTCTGCACTGAAAATGGCGCAGTTTGCTGGGCGTTGCGAGGGTGCCAGAAGGAGGGTTTTTGTACAGGGCCGTCACCCTCCTTCTCGTGCCGAACATTTCGGGCCTATGATTCGCCCAATATCCCTCGCGCAATGCCCCCATGGTCCACAATCTCGCCCGAAAAGACCCGGGTGTATGCCGGCCGTACCCCAAAGCTGCGATCCCTATTTATAAAATCGAGCATATCTCTGTCACGCGCCGCGATTTTCTGAATTTGAGTTGCAGCAGCTACTAGAATAGGTGGTTGCCGGCCTGGAGCGGCTGTCGTAGAATGTTCCCGTGAATGAATAGTCGGGTAGCAGGAGTAGAAACGGGTAGCAGGAGTAGAAACATGTCGAACCATTTCATCAGCGTGAACCGCGGCAAGGACGGCTTCAAAGCATCGGACTTTACGACCGGCGCCGCTTCCACCGCGGGCGATGATATCGAATTGCGGATCGCCGACGTGGATGCGCAGGGCAACGCCATGACGCGCAAGGATGTGGTCTTGGCACTCGCCGCTTTCCAGCGTGCGCTCGAGAGTGGCGCGTCGATCGTCACCTTCCCGCCGCTCTGACGTGTCCACCGTTGTTGACCTTACGGCCCCGGGCGCCGCGGAGTTCTTGGCCGAGCTGATCCTGGAGATTGGCAACCTAGTGTTTAACACCCGGGGTCGAAAAGATTTCCGCTGGGCACTCGCGAAGGAATTCGCGGGTCAGCTTGTCTTGATGAAGGGCCGCAAGGCTCGGCGGCTGGAATTCCTGGCAACCGGCGAAATTGCAGTTGTGGACGAGCGCACGGGCAAGCGCCGGCTCCATGGCCCAGGTTCGCCGCTGCACACTCTGATCACGACGACGAAGTTCCGCGGGCACCGGGCTGCAGTAGAGCAGCACGTCGCGGACCCGAGTTACGTCGCTTTCAAACAGGCCGCAGCGTCCGCCCCGCCACCACTGCCCGGGCGGCTACCGCGGCCGCGCAAAGTCACGCGCGAAATGCACTGACGCGATGGTAGCAATTCCAATCACCCGCTTTGAAATTTGAATTGGCCGAGGTGCCCCTCTCACCTCTCGGCCAATGCGCCCGCCGGCGAGCGCCTACCCCGACCCCACGCCATGCTCGCCGGCGGGCCACCCCTAAACGAAACGAACCTCCACGCTATCCTGCGTGCGAGCGACGATCTCGCAATCACTCTCGAAACCCTTCACCTCGATGACCAGTCGGAAGCTTGGCGGCAGCACGGCCTGGACGATGACACGCGCGCCGGTGGGCGTCAGATCCCGGACCAAGCAGGGGATGGGCGGTCGGCCCCGCGCCATGATCGCAGCGTAAAAGAACTCCTCGCGGCGCCCGAACTGTGGTCGCGCAGGAGCACGCGCAAAGCGTCTGGTGGACATAGCCCCCTCCATCACTCCCGCCCGCGTCGGGTATAGGATGGAGGACTTGCGCCTTGGTTACCTTGAGCCTGCAAATTTTATGGATAGCGCTAGGCGCTAAGGAAGCGCCGGATGTCCGCCCGTAGCGCTTGATCGTCTCGGCCCTTCACCGGCACGAAGGGAAAGCCTGTCAGAAAATATTCGAAGTCCGCCGGCAGCCCGTCCGGAGCCGGCTCGCGGTCGAGGAAGAATGCGACGAAGGGCTTGCGAGCGGAGCCGGCTAAATAGATTTCTCGCACCACCTCATCGGATTGGAACGAGTTGTTCGAGCACATGACCGCTACCTTGCGGCTTGCCTTGATAGCTTGGACAATCCGTCTCGCATAGCGGCTGGCATCTACTTCGCCTCCCGTGTAGATCCATGGGGACAGGCCCTCGCCTTTGATTGCGCCGACGAGCTGATCGACGATCGGCCGGTCCTTCGTGCTGAATGAAACAAAGATTTGATCGTTTGTTGCAAGTGCCTGAGGGGGTGGGGCCTTGGCTGCGCGTCTCGCCGCGCGTTCCGTTAGCAGTGCCTTGACACGGCGCGCGGTCATCCAGAGGCCGACAATGAGAAGCGCGGTGGCGCCGACAATGATCAGGTGGCGCCATTCAAGCAGTACAGCAAAACTCAACATCAAAATGAAGACGACCATCCAGAAAGCAGCCGCGATGCGCATGTCGTCGCGGGCGGCGGCCGAGGGCAACGGAGGGCGCGAACGAGATGTGCTCCACGAAGCAAGCTGTGTCGACCTGCGATAGATGAGCGCTCTTTGCACAGCACTGGAGAGCTGGTCCAGAGCAGCCGTTGTTTGCGAATGAATGATTGTTGACAGATCGAGGGCTTGCAAATCGCGTAGACCCGGCGGCAAAGGTGTTTGGTCGAGTTTTACAAGGATAAGTGTTCCTTGAGACCATGCATCGATCGCGCGCTCAATTTCTCGTTTCACCCATTGAGACCGCGCAGAATTTGAGCTCCAGAGCACGACGATGAAGTCAGCGATATCGAGTTCGGATTGCAAGCGCTGCGACTCCCATGGGTCTGCCCCATACTCACTCGGCACAAGCACGTCTTCGCGGGAAATAGTGAAGGTCTCGGAAAGTTTCTTCCACACGCGATTGGCGATCTCGCGGTCCGCGCGCGCGGCAGAAAGGAATATTGTAGCCATGATTACTCCGCCGCTCGCGCGCCTTCCTCACAGCCTTAGGATTGCGCGCGATCACCATGAGGTAGGCACCTGCGGCCTGGTCCGGCCCGACAAGGCGCTGTTCCCAATCGCGCAGTCTCGAAGCCGATGCCGCCGCACTCCGCACATGGCACTGGAACGGGAATCGGCTCTGTGCTCGTGACGATCTCGCGGCAGGTCGAGCAAATCCAAGCTCGGCTGCGCATGCGATCCTCGCGCCGCACGATCTCGTCAGGCGGTCCCAAGCGCTCGACAACGTCGTTTTCGTTCATGCTCAAGATATAGGGCGAACGGGATCGATCGTCACTAGCGCTCGCGGCTTCCCTGCAGGCTCGAACCGCGGCACCGCATGCCTGAAGTAGCCCCAATACCGACGCCTGATCGCAAGCCCGCCTGGCGCGCGGCCTGCCTCGCCTATCGTGAGCAGCGTCGGGCTGGCGCGTCCCATCAGCGAGCCGCCAATGCCGCGACGGCTGCCCTACAGGAAGTCTGGCCGCTTCCATTGGCCGAAGCCGATGCGGAAGCGGTCAATGGTGTGGCCTATGCGAGCAGCTTCCATGCAGCGTGGTTCTGGTCCGGCGTGTGAGCAATCCTGAAAAAAAAACAAAGAGGCGGCACCGAGTCCAGGGGCCACCTCTCAGAGGCATCAGGCGAAACGGGAGGTAACACCCGACACCTAACGTCGGATGTGGCCCCTCGGTCGGCGGCTTGCAAGCGTCGCCTTGGCCCTGAAACGGCAGCGGCCCCGGATCGCTCCAGGGCCGCCGAACACTCGCTACGCACATTGGCCTAAACTACGCCGGGGATCTCCGCCCACCTCTTGACGCCGAACAACTTCGGCGAGATGCGATAGCCGCGCGCCTCGAGGCCGAGGCACATGCCGAGCTGGGCGCCTCGTGGAATCTCACCATGCTGGCGCCACTCGGCGACGGAGTGTCGACCGAACACCGAGCCCTCTGGCACATTGAGGCCGAAGGCTTCGTTCATCGCGCGCACACCACCATAGGCTTTAATCGCTTCACCCACAGTCTTGATCGTCTTGGCCATGGCCGTCTCCTTTTGTTGGCCGTTGGGTTACTCACGCTCACCGACGCACTGCGGCTCCACTCAATCTTGGCCACCAAACGCAGCACGTAAACCATCATGCAGCGGGTGGCCTTCAACGGAATAATACTCGCCCGGCTGGCCTCGATACGCACGGTCTTTGAGCGGCCCGCTGAAGTGCTGGAACTCCATTCGCGTAAGCTGCAATTCCCCGTCCACTTCGACGCGGAACATCTCGCCTGACGTGATCTCCACGGGCGCCCGCCCCGGCCGGCACACAGCCCAACGGCCGGACGGCTGCATTCTCAGCGTCCCTTCCTTCTCGCTCATGGCTTACCTCGTTCCTTTCAATTGCGCTGCCAGGTTGGTGATGATCGCCTGCAGCTCCCGACGCTCGCGCTCAAGTGCCACCAGGCGCGTGTTGGCGGCGAGCAGCTGCTTTCGCAGGGCGACGATCTGTTTGGGTGCGATCTCGTCGGTCATCTTGACCACTTCGCGTGCTCAAGGATGGCAATCGCCTTGTTCAATTCTTCGCGCGCCCGCGCGACGTGCTCGAGTACCGGAGCCGTTGCCTTCTCGGTCATGGGCTTCTCTCCTAGGCTACAAGCCGCACGCCGCACCAGTAGAGCTTGCCGCCGCTCGACAGCACACGAATGCCAGCCGCCTCGGCGAACGCCTTGGCCTGCACGCCGAAGGCCTCGACGCCGGCCACCTCCACGCCACGTGACTTGCACGCTGCGATGTACGCGGCGAGCACGTCTGCGATTTCCACCCGTGCCTTGCGTTGGTCCGGCAACACTACCTCACTGAGCACCTTGACGACGGTCTGTGGCTGATCTCCCGGCGCCTGGATGGGCTCAGCCGAGGCCACGAGGGCCTCAGGAGTGGCTGGCGCGGCCGCGGGAGTTGTTTCGCGGGGCCGAGGGGCACCGGCACCCAGGAAGATCGCTGCCATCAGCGTGCCTACCAGCGGCGTCAGGAGGGGCACGTAGAAGGCCACCCGTGCCGGGCTGATGGCGCCGCCTGTCAGCTCAGACAGGAACACGGACACCGGGTCGCCGGCCGCCACTGGCGCACTCGCCACGGCACGCCGAGCCGCGTTCACGTCGGCTTGTGCCTTGTCCCGTGCGGCCTCAGCTTGCAGGCACCTCGGCGTGCGCCTCACGCATGCGGCGTGCACGGCCTCGCGCGCATCCGACAACGTGCGTTCCAGATCGCGCATAGTTGTAACGGCCAGGTCGCCTTGGCGCGCGATCCGGGCGCGCTCTTGCCGGTCCAAGTCTGCAGCAGCCGAGAGGCGCGACACGCTCGACACGAAGATGGCGACGACGGCGAGGGGCAGCGTGATGCCAACCGCGACACGCATGTTCGGCACCCATGACAGGAACGGTGCTCCTACGGCGACCAAGACGCCGATCACGAGCGCGTAGGTCGGTGCGCCCTTCGTCCAAAGGAAGTCTGCCACGCCCCACGCCTCGGCGCCGGTGAGTGCGATGCCGAAGACGAGCATCACAGCCCGCATGCTCCTGGTCATGGTTTCCCCCGCTTGATCATCTCGGTTACAGCGACCTCGAAAAATTCCGCCATGCTCATGCCGAAGTCTGCCGCCGCCTTGTGCACGGCTTCCTTGAGGTCTGGCGTCAGTCGAATGTTGAGCTGCGCCGAGCGCCCGGTCCAAAATTCCGATGACTTGCGAACACCCCGCTCGACGCCGCGGCGGTTCGCCTTGGCCTTGCCGACCGTAGCGTTGGGGCTGTTCCACAGCTGACGGATTTTCGCCAGCTCATTGGTGTTCACTTCATCCATGCCACGACCTCCTGCCATAGAGCCGCGACCTCGTTTGAAGCTGTTCGATCCGTCTCGGGGCCGGTCTGTCCGATCGCCATGTTGTTGACGTAGGCAGGCCGATGGTGAAGCCTGGCCTTGAAGACGTGGCCGACATCCGCCAGCGCCTTGGCGGCTTCCTCGTTCATCGCTTTCCAGGCTGGTCCCGTGGTCACGTCCATCAGCACGAAGCCGATAGGCGTGTCGCCGGCCAGCTCGGCGATGGTTTGAGCGGCGCCGATATCGAGGATGCTTGGGCGGCAGGGGGAGAGGATGTGGTCTGCGATCTCAACTGCGGCTTCGACCACACCCGAGTCGTCGAGCGTCGGGGGACTATCCACGAAGGTGTAGGCAACACCGCGAGCTGCGAGCCGGCGCAGGTCTGCGCGAAGCGATCTGGTGACCTTGATCAGCTCCGGGCCGGGATACCTGCCCCGCTCCCGCATGGCCGCCCACGCCGCTGCAGACCCCTGCCCGGCGTCGAGGTCCACAAGGCAGATCTTCTCACCGAGGATGCACTGCACATGGGTGGCCAGGGTAGCGCACAGCGTCGATTTCCCCGTGCCTCCCTTCGTCGATGCGATGCTGATGATGTTCATGCTAGTCCCCGTTGCTACCGTTGCGACCCTGCTACCGTGCGACCCTGCTATCCTGACCCTGCTATCATGCTACCGTGCTAGCCTTGTAAGACACTGTGACGCCTCACGATTTCTGAAACTCAGCGCTCGATGGTCGGCGAATGCTAGCAAGCTGCGATCGGCCGCCGCGGACGTGTGGAACGGTAGCCCTTTGGTGGACTCGCGCCATGCGCGGATGACTTCGTCGGGGTGATCGCCGCGTGCCCGCGCCCGCCGGATGACGCCCTTGAGGACGGCCTCGGAGGGCTCAACGTGGGCGCCCACTGCGGCAGCGCGGGCCGACGATCGCTCGCCTGCATTGCGCGAGCTGGTGCCAACCAGGGCAGTCACAGGCACGCCCAGCCGCTTGGCGGTTTCGTCGCGAGCCATCCGCAGCAGGTAGGCGCTCGGGTCAGCGATGTGGCGGCCGGCGGTGCGCTCACGATAGCGTTCGACAATGGCCGCAGCGTCCACGCCGAGGGCGCCGATCTCTTGCAGTACCGCAGCCGTGAACGGTAGGCGGTCAGTCCCCGAAGGTTGAATTTGCAACCCGCTGCCTTTTTCTTTTGTGTCTTTCTGTCCTTTGGGACTGACCCTTCTTTCTAAAGCTTCCGGGTTTGCCGTAAGCGGTGGACCCGCATGCGGGTTTTCAGGACGCGGCACCGCATCCGGCTTTTCAGGAAGCGGCGGGAGTGCGGCGAAGCTAGGTGGGTCATCGGTGAACACGTATTCGATCGGCCCCCATGCACCAGAGGCCGTGCGCTCTTGTGAGCGGATGCAGTAGCCGCCAGCCATCAACTCGCGAACGAGCCGGTAAGTCTTGTCACGCCCGATCGCGTGCTCGGCCATAAGCCAGCTGACGTGGAAACGCCAATTGGTCGGGCGGCTCATGATGCTCCCGAGCAGTCCACGTGCTTCGATTGACAGGCGCTTGTCCTGCAGCATGGCGTTGCCGAGCTGCGCATAGGGCTTGTGCGTGCGGGCGACGCGAAAGACAGTCTGGTCACGGGTGGCCATGGGCGTGCGGGAGCGGGTTGCAATTTCAAGACAGTGTCTTTATAGTCATACGGTAAAGAGAATGTCAACCCAACGTCTTTACGTGCGAGCCATGACCAGGATCAAGACTGCCCAGCTCAATCTGAAGATCATGCCGGACCTCAAGGCGGCCGCAGAGAAAGCCGCCGCTGCCGATCAGCGGACGCTCACGTCGCTGATCGAGATGCTGCTGACGCGCTACTGTCAGGAGTGTGGATTCCTGCCGGCGGAGGGCTCGAAGGCCCGCAAGGGACGATCGGGCTAGCATCATCGCTGATGGTGAGCCGCCGAGGTTGTTACGAGCCCGGAACCAATCCCCGTGCCGGCATCGGGTGGCATTCCGAAAGGCCAACTAACCCATTGATGCAGCGTACCGTGAACAATGCGCGAATTTTCGGAATGAGTGTTGATTTCAAAGGATACCCTGCCGCTCCCAAAGCAGGTGCTCTACCAGGCTGAGCTATGCCCCGACGCGTTGATCTTCAAGAACAATTGGCCCTGACGTTCGTTCATTCTGCAAGCCCGGCAGGCGCTCTATTCTGAAAACCGACCTCTTTCTGTTCTGCTTCAGCGGTCAAGTCAACCCAAGCTCGGCGCTTCCGTGCAGTCCGTCCTTTGCATCGAGGGTATCAATCGGGAACCGGGGTCAGGACCGGGCGGCCGGCGAAGAAGGCCTCGAGGTTGGCGAACATGAGGTCGCGCTGTGCCTTTTGCGCGGAGGCTGAGATCGCCGCCATGTGCGGGGTCAGGACGGCGTTGTCGAGGCGCTTGAGGCGTTCGGGAATGCTGGGCTCGTCCTCGTAGACATCGATGCCGGCGCCGGCGATCGTGCCGGTCTCGAGCGCGTCGCACAGCGCGGCCGTGTCGACGGCGATGCCGCGCGAGACGTTGATCAGGTGGCCCTTGGGCCCAAGCGCCGCGAGGACGTCTTTGTTGACGGCGTGCGTGTTGCTGGCGTCGGCGCGTACCGACACGACCAGAATGTCGGCCCACGCGGCGAGGCCCGCCAGCGTCGGGTGATAGAGATAGGGCACGTCCGGCCGGGCCGAGCGGTTGTGGTAGCCGATTTCCATCTCGAAGGCGGCGGCGCGCTTGGCCCCCCTGGAGCCGATCGACCCCAGGCCGTAGATGCCGAGGCGCCGCCCGGCCAGCTCCGGCGTCAGACTGAGGCGCTCGATCAGATCGCCGCGCCAGCGGCCGGCGCGCACCAGCTGGTCGCCGCGTACGAGCCTGCGCGCGGTCGCGATCACGAGGCCCATGGCGAACTCCGCGACGGCCGTCGAGTTGGTATCGCCGGCGTGCGTCACGACGATGCCACGGGCCCGCGCGGCCGCGCGATCGACGCCCTCGTAGCCGGTGCCGTAGCAGGCGATGAGGCCGAGCCGCGGCAAGGCGTCCATCAGCGCCGCATCGGTCTCGAGGCCGCCCAGCGTGATGAGGGCGCGCGCCTCGCGGGCCTCCGGCGGCACGGCCTCGGGCTGCGGACGCTCGAGCGGCCCGAGCAGGGTGTAGTGCTCGCCCAGTTGACCGAGCAGACGCTCGGGAAATTTTGCGGCGATGAGGACGGTCGGCTTCATCGCGGTCAGGCGAGCCCGTCGAGGCGGATGGCGATGCCGGCCGCGGCCATGTGGCGCTTGGCCTCGCCGATGCTGAAGGTGCCGTAGTGGAAGATGGAGGCCGCCAGCACGGCGCTGGCGTGGCCCTGCTTGACGCCCTCGACCAGATGATCGAGCGTGCCGACACCGCCGGAGGCGATCACCGGCACGGTCACCGCGTCGGCGATGGCGCGCGTGAGCTCGAGGTCGAAGCCCGCCTTGGTGCCGTCGCGGTCCATGGAGGTGAGCAGGATCTCGCCCGCGCCGAGGGCCACAACTTCGCGGGCGTAGGCGACGGCCTCGAGCCCCGTGGGGTTGCGCCCGCCGTGGGTGAAAAGCTCCCAGCGCGGCGGCTCGCCCGACCTCGATACGCGCTTGGCGTCGATGGCGACGACGATGCATTGCGCCCCGAACTTGTCGGCGCCGTCGGCGACGCACTGGCGGCGGGTGACGGCGGCGGTGTTGATCGACACCTTGTCGGCGCCCGCATGCAGGAGCTTGCGGATGTCCTCGGTGGTGCGCACCCCGCCGCCGACGGTGAGCGGCATGAAGCAGCGCTCCGCGGTGCGCTCGACGATGTGAAGAATAGTGTCGCGGTTCTCGTGGCTGGCCGTGATGTCGAGGAAGCACAGCTCGTCGGCGCCGGCCGCGTCGTAGGCGGCTGCGGCCTCGACCGGGTCGCCGGCGTCCTTGAGATCGACGAAGTTGACGCCCTTGACGACGCGCCCGTCCTTGACGTCGAGGCAGGGTATGATGCGGATCTTCAGCATCCGCTCAGGCGACCGTAGGGGCGTCGGGAATGCCGCGGAATATGGCCGCCATGGCGATATCGACGCCGAGACCGCCGAGGCTGATGGTCCCCTCACGGCCTGCCAGCTCGGTGGGCAACCTCGGCCACGACCCGTCGGCTTGCCGCGACCAGACCCAGGCGCGCGGCTCGTCCTGGGAGCAGATGAGATAGGTCTGCAGCGTCTCGATTGCGGAATATTCCTCCAGCTTCTCGGTGAAATCGATGCCGATGGTCGACGGTGAGAGCACCTCGGCTATGAGCAGCGGCATAGACGTGAACATCTCCGAGAGATCGCCGCCAGCACGATCGACCAGGACGTCCGGTGTGCGGAAGCCGACACGGCTCCGCACAGCGAAATTCGTCAAGCCGACGTCGAAGTGCTCACGCACAAGCACGGGATAGAGTGCTCGCAAGATGTTCACGCACACGCGCGAGTGAGCGCGCGAAGCGTGGTCCCTGGTGCGTGTCACCCGGCCACGGGAAAGCTCGTACTTCCCCTCTTCCCGCGGGCGCTCGGAGGCCCAGCGCAGGAATGCGTCGGGGTCGGTCGGCGCGGTGCCGATCGTCTCCGGGCGCAGTGATCTGCGGGTATCCTGCTGCATGGGAAAAAATCTAGCACGCGCCGACCGGGCGACAAAGGCCGGGGGCGGATGGCTGACTGTCGGCAGAGCGGACATGCTCAGGGCCGCCACACCGGCGCGGCGGCCCTGGATTGCGTCAAATATCCATCGATCAGTCGATCAGGTGCACTTGCCCGACAAGTCGTCGAGGGCGGTGTTCAGGGCCTTGCCGTCGGGCGAGTTCTCGTCGATGCCGTCGCCCGCGGTCCAGGCGGTCTCGAATTCAGCGCCGAGCTGCTTCATGTAGCCCTCGATCTCCTTGTTCTTTGCCGGGTCTTCCTTTTCGCCCATCGAGTCCATGACTTTGGTCATGGCGCAGAAGGTCTTGAGCTTGGCGGGGTCGGCGGCGACCGCCTTGAAGGTCTTGATCGCTGCTTCGATCTTGGGAGCGGCGGCGAAGGCGGGGGCAGCAGCGAGGCAGGCCGCGACGCCGGCGATGACGAAACGCTTCATGTTGGGAGGTCTCCTAACGGTTGCACGTCGGCCAGAACGTCATCCGCCAGAGCATTCCGTCGGCGCTGGAGGATTGGGTGAGTTGCGACGTTCGAGCCCAAAACCAGGGCGGTCGGCGATTTGTTCCACGTCACACGGGAACGCCACGCCAATCGCAACATGGCAGCAACAGCGTGCCGCGCGATTGCGGCGGGGTTAGGGGAGATGCGCAACCCCATGACGCGCAACGTCATTTGGGACGCGCCTGGACGCTTGCCGCGATCAAAGCGAGCGCCGCGTGCGCATCGAGACGGCCATCGTAGAGCGCGCGGCCGGCGATCGCGCCCGCCAGCAGGCGGTTCTCGGGCTGCAGCAGGGCGCGTATGTCATCGAGGCCGGCAAGGCCGCCGGAGGCGATCACCGGGATGGCGGTCGAGCGGGCAAGCTCCGCCGTGGCCGGCAGATTGAGGCCCTGCAAGACGCCATCGCGGTCGATGTCGGTGTGGATGACGGCGGCAACGCCGGCGTCCTCGAAGCGCCGCGCCAGCTCGCTCGCGCCGAGCGCGCTCGTCTCACCCCAGCCTTCCACTGCAACCTTGCCGCCCCTCGCGTCGATGCCGACGACGATGCGGCCCGGGAAATGCTTGCAGGCTTCGCGCCCCAGCGGCGGGTTCTTGACGGCAACGGTGCCGAGGATCACGCGCCGCCCGCCGTTTGCGAGCCACATCTCGATGGTGGCGAGGTCGCGGATGCCGCCGCCCAGCTGAACCGGGATGGCAACCGCCGCCAGGATCGCCTC